>ERZ772860.1964-NODE-1964-length-12829-cov-27.875215_pt1 | contig 12829 bp, 10 predicted proteins | sample MGYA00511342_ERZ772860 | MGnify/ENA primary metagenome ERZ772860 (study PRJEB29015, sample SAMEA2737665) | human gut metagenome | biome: human gut; feature: human-associated habitat; material: faeces | place: China | collected 2012 ... | reverse complement strand
ACAGCAGCGTATCTGTTTCCAGCGCTGCTGTTGACCTGGCCATCAAAATTTTAGGCGACCTGAGCAAGTCACAGATTTTGGTAGTCGGTGCCGGTCATATGAGCGAGCTCACCGCACAGCATCTGTTGGACAAGGGCGCGCAAACCATCTGCGTCAGCAACCGTCACTATGAAAGAGCACAGGATTTGGCAGACAAATTTCACGGCACAGCTATTCCCTACCGTGCCATGTTCGAGCATGCCGCTGATGCAGATATTATTATAACCTCTACAGGTGCGCCGCATTACGTGCTCACCGCAGAAAATTTGGGACCGCTGCTGCCCAAGCGCAACGGCAGACCGCTGATTCTGATTGATATTGCCGTTCCGCGTGACGTCGACCCCAGACTGGCCGATGTTGACGGCGTAACCATTTATAACATTGACGATTTGGAAGGCGTTGTTGATACCAATAAAAACTTCCGCGAAAAGGAAGCTCACGTTGCCGAACAGATTATCAGCGAAGAGATTGGTGCCCTCAAGGAGCGTCTGCGTTATTACACAATGCGCCCTGTTATGGTACAGCTGCATGATAAAATGAATTTCCTGCGCCAGAAGGTTTTGAAGAAGGCCTTTATTAAAATGCCGGAGCTTACCGACCATGAAAAGCGCATTATTGACCTGATGACCCAACGTCTGGAGCATAAATTCCTGCGCGAGCCTATGAAGGCTATGAATGCTGTAGCAGGCACCGCAGAGGAAGAACGCTATAAAAAGATGATGTGTGATTTATTTTTATTAAACGAAACCGGAGAGGAGTTTGGTGATGAAAGCAAAATTGACGATTGGGACTAGACAAAGTCTTTTAGCGCTTTGGCAAAGTAATCATATTGCAGCCTTACTGCGTAAGGAGTATCCTGAATGTGAGGTTGTACTGAAAAAAATTGTCACCAAAGGCGACCGTATTTTAGACGTACCCTTGGCGCAAATCGGCGGCAAGGGTTTATTTACCAAGGAAATTGAAGAGGATCTTTTAGACGGTACTGTTGACTTGGCCGTGCATAGCCTTAAGGATATGCCTACCGTTCTACCGGAAGGCCTGTGTCTGACAGCAATTACCGAGCGTGCCAACGTCGGTGATGCTTTTGTCAGCAACAAATATGCTACCTTCGAAGAGCTGCCGCTCGGCTCCGTAGTCGGCACCAGCAGCCTGCGCCGCAAGGCACAGCTGTTAGCTAAGCGTCCGGATTTGGAAATCCGCGACCTGCGCGGCAACGTTGATACCCGCCTGCGTAAGCTGGATGAAGGACTGTACGATGCTATTATTCTGGCCGCTGCAGGCTTAGAGCGTCTGGGGCACGGCGACCGTATCTCCAGCCTGATTCCTGCTGATGTCTGCCTGCCGGCTGTAGGCCAGGGCGCATTGGCAATCGAAGCGCGTACCGCGGATAAAGAAGTACGCGATATGCTGAGCTTCTTAAATGACCTGAACACCAAACAGGCTACCGATGCCGAGCGTGCCTTCTTGGGCTTACTGGAAGGCGGCTGTCAGGTTCCTATCGGCGTACATGCCGACGTTGAAGGTGAAAACATTCGCATTGAAGCAATCATTGCTGCCTTGGACGGCAGCACTATTCTGCGTGATACAATAAACGGCAAGGCTGATGACGCTGTCAGCCTCGGTCAACAGCTTGGCAAAAAAATGCTGGCTGCCGGCGGTCAGGAAATTCTGGCCTCTATTCTTTAAGGAGAGTGACATCATGACAAAACAAGGTAAAGTATATTTAATCGGTGCAGGCCCCGGCGACCCGGGCCTTCTGGGACTCAAGGCTAAGGAATGCCTGCAGACTGCAGACGCTGTTGTTTATGACCGTCTGGCAGATCCGCGTATTCTGTCCTTCGCCCGCAAGGACGCAGAAATGGTTTACGTTGGCAAAGCCAGCGCCAACCACACCATGCGCCAGCCCGATATCAACAAGCTGCTGGTAAAACTGGCTGCCGAAGGTAAGGTTGTAGCACGTTTGAAGGGCGGCGACCCCTTTGTCTTCGGCCGCGGTGGCGAAGAAGCCATCGAACTGCGTGAAGCAGGCCTGCCGTTTGAGTTCGTTCCCGGCGTAACCAGTGCTATTGCTGTTGCCGAATATGCCGGTATCCCTGTTACCCATCGTCATGTAGCAACCTCCTTTGCCGTTATTACCGGTCACGAGGATCCTACTAAAGGAGAATCCACCATCCATTGGAAGGGTCTGGCAACCTCTGTTGACACTCTCGTTTTCCTCATGGGTGTAGAAAACATCGAAAAAATCAGCCGTGAGCTCATCGCTAACGGCCGCAGCGCCGACTGCCCGGCAGCTGTTATCCGTTGGGGCACTCATCCCGAGCAGCGCACTCTGATTACCACCCTCGGCAAAGCTGCCGCTGACGTTAAGGCAACCGGCATGAAGCCGCCTGCTATCTTCCTCGTCGGTGAGGTTGTACGCCTGCGTGAGCAGCTGCAATGGTTTGATAACAAACCCCTCTTCGGCAAAACCGTTATCGTTACCCGCGCACGTGCACAGGCCAGCGCTCTCACCAAAAAGCTGGAAGCACAGGGTGCCAAGGTTATCGAAGCTCCGGCAATCAAAATCGTTCCGGCAGCAGATTACGCTCCGCTGGACAACGCTATTGCCAATATCAATGACTACAAATGGCTTGTCTTCACCAGCGCTAACGGCGTAGATTACTTCTTCGAGCGTCTGGGCGCTGCTAAGAAGGACGCACGCGCCCTGGCTAATGTTACGCTTGCCGCTATCGGCAGCGCCACTGCCAAGGCTCTGGCAGAACACGGCCTCACCGCCGACCTAATTCCTTCCACTTATAAAGCAGAAGAGCTGGCTGAAGCTCTTGCCGGCGAAATCACCGCCGGTGACAAAATCCTGCTGGCACGTGCTAAGGTTGCACGCGAAGTATTGCCCGAATCTCTGCGCAAAATCGGCGCCATCGTTGACGTCGTAACTGCTTACGAAACCGTTGCCGACTGCGAAAAAAAGGATGAGCTTATCGAAGCTCTCGAAAGCGGCGAAGCAAGCATCGTAACCTTCACCAGCAGCAGCACCGTAACCAACCTGCTGGAGGTTCTCGGCGATAAGAAGGAACTGCTGAACAAGGCTGCTCTGGCTGCTATCGGCCCCGTAACCGCAGATACCCTGAAAAAGCATGGCTATACTCCGGCTATCAATGCCGCTGAATATACAATCGACGGCCTCATGACTGCTATCACAAATTTTTATAATAAATAAGGAAGTGTATCAAGATGAGTATTACCGGTTTTCCTGTATACCGTCCGCGCCGCACACGCGCTACTGAAAATCTGCGTGCAATGATCCGTGAAACCGAGGTTTCCGTAAAAGACTTAATCTATCCGCTTTTCGTCGTTCCCGGCAAAAACGTTAAACATGAAATAGAATCTCTGCCCGGCAACTACCACTGGTCCATCGACCGCGTTATGGAATGTGTTGACGAGGTTGTTGAGCTGGGTATTCCCGCTGTCCTGCTCTTCGGCGTACCGTCCTACAAGGATGCTGTCGGCAGCAGCGGCTGGGATATGAACGAACCTGTACAGCAGGCCTGCAAGCTGATTAAAGAAAAATACCCCGAGCTGGTTATCATTACCGACGTCTGCCTGTGCGAATACACCGAGCATGGTCATTGCGGCGTACTGCAAAACGGCTGCACCGTAAACAACGATGAAACTCTGCCGCTGCTGGCTAAGGTTGCTGTTTCCCATGCTCAGGCCGGTGCTGACATGATTGCTCCTTCCAACATGATGGACGGTTATGTTAAGGCTATCCGCGAAGCACTGGATGCAGCAGGCTTCAACCATATTCCTATCATGGCTTATTCCGCAAAATTTGCTTCCGCATATTACGGTCCCTTCCGCGCCGCAGCAGACTCTGCTCCGTCCGCAGGCGACCGCAAAGGCTACCAGATGGACCCCGCCAACAGCGACGAGGCTCTGCGCGAGGTTTCTCTGGATATTGAAGAAGGCGCAGACATCGTCATGGTTAAACCGGCTCTGGCCTTCCTCGACATTGTGCAACGTGTACACGAAACCTTCAACCGTCCGCTGTGTGTTTATAATGTCAGCGGCGAATACGCTATGGTTAAAGCTGCAGCTGAAAAAGGCTGGATTGACGAAAAACGTATCGTTATGGAAACCATGCTTGGCTTCAAGCGTGCCGGTGCCAAAATGATTATTACCTACCATGCGCTTGATGTAGCAAAATGGCTGCAAGGCAAATAAGGAGATATTACAATGGAACATACAAAATCTCAGGCTGCTTTTGAGGAAGCACGCCAATATATCCCCGGCGGCGTTAACAGCCCCGTACGCTCCTTCCGCAGTGTCGGCGGTGTACCGCCGTTCATCTCCGGCGGCAAGGGCAGCAAAATCTATGACATCGACGGCAACGAATACATCGACTACGTTATGTCCTATGGTCCGCTGCTCATGGGCCATGTACCCGACTGCGTAACTGACGCTATCAAGGCTGCGGCTGAAAAGGGCACCTCCTACGGCGCTCCGACTGTTGCCGAAACCGAGCTGGCAAAATTAATCTGCTACCTTGTTCCGTCCATGGATATGGTCCGCATGGTCAACAGCGGTACCGAAGCAACCATGAGCGCTCTGCGCTTAGCACGCGCCTACACCGGCCGTGACTGCATCATCAAATTCATCGGCTGCTACCATGGTCACCATGACAGCCTGCTTGTTAAAGCAGGCAGCGGCGGAGCTACCTTCGGCGTACCCGACAGCCCGGGCGTACCCAAGGCAGTAGCAGCAACCACTATTACCGTACCGTTCAACGACCTGCCTGCTCTGGAAAAGGTTTTTGCCGAACGCGGCGAAGAAATCGCCTGCGTTATCATGGAGCCTACTCCGGGCAACATGGGCCTGGTTCTTCCGCACGAAGGCTTCCTGGAAGGTGTACGTGCCATCACTAAAAAATATGGCGCTCTCCTCATCTGCGATGAGGTTATGAGCGGCTTCCGCAGCGCTCAGGGCGGCAGCCAGTCCCTCTATGACATCGATCCCGATATCACCTGCCTCGGCAAGGTAATCGGCGGCGGTCTGCCTGTTGCTGCTTACGGCGGCAAGCGCGAAATCATGCAAATGGTTTCTCCTGCTGGCCCGATGTATCAGGCAGGTACCTTAAGCGGTAACCCGCTGGCTATGGCTGCAGGTATTGCAGCACTCACCTATATGGAGCAGAACGATGTCTGCAACCGCGCAGAAAGCCTTTGCGCTATTCTGACCGGCGGCTTGGAAAAGGCAGCAGCTAAGGCCGGTGTACCTGTACAGATTCATCGCCTCGGCAGCATGTTCACCGTCTTCTTCAACAATAAACCGGTAACTGATTTTGACAGTGCAGCAGCCAGCGATCTGGAAGCCTTCAAAATCTACTTCCATTCCATGCTGGAGCAGGGTATCTATCTGCCTCCTTCCCAGTTCGAAACAAACTTCGTTTCCGTTGCTCACAATCCCGAGGATTTGCAAAAGACTATTGATGCTGCGGAAAGTGCCTTTGCTGAAGTTGCCAAAGCAAGAAAATAACAGCTAAAGCATTATAAAAAATAAGCGTGCAGGCTTGCACAAGCTGACATCAGTCAGCAGTAAGCATGCACGCTTTTAGTTTTAAATTTTAAAATCTCATCTTAGCCACGAATCAGTTTAATAGAAGGTACTGCTGCTCTGACAAATTTCCACAGCAGCACGGAAATACTGCAATCCATAACCGAATGCAACACAGTACCCGCACCCACCAGCACGATAACACTCATAACAAAACCATTGGACAGCTGCTCTTGCGTAAACATATAACCGCTGAAGAAGAAGGGGGCTACCACAATCACTTCTCCCAAAGCATGCAATACGGCAAGTCCCAGATTCAGACCGATACCGGCCACGAAGCTCTCCATAATATTCGGATAGCGCCTAATAATTAATGCACCGACCAGAGCGAAAATGATATGGGTTGCTGCACGCGCAGCGATAATCAGGGGTGTGGTTACAAAAAAGCCCATCGTTGTACCAAGGCAGACAGCAGCTGCCACCTTAGGCGAAATAAACATTGCCAAAAAAATTGCCGCATGCGCACCCAAAGTAAAGGACATCGGTCCGATAATCACCTTCGGCATAACCATAGGTACAACCAAACCTATAGCGCACAATACGCCTGCGAGAACAAGTTGATAAATATTTTTATGTTCCAAGAGTATTTCCTCCTATTCAAGTATTAGCTAGTGATTATAGCACTATTCGAGATAACTTGCAAATACTATGTAAAAATGATTTTTTTAAAATTAGGTTATTCACTTCTCCCGGTGGATTTATCCCGATAATTTCCCACTTATCCCCAGTTTTTCACAAAAGTTATCCACAATGTGCATAACTTTTGTGGATTGGTGGATAAAAGCTGTGCATTACCTTTATAAAAATCTCGCTATCCATAAATACTTCCGTCTGTTGCTTATTATTTCACCGGCTCTTCCTCTTAGATTTGACTTATTATCCATAATAGCATATAATTTAAGTAGGTTTATAGATAATTACCGAGTTTAACTCAAAGGTGGAGAATCAATGAAAATATCAACAAAAGGACGCTATGCCTTGCGCATGATGCTGGATTTGGCAGATCATCAGCAGGACGGCTTTGTTGCCCTCAAGGACATTGCGGCAAGACAAAACATTTCCAAAAAATACTTGGAGCAGATTGTGCCTATTCTGAATAAATCCAACTTTCTGCAGGCTAACCGCGGCTTTCAGGGCGGTTATCGTTTGGTTAATGCACCGCGTGAGTATACTGTCGGCAGCATTCTGCGCCTTACAGAAGGCAACCTTACACCGGTAGCGTGTCTGGACTTTAACCCTGTAGGCTGCGAGCGCCGCAACGAATGCATTACCTTGCCGCTGTGGCAGGGACTGAACAAGGTTATTGCAGACTATCTGGACAATATCACTCTGCAGGATATTCTCGACAATTATAAAGCTCGCAGCATTGATAATTATTCAATTTAATGCTTAACCGCCGGTTACATAAAGCCGGCGGTTTTTTGCGCTCTAAATTAAAGAAAGCAGTCCGCGCGGACTGCTTTCTTTTGGTTAGGAAATGGGATGTGATATGTATTTTATCTGCTTATTCAGCAAATAACGGAGTGGAGAGATAACGCTCGCCGGTATCAGGCAGCAGCGCTACGATAACCTTGCCCTTGTTTTCCGGACGTTTTGCCAGCACAGTTGCCGCATATACAGCAGCACCGGAGGAAATGCCTATGAGCACTCCCTCCTTATGGGCAATAGCACGACCGGTTTTGAAGGCATCCTCGTTTTCAACAGCGATGATTTCATCATATACCTTGGTATCTAAAGTGTCAGGTACAAAGCCTGCGCCGATACCCTGAATTTTATGCGGACCAGCAACACCTTTGGAAAGTACCGGAGAACCTGCAGGCTCTACAGCAACAACCTTCACATTGGGATTTTGGGATTTCAGATATCCGCCTACACCGGAAAGAGTACCGCCGGTACCTACGCCGGCAACAAAGATATCAACCTTGCCTTCGGTATCCTGCCAGATTTCCGGACCGGTAGATGCTCTGTGAGTTGCAGGGTTAGCAGGATTGGTGAACTGGCTGGGGATAAAGCTGTTCGGAGTGCTTTCTGCCAGCTCCTGAGCTTTGGCAATCGCACCTTTCATACCCTTAGCACCGTCAGTCAGCACAAGCTGTGCGCCATAAGCCTTCAGCAGATTGCGGCGTTCAACGCTCATGGTTTCAGGCATAGTCAAAATTATTTTGTAACCGCGGGCAGCAGCTACGGATGCCAGACCGATACCGGTGTTGCCGCTGGTGGGCTCAATAATAGTAGCCCCCGGCTTAAGAACACCCTTAGCCTCTGCATCATCAATCATTGCTTTGGCAATTCTATCTTTGACGCTGCCGGCGGGATTGAAGTATTCCAGCTTGCCCAGAATCTTTGCTTCCAGCTTGTTTTCAGCTTCGTAGTTTTTCAGCTCCAGCAGCGGAGTGCCGCCAATCAAATCAGTAATGCTAGTATAAATTGCCATAATAAATCGCTCCTTTATCTTCATCTAATCAGTATATTATCGTTGTATAGTTTTTCTTTCTTATATTAACAGGTAACCAGAGGCAACATCGTGTATCAAAATGCAAGCTTTTCATTAGTATAATCCCTCATTTTCTCTGTTTTGTAATCTCTAGTAATCATAGTTTATTTATAGGTATTATTATACTGTTTTTTTTCTTACTGTCAACAAAAAGAATTACAATTTTCTTTGCTTGACAAAAAAACGTCTGTAATGTACCATATGAAACATATTAAGACAGTAGGAATTGAATTTTACTCAAAATACGCCGCAAAAAGACGCTGACTCTGTAAATCTCACGCCGGTAAGCGTATAATATAAAAGTAAAAGCAGGATTTCCGCTATTGAAGGAGAATATTTTACTATTATGGAAAAGCAATTTATCTATGCAGATAATGCAGCTACAACAAAAATGAGCGACGTTGCCGTTAGAGCAATGCTGCCCTATCTTCAGGAAATATATGCCAATGCTTCCAGCGTGCACCTTTTAGGTCAGCGCAGTGCAGCAGCTTTGTTTAGCGCACGGCAGCAGGTGGCACAGGTACTGAACTGTGCGCCGAAGGAAGTTTTCTTTACCTCCGGCGGCAGCGAAGCAGATAACCAGGCGCTTATCAGCGCTGCGGCCCTCGGCAAAAAGCAGGGCAAATGCCATATCGTTTCCACTGCCATGGAGCATCATGCTATTTTGCACACGCTTGAAGCGTTGGAAGCACAAGGCTTTACCGTAACACTGCTGCGTCCGCAGGCTGACGGCATCGTCACCGCTACGCAGGTAGCAGAAGCTATTACAGATACCACCTGTCTTATTTCCGTCATGTACGCCAACAACGAAACAGGTGCCATCCAGCCTATACGCGAAATCGGTGCTCTCTGCCGCAAGCGCGGCGTGCTTTTCCATACCGACGCCGTGCAGGCCGCAGGACATCTTACTATTAACGTACAGCGCGATAACATCGATATGCTTTCGCTTTCCGCACACAAATTCCATGGGCCGAAGGGCATCGGCCTTTTATTTGCCAAGAGCAATATCCAGCTCACAAGCCTTATCCGCGGCGGCGGTCAGGAGCGCGGCAAGCGTGCCGGTACCGAAAATCTTCCCAGCATCATCGGACTTGCCACAGCGCTTAAAGATGCACAGGAGCATATGCAGCAAAATACTGCTTATATCACAGGTCTGCGCGATGCTCTGCGCAACGGTTTAGATAAAATTGACGGCGCCGGTTTTAACGGCAGCCGTGAGCATTGCCTGCCCGGTACTGTCAACTACAGCTTTCAGGGAGTAAACGGCGAAACACTGCTTTCGCTGCTTTCTAACGAAGGTATCTGCTGCTCGTCCGGCTCTGCCTGCTCCGCAGGCTCGCTAGAGCCCAGTCATGTACTGCTCGCCCTCGGCCTGAGCCACGAAACAGCGAAAAGCGCTCTGCGCTTTTCGCTGTGCGAATACAATACTATGGACGAAGTTCAAACAATTATAACTAAGGTTACAGAAGCGGTAAACCGCTTACGGAGGTAAAAATATGCTGTCAACAGCTGCCAATTTAATAAATAAGCTCGCCTGTGAGCATGACCTAAGCGACGCAGAGCTGTTGACGCTGATAACAAGCACTGAACCTGACATCAACAAGCTGCTCGCCTGCGAAGCTGATAAACTCCGCCGTCAATATTACGGCGACAAGGTCTATATCCGTGGTCTGATTGAATTCACCAACTACTGCAAAAACAACTGCTACTACTGCGGTATCCGCGCCGGCAACAGCCTCGCGGAACGCTACCGTCTGACGCAGGAGGAAATCCTGGCCTGCTGCGCCGAAGGCTATAGGCTCGGCTTCCGCACCTTCGTGCTGCAGGGTGGCGAGGATGCGTATTATACGGATGACAAAATCTGCGCCATCGTCAGCGCCATCCGCAAGCAGCATCCCGACTGCGCCATTACACTGTCCATTGGCGAAAAAAGCCGTGCCGGCTATCAGGCATACTTCGATGCAGGCGCCAACCGTTATCTGCTGCGCCACGAAACAGCGGATGCGGAGCATTACGCCAAGCTGCATCCAGACTGCATGAGCCTGGAAAACCGCAAGCGCTGCCTGTTTGACCTCAAGGAAATCGGTTATCAGGTTGGTTCCGGCTTCATGGTAGGCTCCCCCTACCAGACGCCACAAAACCTTGTCAGCGACCTGCGCTTTCTGCAAAAGCTGCAGCCTGATATGATTGGCATAGGTCCTTACATTACGCATGAACACACACCATTTAAGGATATGACCAGCGGCACATTGAAACAGACGTTGCGCCTGCTGTCTATCCTGCGACTGCTCTTCCCTTACGCGCTGCTGCCTTCGACAACAGCGCTCGGCACCATCCATCCCCAAGGACGCGAGCTGGGGCTGCAGGCCGGTGGCAACGTCGTGATGCCTAACCTTTCTCCGATAGGAGTACGCAAAAAATACGAGCTATACGCCAACAAAATCTGCACCGGCGAGGAGGCAGCCCAATGCCGTGGCTGTCTGGAGGCACGCGTAAAAATAGCAGGCTATAACATAGTAACCGACAGAGGCGATGTACGCCGCACTTTAGATAAACCAGAAGGAGAAAAATTATGAACAAGAAAGCACTAATCGCTATGAGCGGCGGCGTTGATTCCAGCGTTTCCGCATTGATGATGCTGGAGCAGGACTACGAATGCACCGGTGTAACCATGAAGCTTTTTGCCAACGAGGATATCGGTGTTTCCAAAGCCAACAGCTGCTGCTCCATTGATGATGTAGCAGATGCCCGCAGCGTAGCAACCAGCCTTGGCATGCTTTACTACGTTTTCAACTTTGCCGACCGCTTTGAACGCGACGTTATCGACCGTTTTGTTGACGCTTACGTTAACGGCAGAACACCTAACCCCTGCATTGACTGCAACCGTTATCTGAAATTCGACCAACTTTTCGTGCGCGCACAGGAGCTTGGCTGTGACTATGTTGTCACCGGCCACTATGCGCAAATCAGCTATGATGAAGCCAAAGGCCGCTATCTGCTGCGCAAGGCAGTTGATCCTTTGAAGGATCAGAGCTATGTGCTTTATTCGCTCACACAGGAGCAGTTGGCACACGCTATGTTCCCTCTCGGAGGCCTGTATAAGACACAGGTACGCGAAATTGCCGAAAAGCATGGCTTCGTCAACGCTCAAAAGCATGACAGTCAGGATATCTGCTTTATCCAGACCGGCACCTACGCTGATTTCATCGAAGCACGCCTGGGCAGGAAATTCTATCCCGGTAACTTTGTAGACGAAGCAGGCAACGTGCTCGGCAGACACAAGGGTATTATCCATTACACCGTAGGCCAGCGCAAAGGCCTGGGCTTGGCACTGCCGCAGCCTATGTACGTTAAAGAGATTGACACCAAGAACAATGCTGTTATCCTCACAACAAACGAGGGACTGTTTACAAAAAACGTTACAGCCAAGAACATCAACCTTATCGACTGCGACGCTATCACCGAACCGCGCCGTGTGAAAGCACGCATCCGTTACCATCAGCAGGAGCAATGGGCAACTGTTACCCAGCCTGACGCAGATACTCTGCAGCTCGTTTTCGACGATCCTCAGCGCGCTATCACCAAAGGCCAGTCCGTTGTTATGTATGACGGTGACGTAGTTGTCGGCGGCGGCACAATCGTATAATACCCTGCAAATTAAAAGCATCAGTTGCTACAATAATTGTAGCAACTGATGCTCTTTTATTATACTCGTTCTGAATGAGTAATAATTTTACCAGTTGTCAGCAAAACATTTTTAAGCATGATTAATATTTTCTTTATATATACATTGTCAACACTGACTCTATATGATAGAATACAAACAGGCAGATATAAAGAGAAACAATATTTTTATACCGCTCTAAAATAAGTTTGCCAGAAGTAAGGAGGAATAATATGAAATCATTAAAAGGCACCAAAACCGAAAAGAACCTGTTGGAGGCATTTGCTGGCGAATCCATGGCACGCAACAAATACACCTGGTTTGGTATTGTAGCCCGCAAAGCAGGCTATGATCAAATCGCTGAATTATTTGAGAAAACCGCTAATAATGAAAAAGCTCACGCTTATATGTGGTTCAAGGAATTAGACCAGTTAGGCGATACTGCAGCTAACCTTTTAGCAGCAGCTGAAGGCGAAAACCATGAATGGACCGATATGTATGTAAAAATGGCACAAGAAGCTGAGGAAGAAGGTTTCCCTGAAATCGCAGCAAAAATGCGCGGTGTTGCAGCTATCGAAAAACGTCATGAAGAACGCTATCGTAAACTCTTACAAAACATCGAAGAAATGAAGGTTTTCAGCAAAGACAGCGGCCTGACCATTTGGGAATGCCGCAACTGTGGTCATATTGTAGTCGGCCCCAGCGCTCCGGAAGTTTGCCCTGTCTGCGCTCATCCGCAAGGTTTCTTTGAAGTGCATATGGATAACTTCTAAGCTTATACATCTCCCCAAATGCATAAGAGAAAGTAGAAAAGTGTAGCGTAAAATTTACGTTGCACTTTTTCTTTATTTCCGTTTCAAAACCAATACGCAAATGAAACGCAAATTTTTACGTTTCATTTCTAATGCAACGTGAAAGAGCCGTGCAAATTATGCATGGCTCTAATTTCTTATAATGAATTTTTAGGTTCTAAATTGCAATAAGAAGTTGCACACTTTTTGAAAATTAAGATGCATAGATCT
>ERZ772860.1961-NODE-1961-length-12848-cov-9.682014_pt1 | contig 12848 bp, 9 predicted proteins | sample MGYA00511342_ERZ772860 | MGnify/ENA primary metagenome ERZ772860 (study PRJEB29015, sample SAMEA2737665) | human gut metagenome | biome: human gut; feature: human-associated habitat; material: faeces | place: China | collected 2012 ... | reverse complement strand
GTATCCAAGCGTTTCTCTGCCTGCGGCGCACGTATCGGAACCATTATCACCCGCAACAAGGAGCTTCAGCAGAACCTCATGAAGTTCTGTCAGGCAAGGCTTTCCGTTGCAACCCTTGATCAGATCGCTTCCGCCGCGCTTTACAGCGTTGATTCCGACTATTTCGATGCTGTTCGCAAGGAATACAAACTCCGCCGCGACACCTGCTACAATAAGCTGCTCGAAATCCCCGGCGTCGTTGTTAAGGAACCGCAGGGCGCGTTCTACATGATGGCTGCACTGCCCGTTGACAATGCGGATACATTCCAGAAATGGCTGCTCACCGACTTTGATGACAACGGCGACACGGTTATGTTTGCTCCCGGCGAGGGCTTCTACGCAACCCCCGGCAAGGGTCTGAACGAGATTCGCATTGCTTACGTCCTCAAGCAGAAGGATCTTGAGCGCGCCATGGACCTGCTGGCTCTCGGCATTAAGAAATACAACGAGACGCACTGCAAATAACCATTCCGCAATATAGAAACAACGAAATCAGCTTTATTTTGAACAAAACCGACTGCGCCGCATACATTGCGGTACAGTCGGTTATTTTTTTGATTCACAGTCTGTCAATCATAACTGTTTCGATCAGATGTTTTCATCCTTCAGTGCATCAACCGGGTTTTCGCGCTTTAACCTGCTTGTTGAGTACAGCATTGAAACAAACACAACCATGAAAACGCTCACTACAGCAATCGCAACCGCCGTCCACGGCATTGTGAAGCTCATCTGTGCAGCCTCCGCGGCGGACAGGTAGCAAAGGTAGGTCATACCGACCGAAAGCGGCAAACCGAACAGCAGCGAACGCGTTCCGTAGAGCAGGCATTCATAGTTCATCATTCGGTTTATTCCCCTGTTCGTCATTCCGAGCGAACGGAGCATTGCGTAATCACGGCGGCGAAGTGCAACATTGGTTGACACGGTGTTGAACACATTCGCAACCGAAATCAGTGAAATCAACGCTATAAAGCCATAGGAGAATACCTTCACAAGGATTATCATGTTGCTGACGGTTCGTTCCTCCTCCGCGCGGTTGTACAGCCTTTGAGGCGCAAATTCGATTCCACGGGTTTCAAATACGGATTTAACATCATTCTCCGCCTTGTCCGGGTCATCGGCGCAGATGTAGACATTCATGAACCCCTCATTGAATGCCTTTTTGTCCTGGAACGCGGAGAACGGCAGAATGAGCTTCATTGCGCGTCCGCTGTCAATCCCTGCGGGTGCGGTTTTGACGGTTGCTGCAATATGTATTTCTTCATATTCAACCGGGCGCACGGGCTGGTCTATGGGCCTTCCGAAAAAATCAAATCCTGAGGATTCGAAATTTTCCCCATCGGAGGAGTTTTCCCCGTTGGAGCTGCTTCCGCCGTCAGCATCTTCCCCTTGAGCGGGCCAATAGTAGTATTGCAGAACGCCCTCTCCCATTTCATTGCCGGACCAAAACATGCCGTCCAAAATGTATCCGTCGAGCTGCGGTGCGGGTTTTGCCCGCATCAGGGTCGTTACCCCATCCGAAACAAAGCTGTAATTATATGTTCTTCTGTTGTTTTCGCCGTTATCCTGCGAATAAACAACATCGTAACCGCTGTTGAGCATGACGGGCAGTTTTTCTTCGGCTGCAAAATAAGCATCGGCATCGATGCCGTTTTTGGTCAGCATCCGTCCGAATGCCGCATCATCAATGTAATACGCAAAACAGTTTTGTTCAACTTTGAGCAGCCCTTCATGTGCGCTGCGCTGCGCTTTTGTGTATGCTTTGTAATCCGCCGTTGTGTCTCCCTCCGGCAGGTACACAAAGCTGTTGTCGAGCGTGTTCAGGCAGAAAGTTATCTCATCAAAGTATTCTCGGGCGCCTGCGGCAAACTCCGTATAATTCTGCGCCGACAAATCCCGATAACCTATATCGTAGCTTTTTTCCGTGAATGCGTCATCTGCCGACTTTGTGAGATACATGCAGAAACCGCTTGCAGAGATGAAAAGCACAAGGCTCATTGCAAGAGAAGCTATCGTTGCGCGATACTTTTTGCGGCTGCGTGCATAGTATTTTTTTGCAAGCATGCCTTCTGCACCGAAAAGCCGAATGAAAAGCTTTGAACAGCGCACATTCTTCTTGCCCGCATTCACATCCCGCGCCTGCCTGATTGCTTCAATGGGTGAAATTTTCATTGCACGCCGCGACGGTATCCATGCGGAAACGAAAACTGTCAACACCGCGACCGCCACAGCAACGGCAACGGCCTGCCACGAAACGGAAAAGCTCATGCCGAACGGTGCGTCGAGTACGGATTTGAACAAATCTCCGCAAAGCCACAGCGTCAGTCCCATACCTCCGATGCCCACAAAAAGGCCGATAGGTATGCCGCATACGCACAGCGCAAATGCTTCGAAAAGAACGGACCGCCTTATCTGGCTCCGGGTTGCACCGATCGAAGCAAGCAAGCCGAACTGCTTTGTTCTTTCGCTTACAGAAATTGAAAATGCACTGTAAATCAGCGAAACCGAGCCGATGAAAATCAGCACGCAGAAAATTGCGGCAAGCCTCACAAGCATATTCGAATAATTGTTAAACACCGAATAGCCGTCCATTGTGAGCAGACTCGCTTGATAGGATGCCTCAGTGAAAGATCCCGAAAGCCTTTCTGCAAACGCATCAAGATTCTTTCTCGGATTTTTCATCAGGATATAGGCATCATAAGTTTCACCTTCCCGCAAGGGTTCGGAAAGAAGGCTCAGTGCGGTGTAACCCGGAGCAATCATTTCTTCGAACCCGGGGCGTTCATAGAAACCGACAACGACATATTCCCAAATTCTGTCCGCAGTCAGCTTTTCCTCATCGTACGAATACGGGTTGTTCTGTCCAAGCTCCGACCCGTCTTCCGCAACACGTCTGCCGAGAGTCAGTTTCAATCTGTCGCCGATTTTATGTGATACGCCGCCGTTCGCCTGAAGATGTGCGGGAAGGATTATCTCGTTTTCATTTTCGGGCAGTCTGCCGCTCGTAAGATGAACAGGCATGTTTTTCATGAAGCTTTCATCCGCTTCAAGAACATACAAATAGGGCTTGTCGGCGTTGCTTGAACCGGCTTCGGCATAACCTATTGGCTTTGCGACAGCGGCCTTTGAAACGCGCTCGTCGGCTTTGATTTTATCTATTGTTTCGCTTGAACAGCCGCTGAACGAAACATGGTAGTCGCCTTTGTCATATGCAAAGTACTCGCGCATATAGCCGTACATGCTTGAGCAGAAAGTTGTGACGGCGGTGAACATTGCAGCGGAAAGAATTATGCCGATTATCGTTACGATCGTGCGAACCCTGTTCTTCTTCATCGCCTGCAAAGTGACTTTGTTCATGATATTCATTTTGAAATCACCTCGTCACGGACGATTTTTCCGTCCTCGATTGCAATAATGCGCCGAGCTTGCAGGGCAATGCTTTCGTCATGAGTGATCATGATTAGAGTTTGATTGTATTCACGGTTCATTCGCTTCAAAAGCTCAACTATTTCATGGCTGTTTTTTGAATCCAGATTGCCCGTCGGTTCATCCGCAAGCACGATCGAAGGCGAATTCATCAATGCCCTGCCGATAGACACGCGCTGCTGCTGTCCGCCGGAAAGCTGATTCGGAAGATGTTTCTCGCGTCCGACAAGATCAAGCTCGCGAATCAGTTCACGCAGCCTGTCGCGGTTCACGTTTCGTCCGTCCAAAAGCACGGGCAGGGACATGTTCTCTTCAACGTTCAAAACCGGAATCAGGTTGTAGAACTGATAGATAAGCCCGACTTCGCGGCGGCGAAAAACTGCAATCTGTTCATCGCTTCGCGAATAAACATCCTGTCCGTTCACAAGCACTTTGCCCCCCGTGGGGCGGTCAACGCCGCCCAATGTGTGCAAAAGAGTTGATTTGCCGCTGCCCGAAGGCCCGATAATCGCAACAAAATCACCCTTTTCAACCGAAAAGCTTACGCCGTTGAGCGCACGAACTTCATTCTCGCCTTTTCCGTAAACCTTTGTCAGGTTTTCAACCTTCAAAATCTCCATTTTCTCTCCTTTTGAGCATCATCCGTTCGAAATGCGGCAGGCAAACCTTTTATACGCGCAATCCGAATGTATTGTCTTCGACTCTTTTGTTTATGGTTGAAATTATACCCGCGCAATATGACTTGTGTGTGACTTGAAAATAACAGATATGTCACAAACACCGAATACGCAGCTTCGGAAACGGCTCAAACATTATCCAATCGAAGTGTTGTTAAACTGCGCTTTTATACAGGCGTATGGTGAACACTGCACCGCCCTGCCGATGATTTTCCGCTTTAATTGTTCCGTTTTGTTTTGAAATGATGGTTCTTGACAACGCAAGCCCAATGCCGACGCTTTGCAGCTGCGGAATCTGCGCTCCGCATTGAACCGTATCGTTTTCGGTATGGGTATTATTTTTCAAACTCCCCGTTTCCGTACAGTTCATGCCGGCTGAACCGGTATAGAATCTTTCAAAAATATGCGGCAAATCCTGCTCCGCGATTCCGGGTCCCGTGTCGCGAATTCGAAATTCCGAATAAATCGGGTTTTCGGATGCAGTGACATATATGCTTCCGTTTTCGCAGTGTTCGACACAGTTTTTAAGTATATTGCCCAAAGCTTCCGTCATCCAATCCGGATCGCAGTATGCAAACCCGGAAGCATCAATTTCGAAATGCACATTTTTCAGCTCCGCCATGATTTCCAGCGGCTCAACCGCTCCGTCAACAATTGCCGCAAGTTCGGCATGTTTCCTGCTGAAAGTGACAGAATCCGCATCGAGCCTTGCAAGCTTCAACAATGCGGAAACAAGCCACTCGATCCTTGTCAGCTGCCTGCGAAGTTCAAGAAGAAGCTCCATGCGTTTTTCTGCATTCATGCCGCTCCTGCCCAAAGATTCCGCAATCAGATTAAGTGCCGTGAGCGGAGTTTTTATCTGATGAGAAATGTCCGCAATTGAATCCGCAAGCTTTGTTTTGTCCGAACGCAGTGCATCTGCCTGCTCGCGAAGACGAACAATCAGCTTTGTGAGTTCATTTTCAAGTATGCTGATTTCGCCTTCACGATACTTTGAAAGGCATATGTCCTCCGCACCGTGGAGAATGCCGTCGATTTCGTCCGCAAGCTTTCTGAAATGCCTGTGACGCAGCGCAGCGTTCACAAGCTGAGCCGAAATCACAATTACAAAAGCGGCGGCCGCAATAAGCCCCGCTTTCTGATTAAAATAAAAACATATTCCGCTTGCGGCGATACCGACCGCGGCCGTTGTCAGCGTCAGCGCACAAACATCCGGATTTCTGAGTACTCTCATTTTCCATGCCCCCTTTGCGTTATTCTTCGGCGGCAAACCGCATATATTCAGTCTATTTTGTATCCAACGCCGCGCACCGTTTTAATAATGCAGGGAGTCTGCGGATCGGCTTCCAGTTTTTCGCGCAGCCGTTTAATATAAACGGTCAAGGTGTTGTCATTCACAAAGTCGCCCGCAACATCCCAAATGTGTTCAAGCAGCTGTGCGCGCGTTAAAACATGCCCGCGGTTGTTTATGAGCGTCAGCAAAAGCCTGTATTCCAATGCCGAAAGGCAAAGGTCCGTATCCCCGCGGAAACAGGCTCCTCTCTCAAGGTCAACACGCACATCGCCGAGACTGACCGCGGCCTGCGGTTTTCCCGCCCGTCGAAGAGCGTTTTTGATGCGCGAAACAAGCTCCCGCGGCCGAAAAGGCTTTGCAATATAGTCATCCGCACCGAGCTCAAGTCCCGTAACAACGCTGTGTTCATCACCCGAAGCCGTCAGAAAAATAATGGGTATATCCTTTTTGCTTTTCATGGCGGAGCAAACAACAAAGCCGCTGCCGTCCGCAAGCGAAACATCCAGCAGCACAATATCAAACTCCTCCTGTTCAAAAAGCCGCAGCGCTTCGGTCTGCCCGTTTGCGCTTTTGCACAAAAAGCCCTCATCCGCCAAAAACGAGCTCAACGCACGAACGATCGCGGCATCATCCTCAACAACAAGCACTCTGTTTGATTTATTCATAACGTTCCTCCGTCCCTGATGTTCGCATTTGCTTTCGCAGCATTCCGGTGCAAAATACAAAACGCCCTGCTCCCCGTTTTACATGTATCGGCAGCACAATGGCTTATCCGTTTTCAAATAACAGGTCGAAAACACGGCCTTCTTGCCGATACACAATTAAATCGCTGTTTCCCGCAGGAGCAGGGTGCAATGTTTTTCAAATTTTTTACTTTATCCGAGTTTTATTTTTCGGGACGAATAATTTCGGTTGTTGCATCCATCCACAGCCGTTCAACATTGTAATACTCGCGCTCTTCCGGATGGAAAATATGCACAAGAATTCCGGCAAAGTCAAGCACGATCCAACGGCCTTCGGAATAGCCTTCCCTGCGGCGCATCGGAAGCCCCATTTCGGCGGCACAATCTTCAATTTCATCACTCAGCGCCTTTACATGAATCGGCGATGTGCCGCTCATGAACACGAACCAATCGGTAATGATTGTTTTGTCTCCCACATGGACCGCAACAATATCGTTTGCTCTTTTTGCATCGGCGGCATCCACAATGCGCTTTACGCAATTTTTAAGCTCCTCGCGAAACCTGAGTTCCGGTTCCGAAAGGATGTTTTTGTTTTCGTTATTAGTTTCCATTCTTCCTCCGATTATATCTATATTGATATTATTTTTATTAATCGTACGTCTTTTTATTCGACATTGCCCGTATCGAATTCAGCCGGGATAAAATCAGCTTGAAACTCACCGCCGTTGCCGATTTGACGTGTTTTCTCAATCGCCGCCGTGCAGGCGGGCTTTCATCCGTTTTTCGAGCGCTGCAATGGTAATTTCCGTTTGCGGATGAATGCGCATTCCCTTATTTTCAGTGTATTCGATAGTGTTCCGAAGAACCGCTATCGTCGCCCTGTCGAGGTCTCTGAAAGCAAGCTCGCGCAAATCCCGTATTCTTCTGTAATCACGTGACGGCTCAAGCTTGTCCGCAAGAAAAATCACCTCATCAAACGGGGTCATTTCCGCACATCCGACGGTGTGCCGTTCTATTGCGTTCAATATTTCCGTATCCTGCACTCCGTACAGATCCCTTGCAAGCAGTGCACCTATGCGCGAATGAATCAAAAACGGATTTTCACGTTCTTCATTTGTCAGCGCATAACCCATTTTTTCGGCATATCGAACGGTCTCTTCACGCCCAAGCTTTGCGCAGTCGTGCAAAAGAGCCGCAAGCCGCGCTTTTTCTGTTGAAAGCCCGTGATACTGAGCAAGTCCGACAGCTTCACGCACGGTCAGCATTGTGTGACGCATTCTGTATTCATCCAAAACGTTCGAAACACGTTCCGCAAGCTGCTCTATGCTTTTGGGCTGATACAAGCACTTTTCGTAAAGCAGCATTTCGGCGGAAAGCGGCACAAGCCTTTCAACGGTTTGTGCGTTTTGAACACGCCTTCTGATTTCCGTTGAGGATATGTCCGGCCCTTCCGCAGAAATAATCTCGACTCTGCCGCCGAATTCAGCCCTTATCCCGTCTGCAAGAGCCTCGATATCGCGTTCCTGACCGCGTCTGTTGACGGCAACGAGGGTTGCAAGCTCCAGTATTTCTTTTGGATTTTTCCATTTCGGGAAATCTTCAAGCATATCCGCTCCGACAATGAAATACAGCCCGGCTTTCTTGTTTATCCGCTTCATTTCGCGCAGCGTGTCAACAGTGTAGCTGACTCCGCCGCGGCGAATTTCGATATCGGAAGCGCGCATTCCGCGTTCGCGCTTCAAAGCGGCGCAGACCATATCGAATCTTAATGCAGCCGGAGTGCGCTCTGCGGAATGCTTATGCGGCGGATCTGCCGCAACAACAAAATCCACCCTGTCAAGCCCAAGCTCCTGTTTCACGGAACGGGCAACAAATATGTGCCCCATGTGAACGGGGTCAAATGTTCCGCCGTAAATTCCAATCTTCATATGCATATTATACAACATCCTGAACCGTTTGTGAATGAAAAACATATCTATGTGCCATACTGATTTTATGAATGACACATTGTTGAAAAGTTATAATCGGAGCTTCAACGGCGGCAAATCCCGCTTTGCGCGCATATGCGACAACGTGTTTTCGGCACTGCTGCTGACCGCCGCACTTTATTTGCTTGTTTCGCGAAAGCTGCATCACGGCGCCGCGTCTTTGTTTGCCGCAATGCTCATTTCCGCGTCAATACTGCTCACTGCAAGCCTTTTGCGCAGCCTGCGGTTTAATGCCCACATCAAAAAACTCCGCAGAGAAACATCCGAGTCGATTTTGCGGCGCAGGATACTCGTTTCGCCCGAAGTGGACGAAGTGATCCGCAGCCTGCACCGTTCATCCTCGGAATACCCGAATCAAGCGTGTTCCGAACAGAGTGCAACTCGCTCGTTTTATCTGCTCCGAACTGAAAAAGCAATCACTTTTGATGATATTCTTCCGATTATTCGCGAGGCTCTTGAAAAAGGCATTTCGCACATCGTGATATATTCAGTTTCGAAACCCGAACCGGAAGCGGAATCCGCCGTGCGCACCGTCGGCACCACCGCAGTTGAGTTTAGGCTGCTTGAAACAATTCCGCAAATTCGCGAACGCTTCCTGCCCGACGATGCCGAAATCGATGCCGAAATCAAAGCTGCATTTCCTCCCGCCGAGCGTGTATCCGTCAGGGTCCGCGCTGAGCGCGCCGCATCGAAACTCCGCACGGAAAAACACGCTTCAAAGTACTTCTTTGCGGGCATGGGATTATATGCTCTTTCTTTTTTTTCGGCATACAGATTCTATATGCGGTTTGCAGCCTCGGCAATGATGTTCGCCGCAATGCTGCTGTTTATCCGCAAAATAACCGCATCCTCCAAACCCGCAGACAGCCGGCGCTGACCGCAGGCATTTCATCCAAAGCCTGTTTTATTCCGCCGGCGGAGCATTCGGATCGGGGGTGTCGTCCAGCTTCAAAAGCTCGCGCGCTATCTGAAATTTCAGGGATGAGTATGCACCCGAATCGGGAACATCGAGCATTACGATCACAACACGCTCATCCTCCTGCGCAACGTTAAGGCGAAAACCGGCAAACCATGAATACATGCGGGTTTTGTCTTTGCCGATTTCGGCCGAACCCGTTTTTGCCGCAACGTCAACATTCGTGACACGCAGCGAACGACCCGTTCCGTTTTTGTTCGGATCTACAACGCCTTGGAGCATCGGGACTATTTTGTTTATTGCATTTGTCGAAATTGCGTCCTCCATCCATACGGAGTATTCGCTTTTCCGAATGCATTTGTATTCCACGCCGTCCGTTACATATAATCCGTCCGTGATTCGCGGGGTCGGCATATCGCCGTTGTTTGCAAATGCGGAGAACATTGCCGCAAGCTGAAGCGGCGTCACGAGCACCTGGCCCTGTCCGTAGCCGGAGTCCGCAAGCATTTTGTTGTCCATCACGCTGCCGCGGCTGTAAAGTTGGGAGCGGGCGGCACCCAATTCATAGGGCAGCGACTTGTCCATGCCGAGTTTTTCATTAAAATATGCAATGAATTTCTCCTGACCGATTTTCAGTGCAACATCCGCAAAGTAAATATTGTCGGAATGCAGCATACAGTTCGTCATGTTCATTGGTTCCGTGCGGTGATAGACGCGCGTGCGTTTTATGCGCGGCCAAGGCCATTCCCCGTAACCGGTCGGCTTCCAGTAATCATTATCGATATAGCCGGTGAAAACATAATTCTCATTCACCGTACCCGTATCAAGCGCAGCAGCGGCAGTGAACGCCTTGAAAGTTGATCCCGGCGGGTAAAGTTCCCTTGTTGCGCGGTTTCTGAGCGGCTCATTCTCCTGATCTTCAAGGGCTTTGTATTCATCGCCGCTCATACCCTTTATAAACCTGTTTAAATCATAGGAAGGATTGGAAGCAATTGCATTCACTTCTCCCGTTTTCGGGTTCATAACAACGACCGCACCCGCCGTGTCCGTACCGAAAAGCACAAGATCCAGCAGTTCCTCTGTGCGCTGCTGCAATTTGAAATCGATCGTCAGCATCACATCGCTGCCGTCAACTTTATCTTTGCGATAGATGACCTTTTTAACGGCTCCGTCCGTTCCGCGGATGAAGAAATAATAGCCGTCCTTGCCGCGGAGCTCCCTTTCGTAAAGCTTTTCTATGCCGCTTTTACCGACTTTGCTGTCAGTAGTATACAATCCGTCATTCGGATCGCGTCCCTCGTTATATGTCTGTATCTCCTCCCATGTTGCGAACGAAATATAGCCCAATGTATGCGCAAGCAGGCTCCCGTAAGGGTAATACCGCTTTGAACCGTAGTGCTCGGTGTCAACATGAACTCCGTTTACGGCATTTAGCTGTTCCTGCTGTTCAACGGTAACTTCATCGGGCATTGCCTGATAAACGGTTATGAACTCGTTTGTGTTCTTTCCGAATTTTGTTCGCAGCTCTGCGGCATCCAAATCGAGCACGGCGGCAATTTCGGCAGCAGCGGCATCGAATTCCGCCGAGAAGCGTGTATTCAGATATTCCGCATCGGAATAAAGCCTGTCCGCTTCCTTTTCCGCATCCTGCTCGCTCATGCCGGCATTTTCCTGCATTATTTCATCCGTAAGCACTTTTTTCGGTGCAATTTCGCTTAAAAGCGCATAAACAGTCACAAGGCGGACATTGGTTGCAACAACAGCTCCGTGAGAAACGATATCGCCGCGCTCTGCCGCAAGCGCTGCCCTGTCGAACGTATCGCCCCAGGCCATATCCGGAAAAATGTGGCTCGGCTGCCACACAACCCGCCAAAGATTATTCTCTTTCAGAAGAGTCATCTCGTATTCGTTTGTCAAGTCGCCCGCGGATTGTGTTTTGTATGTCATCGTGTATTTAATGACTTTTTTTGAATTTCCGGAAACGTTCTCTTCAGCAATATTGTATTCAATATCGTTCACGCCGAGCAGCGAAAACAGGCTCTCGTAACGCTTTTCGAACTGTGCGAGAGTTATTGTGTTTTTATATGCTTCGATGCTGTCGTCAACGGCATTCTCCGGCGCAACATGAGCACTGATGAAGGAAAAAGCTTCCGTAAACTGCCCGTTGCGTATTGAATTCATGAACAATGTGAACGCCTGTTCGTCCCCGGACACCGTCTCCCGGCTGCATCCCGCAGCGAAAAAAACCGTGCAGCATAAAGAAAGCAGCATCAGAGAGGAAAGGATAAAGCAAAAAAATCTTTTTGTTTTTGTTCCGAAAGTCAGTTTCATTCCTGTTTATACCTCGATATTTATACCTCGATACTCATACCCCGATTTAATTCTTTTGTTTTCAAATCTTTCGAGCTATAATCATGCATTATAATTATACTACCGAAGTGAGAATATGTAAAGCCGCATTGCCCGTGGTTTATGTCGTCGGCAGCAATATCGTGTTTCGATTCGCTGTTTTCTGTTTTTTTTAAAGAAAGCGCGTTTAACATCAGCTGCCGCTGCACATGGTTATTCGCACGGCGGCAGTCTTTTTTTAACCGTCAGGGCGGTTTTCCGTTGACAATCAGCTTTTTGGGATAAAAAAACTATCAATATGCGCATTATTTTTCGGATTCTGTTGACATATATGCAAATCTGCATTAAAATTTCAATCATGACAGATTCAAAAGAAATGATAAAAAAACTGGGTTTGACCCCGAACAAGGCTCTGGGGCAGAATTTTCTTATCGATACCGAAGCGATAAGCCGCATTGCGGTGCTTGCAGACTGCCAAGGCGAAAACGTGCTTGAAATCGGTCCCGGGCTCGGTGCATTGACATCCGCTCTTTCGGAAAAAGCGAAAAATCTGCTTGCGGTTGAAATAGACCGCACACTTGTCGGAATTCTTGCGGATGAATTCGCGGATAAACGCAGCGTGCAGCTCATTTGCAGCGATTTTCTGAAGGTTCCGCCTGCAAAAATCTCCGATGCATTCGGCGGAGAGCCTTTTACTGTTGCTGCAAATCTTCCGTACTATATAACATCACCTATTTGTATGCGGCTGATTGAATTCGGACTCCCTGTAAAGCGCATGGTGCTGATGATGCAGGTTGAAGCAGCGGAGCGGTTCTTTGCGGCACCGCGTGATGTGAACTACGGGCCGCTCTCGATTGTTTCCCGGTATCTTTTCGACATTTCAACCGAACTGAAACTCTCACCCGCGGCATATTACCCCGAGCCGTCGGTTCATTCCTGTGTGCTGAAATTCGAACGAAACGGCAGCGAGCTTCCGCCGAATTTTATAAAGGTGCTTCGTGCCGCATTTGCGATGCGTCGAAAAACGCTCCGAAACAATATGCTGCAATTGATTCCGAAAAACAATGTTGACGAAGTGATTGCCGATGCCGGACTTTTGCCGACCGTCCGAGCCGAAGAGCTTGCAGCGGCCGATTTTGTGCGGCTTGCCGATTCATACAACCGTTACGGCAATAAAGTATCGGAAGCAGATCCGACCTGCGCCAAATAAGCAGCACGGTCAATAAATGCCTGACAAAAAACGATGAGACGGACTGCCGCAAATTTCGCGGCAGTCCTCATTTTTACGGATTAATAAACCTTTGAAATCATGAACTTTTTGAGAGTTTTCAAACGACCCGCCGCTGCGGTTCCGCACCGAACATACGGCACAAAAAAACCGCTCAAACAATTTGAGCGGTTTATGGAGCTGGTGATCAGATTCGAACTGACTACCTCGTCATTACCAATGACGTGCTCTACCTACTGAGCTACACCAGC
>ERZ772860.1959-NODE-1959-length-12874-cov-15.966612_pt1 | contig 12874 bp, 13 predicted proteins | sample MGYA00511342_ERZ772860 | MGnify/ENA primary metagenome ERZ772860 (study PRJEB29015, sample SAMEA2737665) | human gut metagenome | biome: human gut; feature: human-associated habitat; material: faeces | place: China | collected 2012 ... | reverse complement strand
GGGCTATCTGGTTTAAGTTGCCGCCGATCCTGCCGTATTCGGCGGTCAGCTTCCCAACAGCGGCAAGCAGCTCATCGTTGACGGGGGAAACGGTTATGATGGGGCGTATGGCTGCCCCGGTTATGGCTTGCCGGATAAACTCGGCTTGGCTCATGTGGTAAGCAGAAAGCCGCTGGGCAAACTCGGCGTATTCTTCCTCGGTCATGCGTGTCTTGACTACCCGGCTGCGGTGCGGTGTGTTGTATCGTTTCATGGTCAGCAGACCTCCTTTCTGTGTATGGTGTCCTCTCACTAATAGGAGAAAAACGGGGTGTAAAGCGGAACTGTTTTTGAAAAATCCGAAAAATTATTTTGAGGAATTTTTAAGCGGCGTAAGCCGCATTAGCAGGGTTTGGGGAAGGCACTCCCCAACAAGATTCCCGCAGGGGCAAAATGAGCGAAAAGCGAATTTTGGTACTGTGGTAGAATCTTGCTCTGAAAAACTGCCGCTTTCCCTCTGTGCGGCTGCTCTCAATACCTACAAAACCGAAGCAGGGCAAAAAGACGGAAAATCCGGCGGCTTTTTTCTTTTGCCATTCCTGCAATTCACAAGGGCGGCTTGGCTGGCTTCCGTCAATATAGCGATTGCGGCGGCGTGTTCTGCCCGCTTTTGTTCCCCTCCACGGATAGAAACGGAAAATGCCAAACGCTCCTTTGAATTTCTTCATCACTACTACGGTAGACAAGTGCCGTTCTGCTAAATCCGGCAAAACTTTTTAGGGCAAACTTCCCCGTCACTCCCTACTACAACGGGAATGTGCTTTTTGCCAAAAATGGACGCAAAAAAAGCAGCAAATCTTTTCAGACTTACTGCTTGTATGCCGCTGTGATTGGCGGCGGGTATTCAGTTGTTAGCGGTCAAAGCGAAACTTGAACAGGCTTTCTATCAGTTTTTGAACGATATACTCCTGCATTTCCACATTGATGTGACCGTCCATTTTGGAATAAGTGCGGATATATCCGGCATAATGGGAAAGGACAGCGGCAACGGCTTCCGGGTCGCCCTCGCTTGCCTTGACTATCGTTTCATAGGGGAGTAGCTGGCTCATGGTGTATGCCCTCCAACTCTGCCCGTAGCTGCTGCAAGATAAGCCGTATGCGCCGCCCTGTAGTGCTGCGTGTCCGTCCGTACCGCTTGCCGATTTCCTTATGGGTCAGGCGTTGGAAGTAGTACAGAAAAATGATTTCCTGTTCTGTTTCCGGCAGAGAGGACAGGGCGGCGGCAAGGCTCGGATTTTCTAATAGAACGGTCTGACCGCAAGCTGTAAATGGGTATTCATCACTTGTCGGCGGCTCGGCAAAATATTCATCTGTGGTACTGAATGGATAATGCTTTTCGCCTATCAGATAGTCAAGGGATATTTCCCGACTGCGGCGGCTGCGTATGCTCCGGGCTGCGTCTATGGCAGCGTGGCGAATGACAATCCGGCAATACGCATTATGGGCGTAGCGGATATGTTCTTGATAGGTTTCATATTCAGTCATGGAAAATCCCCCTTTCTTCGATTATGGGAAAGGGCGGCAGCACTTTTTGCTGTCGCCCCTTGATTACCCACCAGCAAGGACAGACGGGGCTGTCAACGGTGGGCGCAGCCCATTCACGTGCCGTTGACTGGCTCGGCTGGGTTTGCTAATTATATTTATAGTGTTTCATACGAAACTAACTTAGTAAGTGGAATTCTTAGTTGTTCATGTCTTTCTGAATCCGCAGCTTTTTCATTTCCATAGCCGATTACCAAGATATTGATTGGCTCCAAATTATCGGGCAAATCAAATTCTTTTCGGATAATATCAGGATTAAAGTAGCATACCCATACTGTACCTAGCCCCAATTCGGTTGCTTCTAACATCATGTGGTCTGTCAAGATGGACGCATCAATATCTCCAGTTTGTTTTTTGTCAAATGGACGAACCCATGCCTTGTTATGGTCTGCACATACAATAATGGCAAGAGGAGCACCATAAATATTTGCTCCCTTACTAATTTTTTCTAACCCCTCTTTACTTTCTACTGCGATTAAATGTATCGGCTGTAAATTTGCTGCTGTAGGTGCAACATGAGCAGCTTGTAAAATTTTATCAAGTTTTTCTTTTTCCACTTTTTTGTCGCTATAACTGCGTACAGAATACCGTTTTTTTGCAATCTCAATAAAATTCATCATAGTCAATCCTTTCTTTGTGTTGTATAATTTAATGGACGATTCAATCGTCATACTAATTTTAACATGGTGCAAAAGAATAACAAGATTGCACTTTTAAGGTAGATACTTTCCTCAAAGAAAGTACCTCAAAAGGAGTGAATTTATAAAATGAATTATCAAAAAAATCAATTTAGCTGTCCGGTGGAAGCTACTCTTTTTCTGATTGGTGGAAAATATAAACCTCTAATTCTTTGGCATTTGATAGAAAAACCTCTGCACTACATGGAATTACAACGCTTGATTCCAAAGGCAACGCCGAAAATGCTTTCTCAACAACTTCGTGATTTAGAAGAATGTGGCATGATTCATAGAGAAGTCATTCCAGAAAAGCCGCCTAAAACGCTTTATTCGCTTACTGCTTTCGGAAAGAGTATCATTCCCGTATTAGAGTCTATGTGTAATTGGGGAACAAGTTTTCTTGAAGGATTAGATATTACGCCTCCTTGTTGCTCTAAATTGTAAACAATTTTTTCTCGGAATAGCGGGCTACTGTCTATTAAGTTCTTGTGTGTTACTTTATCGCACATGAGCATTGAAGCAAGGCTGTAAGCACAAAAGTACCGGAAAGATGATGCATCATGCAAAAAAGTGGATGATGGAAAAATGTATCAGACGCGGGTTTGGACAAGTGGATCTGCTTACCAGGAGGCACAGGGATAATTACTGGGTGGAAAAGCGGCTTATGGATAAAAACGCCAGCGATGGTGTCGGCGTCACATCGAATCGGGAACTGATTCGTAACACTATTGATAAGATGTTGCCTGCTGTAGATTCCTTTGAACAGATGGTAGAATGCCTGAAGGGGATATATGGCTGGAATGTCCATGTTACGGATAAAACAGTAACCTTTGCCACTTCGGATATGAAAAAGGGAATACGAGGGAATAAGCTTGGTGATGGATATGGCAAAGCGGAGCTTATGGAACGGATAGCCGAGATTGTAACAGAAAGAGAAGCGGTAAATGAGGCACGAAGGATTGCAGAGGAAGAAGCAAGAGTAAAGGCAGAAGCTGCTGCAAGAGAGGAAGTAATCCGAAAGAAAAAGCAGATTGATTGAAGAAGAACGAAAGAAGGCAGAAATACTGTCGAGGAAACGGAAGCTTGCATATGAGCGAAATAATATTCAGCATAAATATTACAGTGGGGAATTGGATCGTCCTGACTGGAACAGGGAGTATATAGAGTATCTGGACGCACAATTTGTCAGAGATGCTACTTTGTTATCCGAGGAAGAACTTACAGCACCGATTATGACGAGGGAAGAGTTTGAAAAAGAACAGGCGATTGCTTTGTATCGTGAAAAGGCTGATATGGCAGGTGCCCTCTGGGATAAGGCATTGTCGTAGTTATCCGGTACAACACATAAGTGGAAATGGGAATATATGGATTATCTTGAAGAAATCAGGTTTAAGGATTTATCGAATGTAATGTTTCGTGAGGCAAAAGAAGAGATTTTGACTTATGAGGAATTTGCAAAATTAAAGAAAGCAGTAAAAGAGATACAGGAGCAGACTTCAGATATTGTAGAGGTTTCTAAGATTGTAGCGATTCAGACTGATTCAATAGACGAGCCACAGGCTGCTGTAGTAACAGAGAAAACAGAGGTTGAAATTCCTAAGATAGAAGAAATTAAATCAGAAGAAACAGAGGTTATTTCAGAGATAATTGATTATACCAAGCTGTCTATTGAAGAATGTGCATTACTTCTACCAGTTCCTACAGACGATTATAAGGCAGAGTATAATGCGTACTGTCAGCGTATGGGATATACAGATGAAAATGTGAGTAGTATACGATATAAGATGTCTTTGTACGATGAGTTTATGGAAGAATATGAATATCGAAAAAAATATTATAGTGTAGAAGGAGTAAGAACTAAGGAAAAACAAAAGAAGAAGGAACAGTAGGGGTATTGGGAGAGTATGAAACCCCGTCTGTTTTGGCATTATTGTGAAGTGTGTGGAAATTGCCAAATGACTGATACTCTGTACTGGAAAATATAGACATCAGGGAAGATACTGATAGTAACGGTCTGCCATCTCCTGTAATAGGATATTAAACCTAATATTGCAGGCGATTAAAGTTCATAATTGCACAGTTGATGTTCTCTGATAAAAAAAGTATAATTATAAACAGGTGGCAGAAAGAAAAAGCAAGGCTTTGTCGAAAATCTGTCTTTTACCGTTTATGATAAAAGAATTAAAGAAACGCAAGGAGTGCTGCTTATGAAATATAAAATATTGATTATTGATGATGAAGAAATGATATTATCAATGATGGAGAAGTGTCTGAGCGATAAATTTTTGGTGTATACGGCAGATAGCGCAAAAAGAGCGTTGGAGTTATTGAGTGCAACACCAGATATTATATTGTTGGATATCAATATGCCAGAAATGGATGGATTGGAATTGTGTCAGATTATACGAAGCCATATATCCTGCCCCATCATTTTCTTAACGGCACGGGTAACAGAACAGGATGTGATAAAGGGCTTGTCTGTCGGCGGAGATGATTATATTACAAAGCCTTTCAGTATGGATGAGTTATTGGCAAGAATTTCGGCACATCTTCGGCGTGAAGAAAGGAAAGGTACGACGTCGAATTTGAGATTTGATGAAGAACTGATTATCAACTACAACAACCGTACTGTATTTTACGGAGAAACACCGTTGGAATTTTCAAACAAAGAATTTGAGATTATCCGACTTCTTTCCCAAAACGCTGGTATGGTTTTTGACAGAGAAACCATTTATGAAAAGCTTTGGGGATATGACGGCGAAGGCGACAGCATTGTAGTAAAAGAACATATCCGAAAGATACGAAATAAGCTGTCCGCTTATACCGATAAAAACTATATTGAAACGGTGTGGGGAGTCGGATACAAATGGGCAAAATAAGAACAAAATCACTCAAAGCATCTATGACGGCGACTTTTCTGATTACAATATGCGTAATTACCGTGCTGTCAGCTATCACAATCCTTGCGTCAAACCATTTACAGCAGGAGATATTGAAAAAACGGTATTTGATGATAAGCTCCACTAATTTTCAAATAGATGAGGGTACGGGAAATTATGTTTTGGATGTAGACAACGATAATATTACTTGGCAGCCTTTAAGTACGAGGGATAATATAGCCTATTATGGCTCTTATGTTGCTATGATTGGCTTACCTGTTCTTTATATTACGATTGGTATTGGGGCGGCTGCGGCAATATATTACCTAAAGAAACTTCAGCTTCCTATTACACAGTTGCAGAATGGAGTAGAAAAGATACAGGAAGATAATCTCAATTTTCACATTGAATACAGCGGAGATGACGAGTTGGGGCAGTTGTGCTGTTCAATGGAAAAAATGCGCAGAGAGCTTCGGCAAAAGTATAAAGCATTGTGGGAAGCCTTAGAACAAAGGAAATTATTGAATGCTTCGGTATCCCACGACATAAGGACGCCGATTACTGTTCTCAAAGGGTATTTAGCCTATCTGGAGAAAAATATACCACAGGATAAACTCACGGAAGATATGCTTTTAGATACGGTATCTTCTATGCAGGGAGCAGTAACCCGATTGGAACAATATGTGGATTGTGTTCGGGACATTGAGAAAATCGAAAGTATTGAAATCGAGAAACGACCCGAAAATGTGAAAATGTTATTGAATGAAATACAAAGTAATGTGCAGCAGTTGGAAGCGAAAAAGGAAATCCTTATTTCAAGCAATATGACTATGAATGAAGTTCAGTTGGATAAAGGCGTACTTTTTCGGATTTTAGAAAATCTGTTACAGAACGCATTAAGATATGCGGAGAAAGAAGTGCGTATAAATCTTTCGCAAGATAAGGATTTTCTCATTCTTACATTAGAGGATGACGGAAAAGGTTTTTCAGAGAAGGATTTGGAAAAAGCGACTACGGTATTTTACAGTAGTGATAAAGAAGGGCAGCATTTTGGAATAGGTCTGAGCATTTGTCATATTCTTTGTGAAAAACACGGCGGATTGTTAGATGTTTCGAACAACAAAAAAGGGGCGTGTGTAACAGCAAAGCTGAATATAATTTAGGGCTCTTTTCGGAAAATTGACTTTTCTATTATAAAATCTCCTTACAACACAGGTAAGGAGGTTTTTTTATATTTATGGAAATCGTGATAAATAATCTTTCCAAAAACTATGGAAAAAAAACAGCCCTCGAAAATGTGTCCGTTACTATCCATTCTGGAATGTACGGGCTACTTGGACGTAATGGTGCAGGAAAAACAAGTCTGATGAGAATTTTGGCAACGCTTTCTGTCCCCTCAAGCGGAGAAATCAGTATGAACGATATCCCAATTAAGGAAACGGCAAAAATACGGGAAATCGTAGGTTATCTTCCGCAGGATTTTTCATTTTACAGAAATATGAGTGTTTATGATGCAATGGATTATCTTGGGCTGCTGTCGAGTATTCCAGATAAAGTCCGAAAAGAAAGAATATCGGCATTGCTTGAACAGGTAAACCTAAAAGAGAATATGAGAACGAAAGTAAAGGCTTTATCTGGTGGAATGAAACGGCGTTTAGGGATTGCACAGGCACTATTGCATAATCCGCAAATTCTTATTGTGGACGAACCAACGGCAGGGCTTGACCCAGAGGAGCGTATTCGTTTCCGCAATCTGTTAAGTGAATTTGCAGAGGACAGAATTGTTATACTTTCTACCCATATTTCTTCGGATGTTGAGTCTTCTTGTGAAAACATAGGAGTATTGGACAACGGGAGAATGATATGGTGTGGCGGTACGGAAGAATTGGTAAAGCAAGCCGAAGGTAAAGTTTATCTTATTTCGGCAGCAAAAAAGAAGGACAAGCTTATTAAGGAAAAATATACTGTTTTGAATATCATTGCTTCTGGGTCAGGCACACAGTACAGAGTGTTATCAGACACACCGCCTGAAGAAAAACATATACTTCAAGACCCCACTTTGGAAGATGGGTATATGTATCTATTGAGCCAGACGGACGGAGGGATAAACAATGAAGTTATATCTAAAAGAGTGTAAAAAAATCACGGCGAGTATTATTTTTTATCTCTTTATCGCCATTTTGATTTTTAGTTGGTTTCAGAACTTTCGGGGAGTAACGCAAACGGAAATCAATTGGGCAAATGGAATTGAACCTACTGATATCGGTTTTGAACGCCCATTGCTTTCCAAACCGTCTGAAAAAGATGATTATTTCGGCAGTAAGGTTTCGGAAGATAACCCAGAAGCAATTATGACAGGCGTTACGAGAGCATTGCTGTCGGAATATGAAGCTAATAGTTATGCCACATATCCTCTTGGATATTATAAAGCAATTACATTAAGTGGTGACGAGCAAAAACAAGTTCTTGGAATACTATGTGAAATAACTGGATTGACAGAGGAAGAACTAAAGAATTTGCCAGATGATTATTTCCCCGCAGTCACAGGGACGATTATTTCTTTTGACGCAATGAATGTTGATAAAGACGGAAATCTGAATATGGAAATGGGCAGCGGGACAGACACAAAAAGCGAAGATAATAAATATGCGCATTTTGTATCGCAGGTCACTTATGAACATTTCAAAGAACTAATGCGGAAAATGGAAGCCATCATTGGGGAAAAAGGCTCTCAGTACTCTCCCGAAATGATGATTACTTATTTTGGAATGTCTGAAATGACTTATGAGGAAGCACTAGAGGAATATAATCAAACAATAAATCAAGATAAAGTGACTGGTGGATTTGCACGGCTATTCTGCGATTATATGGGATTAGCATTAGGTTTGTATCCTGTATTTTTGGTAGTGATTATATGGATGAAAGACCGTATGAGCAATGCGACAGAATTGATTTACAGTCGAAATATATCTTCAACCAAATTGGTGCTTTCAAGATATTTAGCAGGCATCACTATGGTTTTGATTCCTGTTTTGCTGTTAAGTCTTGAGTCACTTGTACCGCTTATATCTTTCGGAGCAAAGAATGGTATTCAAATAGACTGTTTTGCGTATATCAAATACATCGTATGGTGGCTATTGCCAGAGGTTATGGTGGTATGTGCAATAGGAATGTTTTTCACTTTGCTTACGGACTCTCCGATTGCTATTGTCCTTCAATTCTTGTGGTGGATGGTCGATAAAGGGGCAACGGGACTATCTGGGGATACAAAACTCACGACTTTAATGATTAGGCACAATACATTGCGTGGCTATGAAATAATCCAAAAGGACTTGCAAATAATTTTTATGAACAGATTGCTAATGGCCGGAATTGGTATTTTGTTTGTCATTCTGTCAATATGGGTTTTAACTTTTAAGCGGAAAGGAAAAATCAATGCAGCGAATGTCTATAACAGGGGCTTGGGATATATTCAAGGTAAACTTTCTTCTGGCAGTAAAAACTAACCTATTTTTAACTGCTGCTTATTTGTTGTCGATTCCTTTGGTTAGAGGAATTGCAAATTTGGATATGGTTCATTCAGCGGAGTGTCTGGAACAGTCCGTAATACTCGTGGGAATATTCCTTATTGTTCCACTGAATGTGCCAGAACAGTCGAAAGCGATACAAGAAGTAGTTTATACAAGGAAGATTTCTCATTGGAAAATTCTATTGTTGCGTTTCGTCATGTCGACGCTGTTTCTAATTATGATGGTAAGCCTGTTTTCTGGCATTATGGTATGGAAAAACTGTAGCTTCCCATTTGTAGCTTATGTAGCAGGAACAGTTATAAGCGCAATGGTGTTAGGTAGTTTAGGTTTTGCCATATCCATATTGAGTAATTCTGCTATTGTGGGTTACCTTGCATCAGCAGGATACTTTCTATTGAATTTTCTGGGGTATGTATCGGAAAAGAATATTTTCTATTTGTTTTCAATGGGAAAAGGTAACTATACCACAAAGATATATCTTTTGGGATGTAGTTTACTGATGATTGCAGCTTCTTTGATTTATTCAAGAAAAAAGAAGTATTGACGCATCCAGTCTTTGGACACAGGTGGAAGAGTATTATTTAACGCCAAACGAAATGAGGAATACTGATATATGACATATGCTATTGATATGTGATAAAAAAATATGTATTCAAAGGCAACATTTATTTGATATCCTATATCCTGAAAGTAAAAATATACATTCAGAATATAGGACAAAAAATGTTACTTTTTGGAGCTGTCGCTAATTTGTTCTAACATACCGATACTTTCAATAAAATCCTTTTCGACTGGAGAGAGTGTATCATCCAGTCGATTCTTATATTTATCATATTCTGCATGAGTTTTTTCAATAGCCTGCTTATGGCTGATGCGACCGCTGCTGGTAAGAATATCACGTCGTGTCATTTTCAGATAATCGTCAATGGTTTCCAGCCAGTCTTTCATATACATTGGTTCTTTGTTAAGGGCGTGTACCTCAGCAATATCAAGGTAGGCGGTGACAATCTTATTGAGAGCATCAAGCTCCTGTTCAGTAAGATAGTTCTTTGCTACTTCTACATCAGAACGATGGATTTCGTTATGTTCCCACGAGGTAAGCACCATATTTTCTTTTTCTGCATCGGCACGCTCATAGATTACTTCGGCGGCGGTATGCTTGTGGGCAGCCCAGTGCATTTTGTTTTGAACCTGTTTGAAGAACAGAACAGAGCTTTCAGCATGGGGATCATAATCAATGCTGGTTGCATAGATTTCCAGAACCTTTCTCCAAAATACTTTTTCTGAAGAGCGGATGTCTCTGATACGGGCAAGTAATTCGTCAAAATAGTTGCCTCCGCCAAGTCTCTTCAATCGGTCATCATCTAAGGTAAATCCTTTTTTCATATATTCCTTTAATATTCCCATAGCCCAGATACGGAACTGTGTACCACGATGGGATTTCACACGGTAACCGACGGAGATAATGACGTCAAGGTTGTAGTAATCAATGTTTCTCTCTACAGTACGAGTGCCTTCCGTTTGAACTGTTGCAAATTTTGCAACAGTTGCCGCTTGTGTTAATTCACCTTCTTCAAATATGTTTTTGATATGCCTTGAGATAGTAGATTTATCTCTTTGAAAAAGCTCTGCCATTTGCTCTAGTGACAGCCATACAGTATCTTCATCAAAGGCAGTTTCTATCTTGGTTAAGCCATCTTCGGTTGTGTACATAATTATACTTGAATTTCTCATATAATCAGCCCTCCTGTGTTGGGGTATTATTTTTCTTCGCCCTGCTCTTATATACATTGTACTGATTCTTGCATTGTGGAGAGCAGAATTCCATGTTTGATCTTGTGGCAGCAAATGCCTTGCCGCAGTGTTTACATACCTTCAGGCTGGAATCGTCATCAGTCAGCATAAAGGAAAACATCATCTGTAGGCATAACAATAAGGAGTTGAAATCCCAAACTAAGGTAGGGCATTCACGCAGTTCGATGTGATAGGTGGGAGCCACACCACCAAATGCAGCCATTCCTTGCCGATAGAGACCACGTTCATTTTCATCCAGCTTGTCATAGTCTTGGTAATACAAAAAACTGGAGAAAAAGGTAAATGCCCAGTCGCGGAATACTTCAACCAGCCAGTCATAGGATTCGGCATATTCTCTTTGGAAGCTCATCATCACTGCCTGTGGCTTGTTTTTCATGGTCATAATAAGTGCCATCATTTCTGGGCTGTCTGTACTCCAACTGGATTCGATGCCTTTCTTGCGGAAATCAATCTTATCGAAAGGGAAGAAGCAGGACAGATATCTTTCCGTCGAAATACTTTCTTCTCTGATGAAATGATTTTTCGGCAGATAGACTACTTCATATGTAATAAAGTCCGGTGTAGTGGGAAGTGCTGTCATAAGTCCCAGCATACCGTACTCGGACACAAAGCCCATAATGGCTTCTTTTAATTCTGATTCACTTGCCTTATTCATGGTAGTAGTACCGATATTGATTGCGGTCAGCACCAGCTTCTCATAATCCTTGATAGGATTGTAGCTGGATGGCTTGGCGTCGGCTGCAGGGGTGATATAACATTTCCCATCTGCAGAAGTGCGCCATTCATATTTATTATATCGTACCCAGTTTGAACTGGAGTTCTGAAAGATATTCTTCATTGTAATTCCTTTCTTCACAAAAACTATTACTATAATATCATGTCTGTGTGCATTTTCAAACAGCTTTTTTATCATTTGCATTATTTTTATCTTGTTTTGTTTCCAGCTTTGACTGTTCTCTTGCAATCTTTCTCACCATACCCCCCCATCTTTTTTAGGAGTGCAAGTTTTTCTTTGTCGAGTTTTTCAAGGGCTGCCGGTAAATCTTTTGCATGTCTAGACAGAAAATCCCGTTCTTCACCAGTAAAAGGAAAATCCTGTCCCTGCCTGTCAGCCAGTACAAGAAGTACTTTCTTTTTAATCTGTCCAAGGACAGTGGAGCGGACACCACGAATGTTTCGGTCGCTTTGCTTTCGCAGGGCAGCAAGCTTTTGAGTACTGTAGTCCCTAATATATAGGAAGTAGAGTAGTTCTTTATGTTCGTCCTTTAACTCGTAAATAATCTTTGAATAATCCTCGTCAGCAAGGGATTCATGCATCTCAAAAGGACAGTTGAAGATTTTATAGTGGGCGCTTGTAGGCATTTATGCGGACGAGGGCATAACGGGAACTAAGATCACCAAGAGAGATGAGTTTTTGCGCATGATTGATGACTGTATGAACGGTCTGGTGGATATTGTCATTACCAAGTCGGTATCCAGATTTTCGAGAAATCTTGTGGATGTGCTTTCTTATACAAGAATGTTGAAGGCAAAGGGAGTGACAGTCATATTTGAGAAAGAAAATATTGACACTTCCACCATGGAGAGTGAAATGCAGTTATCACTTCTATCAGCACTGGCGCAGAATGAGGTGGAATCTCTGTCACAGAATGTTTCCCTGGGCGTTCAGATGAAGATGTCCAGAGGGGAACTGATGGGGTTCAATGGTTGTCTCGGATATGATTATCACCCGGAAGACAAAAGCATTACCATCAATGAAAAAGAGGCTGAGACAGTCCGTATGATTTTTGATTTGTATGTGCAGGGATATGGTGCTTATACCATTGCCAAGGAACTTACGAGGCTGGGTAAAGTGAATAAGAAGGGCGAGGTTAAGTGGACGGATAGCGGTATCCGGGGCATTCTAAAGAATGAGAAGTATAAGGGCGACCTGCTTATGGGTAAGACTTATACCGTTGATCCGATTTCCAAGAGGCGGCTTGATAATCGTGGGGAATCCAATAAATATTATACAAGGAACCATCATGAGCCCATTATTTCGGAGGAAATATGGAACAAGGCACAGGAGATTCGCGAGAGTAGATATCGTACCAATGAGAATGTGTCCGATGGGGCAAGAACCAAGTTCGCAAGGAAGTATGCATTCAGCAGTATGTGTCAGTGTGGCTTCTGTAGAACGAATCTTACACAAGGAGATCCCATCATCAGGATGCACAGCATAAAAAGCCTGTATGGAAATGCAGGACAGCAGCCAATAAAGGAATTGAAAACTGTCCGCACAGCAATTTGTCGATGGAAACATCTTTCCAATCACGACAATAAAATATTTCATTTTTCAATCGTCCAAAGAATCCCTCACAAGCAGAATTATCTGGAGAACAACCTTTTTTTG
>ERZ772860.1954-NODE-1954-length-12886-cov-3.315876_pt1 | contig 12886 bp, 10 predicted proteins | sample MGYA00511342_ERZ772860 | MGnify/ENA primary metagenome ERZ772860 (study PRJEB29015, sample SAMEA2737665) | human gut metagenome | biome: human gut; feature: human-associated habitat; material: faeces | place: China | collected 2012 ... | reverse complement strand
ATCCACCCGTGAAGATGTGAGCATCGTGATCTTGACCGGTACGGTCGGCCCGCGGCCAAGGAAAAAGCTGATGCCAAGCAGGTTCCCGAAGGGGATTGAAAGATCAAGATCTCCCCGGTCGGAAGCCTCCACGATGGCGTTGAGAAGCTCGGCGGAGAGGATATTCACCCGCGACGTATCGGTTACAATAGCGCTGATCTGCCCGTCGCCGTCCTTTTCAAAGGATACAAATTTTCCGCCGTCCGGCCCAAGCAGGCGCATTTCGTTCTCCACAATGTTGCTCACGGTCTGCGTGATGAGATCCGATGCGTTGGATACCGCCATAGCGCCGGTAAGCGTCCGAAAATAGCGCACGGCGGGGATCAGAAACGCGATCAGTGCACCGGTGAGCGCAAGGAGCAGCAGCACGGTCGTCTGCTGCGGTGTGATTTTTCGCGGAAACGGCATACGGGAACACCCCCTTATGCCCAAAAGTATATGCGTCAGGCGAGCATTTCAGACAAGGCGCTCAGCACGCCGAGCTTGCCGGATTCATACGTCAACGCGCCCTGCAAAAACACGCCCGCCGCCATGACGATCGGATCGGCTTAACCGGGCAGTCAATATTTGGGGGCATCAGGATAGATTGGCTTCGAAAAATCCGTCCGGCCAGAAGCTGCTGTCAATCGCAAACGCTTCCCAGAAACGGCTGACGGTTTCCTGCGCTTCCGGCGTCGAGTCGCTCATGAGCGACGCAACAGAGACGACATCCGTCCGCCCGATCGCCGCCAGCATTTCGTCGAGATCTTCCGGATGCGCGCCTTCCGGCGCGCTCACCCAAAGGACAGAGCGCAGACTTTTCATCGCTTGAAATACGGCGGTATCGCCGTCGGTGAAGTTTGTATCTGTGACGCACAGATGGATCAGCCGGGTCAACGACGCCAGCGGCGCAAAGCTGTCCGCCGTGGATTGGCTGATGGAGAGATCCGTCAGCGGCAAAGCGGCGAGCGGCGACAGGTCGCCCGAAAATCCGCTCAGCCGCAGCCCGTTCAGGCGGCTCAGATGCGAGAGCGCGGCGATATCGGTCAGCCGGTTCTGAAGCCCGACGCCGGTGTAACGGCCGAGGTTCAGCTTTTCCAACGACGCGAGGTTTTGAAGCGGCGAAAGATCATTGAGCGGACAGCGCGTCAGCCACAGTTCCCGCAGCGTGGTAATTCGGCCGATGTCTGTCAGATCGCTGAGCGGATAGTTGTCGATGGCGAGCCGTTCGAGCGGCAAATCCGCGAGTACCTCTGTCTGCCACAGAAGATCCGACGGCAGATTGCCGGCGAATGCGACGGACAGCTCTGTTAAACGGCTCAGCTTGCCGACAGGGCTCAGATCCGTCCCGTAATAATCGATGAGTGAGAGGCTTTGCAGATTTTCACAGGCTTCCAGCCCCGACAGATCAGAAACCGGCAGCCCATAAGGCTGACCGTCGATCATGTGCAGGGATGCGGAATTCTCCCAGGTAGCAAAATAAATTTCCAGTTTTGTGACGCGTTTGAGCATTTCGTCGGTGATTTCGCCCTGCACGTTCAGCGCCTGCCGGACGGCGTCGGCCAGCGCATGGGAGACGACGGTTCCGCTTGGTGTCTGCTCTGACGATGCGGTTGTCGCCGGCGGTGTGGTGGGTTCCGGTGTTGCTTTTGTGGGCGGTTCCGTTTTCGGTTCTGTGCCGGGCGGCTCCGTCAGCGCGGACGCCGGGGCGGTTGCAGGCATTGCCGCAGGCTTTGGTTCGGAACACCCGGCCAGCAGCGCCGCCGACAGACAGACAATCAGCGCAAGACGGAGGATATGTTTTTGCTTACACATGGGTTGAGCCTCCCTTGTGGCATCTATTGTATGTGAATCCGCATGGAAAACTGTCATTTCCTTTCTTTGACTATATGTTAGCATAATGCAATCATATAGTCAATATAGAGGAAAAAGATCTGACAAAATACAAACCCGCTTCCCAGACTGAAAGCCCGGGGAGCGGGTGAGAAAAAACAGCGTTTTATTCTCCTGCGATTTCGCGGAGCGCGCGCAGAATGCCGAGCTTTCCGGATTCGTACGTCAGCGCGCCCTGCAAAAAGGCGGTGTAAGGCGACTTAAAGGGCCCGTCGGCGCTCAGCTCGATGGAAGCGCCCTGCACAAATGCGCCCGCCGCCATCACGACCTGATCGGCGTAGCCGGGCATAGCCCACGGCTCCGGTGTCACAAAGCTGTCGACCGGCGCGCCCGACTGAATGCCGCGCATCAGGTGCAGCATCGGCTCGGGCGCCGAGAAAGTGACGGCCTGAATGATGTCGGAGCGCGGCGCGGCGAAAGCGGGCGAGGTCTCATAGCCGCAGAGTTCAAAAACGCGCGCGGCGAAGACCGCCGTTTTCAGCGCCTGCGCCACGGTGTGCGGCGCCAAAAACAGCCCCTGATAGTAGAGCCGGTAACCGTCGGGGTTGGAGCCGGTCTCGCTGCCGATCCCGGGAACGCCGAGCCGGCAGGCGGCCCGCTCGACGAGCGCGGGCTTGCCGGCTACATAGCCGCCGGTCGGCGCGAGGCCGCCGCCCGGATTTTTAATCAGAGAGCCGCAGATGAGATCGGCGCAGCCGGCCGTGTCCGGTTCGCGGATTTCGGTAAACTCGCCGTAGCAGTTGTCGATGATGACGATTGTCTCCGGACTTTCCGCCTTGATCGCCGCGGCGAGCGCTTCGAGAGCCGCGACGGACAGAGCCGGGCGCAGCGAATACCCGCGCGAGCGCTGCAACAGCGCGGCGGCGGGATGAAGCCTCCGGCAGTCGGCGCGCAGGCGGTCAAGATGGCGCGCTGCGTCATAGCCGCCGTCCGGTTCGCAGAGCGGTGTGACGGCGAAGGAGACGCCGTAGTCTTTTAGCGAACCGCAGCCGTCGCCGCTGATGACAGGGCGCAGCGTGTCGTAGGGGAGATCGGTGGCGCAGAGCAGCGTGTCTCCCGCGCGGAGCGCGCCGTACAGCGCGCAGGCGATGGCGTGCGTCCCGTTCATGAAATGCGGACGTACCAGCGCGGCGGGCGCGCACAGTGCGTCCGCGAAGACGGCGTCAAGCGTGGCTCTGCCGTTGTCGTCATAGCCGTATCCGGTCGTCGCCATGAAGTGCGCTTCGGAGACGCGGTTGGCTGCAAACGCCGCCGCGACGCGCTCGGTGTTGGCAAGCGCGACCGCGTCGATACGCGAAAGGGCGGGGGCGATCTCCGCCTCCGCCTGTTTCACGATGGAATCGAAGTCAAAACCGTTCATATTTTATAGATCTGCTCCGCTGTCAAAAGGTTGACGCCGTTTTCCGTAAGCGCCGCGATGGCGGCTTCGTTGTTTTCAACGCGGAGGATAACGCAGGCGTCGTCGTTCTTCGGCGTGATGAACGCATAGGCGTACTCGACGGAAATCCCGCGGTCGGTGAAAATTTTCAGAACGCTGTGCAGCGCGCCGGGGGCATCGTCGAGCTTGGCGGCGATGACCTTGGTCTTGCGCACGGTCAGGCCGCGCCCTTTCAGCGCTTCCTCGGCGCCTACGGGGTTATTGACGATCAGGCGAAGGATGCCGAAGTCAGTGGTGTCCGCCAGCGACAGCGCGCGGATGTCGATGCCGGCTCCTGCAAGGACGGAGGTGATCTCGGTCAGCCGTCCTGGCTGATTGGCGACGAAAATAGAGATTTGGTCGATCAACATAGTCTCGTTTCCTCCCATGATGTGATATTGTGATAACCGCTGCGGCCGGAATTTTTCGGGATGGATTGACCCGTCGGATGCGTCGTTCATGTGCAAAAAGGAGCTGTAAGCGCGCTGATTTTCATGGCGATGGGCGGGTGCAGACAAAAAACGCGAATGATTCCGGAGCGAGGCGGAAAGCAGGTGCCTCCGCCCTGTTTGCTTATAGCGCCCGCTTGTCTAAGATATGCTTGGCCTTCCCCTCGGAGCGCGGCAGTGTGCGCGGCTCGACGAGCTTGACCTGTGCGGCGATGCCGAGCGTCGATTCGATGCTGCGGCGGATGTCCTTGCCGAGCTTTTCAAGCTGCCGCACCTGATCGGAGAAAGCCTCCTCGGTCAGCTCGACTTGAATTTCCAGCGTGTCCAGATTGCCGACACGGTCGACAACCAGCAGGTAATACGGCGCGGCTGCCGAGAACTCCAAAAGCACGGATTCCACCTGCGACGGGAAAACATTGACGCCGCGGATAATGAGCATATCGTCTGTCCGGCCGGCGGGCTTCATCATTTTGACGAGCGTCCGCCCGCAGGCGCAGGGCGCTGTTTGGAGACGGGAGACGTCGCGCGTGCGGTAGCGGATCAACGGCAGCGCCTCTTTGGTGATACAGGTAAAGACCAGCTCGCCCGCCGATCCTTCCGGCAGCACCTCGCCGGTTTCGGGGTCGATGATCTCGGGAATAAAGTGATCCTCGTTGACGTGCAGCCCGTTCTGGCATTCGCATTCAAACGAGACGCCCGGCCCGATGATCTCGGACAGCCCGTAAATATCGCGCGTCGTGATTTTCAGGCGGTTTTCAATTTCGCGCCGCATATTTTCCGTCCACGGCTCGGCGCCGAAAAAGCCGACCCGCAGCGGCAGCGCGGCCGGATCGACGCCCATCTGTTCAAGCGTCTCGGCGATATAGAGCGCGTACGACGGCGTACAACAGATAAACGAACAGCCGAAGTCGCGGAGAATCTGAATCTGACGGTTGGTGTTTCCGGTGGAAACGGGGACGGTCGCGCAGCCGATCGTTTCGCTGCCGCCGTGCGCGCCGAGGCCGCCGGTGAACAGCCCGTAGCCGTAGGAGATATGGCCGATGTCCTTTTTTGTCACGCCGCCGGCCGTAAACGTGCGCGCCATGACCTCGCCCCAGAGCGCCAGATCGTTGCGCGTATAGCCGACGACGGTCTGCTTGCCCGTCGTTCCCGAAGAGGCGTGAATGCGGACGACATCGTCCATCGGGACGGCGAAAAGGCCGAACGGATAGTTGTCGCGCAGATCCTGCTTATAGGTAAACGGCAGTTTTTTCAGATCGTCGACGGTCTGGATATCGTCCGGCGTGACGCCCGCCTCGTCCATCTTTTTTCGGTACGGCGCGACGGAACGGTACACGCGCGTGATCGTCTCTTTCAGCCGCTTGCCCTGCAAATCCCGCATCTCGTCGCGGGAAAGCTGTTCGTTTTTATCCCAAACCAAGCCAATCTTCCTTTCAGTATCAGTCTCAATATTCGTATGAGCCGGTCTTACAAATCATACAGGAAAATCGTAAAACAGGCGTTTTCTCATGCCGTTTTTTCTGCATGCAGACCTGTTCTCTGAAAAAAGGTCGATCCGCCGCTAAACGGCCGCATTGGCCGCGCGGCCGAGGCGGAAAGCCTTTTGATTCATCTCTAAGAACCGCGGCGGCACGCATTCGGCGAGAACGGCGAGCCATTCCTCCTCCGAACCGCCGAGAACCACGGAGGCCGCGCCGATCATGACGACGTTGGCCGCCTTCGGAGAACCGGCCTCAACGGCGAGCGACAGCGCGTCGACGCTGACGACGTCGACGCCGGCCGCGTTTAGCTGGGCGAGGATGTCCTTGGGGTACTTCGCCGCGCCGGTGATGACCGGCATCGGGTCGATCTCCTGCGTGCTGGTGATCAGCGCGCCGCCGGTTTTCAGATATTCGAGATAGCGCGCCGCTTCGATGGCCTCAAAGGAGAGGATCATGTCGGCGCCGTGCAGGGAGATGATCGGCGAATCCACGCGCTCCGCCGCGCGGACGTAGGTGACGACGCTGCCGCCGCGCTGGCTCATCCCGTGCACCTCGCTGAGCTTAACGTCAAGACCGCGTTTTGTATAAAAAGCGCCGAGAATGCGGCTGGCGAGCAGAGAGCCCTGTCCGCCGACGCCGACGATTAAGATATTGCTCATTGTCTGTCTTTCCTTTCCGCTGAATCCGTTCAGCCGTTGATCGCGTCGAACTTGCAGAGCTTCTCGCAGAGACCGCAGCCTGTGCAGAGGGAGAAGTCGATCTTCGCGCCCGTCTCGGCGTCAAACGAGATGGCGGGACAGCCGATTTTCATGCAGGCTTTGCAGCGGCGGCATTTCTCGGCGTCGATTTTCAACGGCGGCGCGTGCTTGACGGATTTCAGCAGCGCGCACGGACGGCGCACGATAATGACGCTCGGCTCTTCGGCCGCCAGCTCCGCCCTGACGGCGGCTTCGATCCCGTCGATATCGAACGGATCGACGACCGTGACGCGGCGCACGCCGACGGAACGGCAGAGCGCTTCCAGATCGACGGCGTAGGCGGGCGTGTTTTTCAGCGTCAGACCGGTGCAGGGATTTTGCTGATGTCCGGTCATGCCGGTGATGGAGTTGTCGAGGATCATCACCGTGGAGTTGCTCTGGTTGTAAACGATATTGATCAGGCCCGTAATGCCGGAATGGATAAACGTGGAGTCGCCGATGACCGCGACGCTGTTTTTCGCGGCCTCTCCGCCGCTGGCCTTGACGTATCCGTGCAGGCCGGAGACGGACGCGCCCATGCAGAGCGTGGTGTCGAGCGCGCCGAGCGGCGGAAGCGCTCCGAGCGTATAGCAGCCGATGTCGCCGGAAACGAACACCTTCATCTTGGACAGCACATAAAAGACGCCTCTGTGCGGACAGCCGGGGCAAAGAACCGGCGGACGGCCCGGGACGGGCGCGGACAGCTGATAGCCCTTCGTTTCCTCGCCGAGAAGCACTTTGCGGATGGCCTCGGCGCTGTATTCGCCGATCGGGGAGAACAGCGCCTTGCCCTCGCAGGCGATGCCGAGCTTTTTGATCTGCGTTTCAAAAACATCGTCCAGCTCTTCGATGACGACGAGCCTGTCAACCGAGGCGGCAAAGTCGCGGATCAGCTTTTCGGGGAGCGGATGAATCATGCCGAGTTTCAGATAGGAGGCGTCGTCGCCAAACGCCTCGCGCGCGTAACAGAAGGCGATGCCCGAGGCGATGATGCCGAGCTTTTCAGAGCCGCGGATGACCTGATTCAAAGGCGTCGTCTCGGCAAATTCGGCCAGCGCGGCCGTGCGTTTTTCGACAAAAACATGCCGCCCGCGCGCGTTGGCGGGCATCATCACATATTTCTGGGGGTTCTTCTCATAAGCCCGGCGCGGCGGATCGGCGCGTTCGCCGAGGGCGACGAGCGAGCGGGAATGCGCGACCCGCGTCGACAGCCGCAGCAGCACGGGCGTATCGAACTGCTCGCTGATTTCGTAGGCGGCCTTGGCAAATGCAAGGCATTCCGCGGAATCGGACGGTTCGAGCATCGGCACCTTGGCGGCCGCGGCGTAGTGGCGGCTGTCCTGCTCGTTCTGCGACGAATGCATGCCCATGTCGTCGGCGACGACGGCGACGAGGCCGCCGTTGACGCCGGTATAAGCCATTGTAAAGAGCGGGTCGGCCGCGACGTTCAGGCCGACGTGCTTCATGCCGGCAAAACTGCGCACGCCGGAGAGCGACGCGCCGAAAGCGGCTTCGAGCGCGACCTTTTCATTCGGCGCCCATTCGGCGTAGATTTCGTCGTAGAGCGCGGCCTCCTCGGTGATTTCGGTGCTCGGCGTGCCCGGATAACTGGACACGAAGCGGCAGCCCGCCTCATACAGACCGCGCGCGACGGCGGCGTTTCCGAGCAGCAGCGTTTTATCGGTTTGGTTCATTTTGCGTTACCATGCCTTTCAGGTCGTTGTTGGAGATTGTAAAAACGGGTTCGGCCGCACGGAACGGAGAGAGCAGGCCCCGTCCGCAGTGCCGCATTCCCGCGGAAAAATTCCAGTCGGCGTCGGTCTTGCTCTGAGAGCCCCCCGGCCGCCGGACGAACGCAGCGTATCGGGGGAAAGCGGGCGTTTACTGACCGTCCGGTTCCTTGCGCAGGTCGAGGACGCGCTTGGCTTTTCCCTGAAAGCGTTCGAGCGTGCCCGGCTCGACGAGCGAGACACGGCATTCCAGCCCGAGCACCGATTTGAGCCGGTCGTGAATCCGGCGTTGGAGGCCTTCAAGCTCCGCGAAGCGTTCAAGCAGCGCCGAATCGATCAGCTCTACCTTGACTTCCAGATTGTCCATGAAGTTTTTGCGGCGCAGCACGAGCTGATAATGGGGACCGATGCCCTCCATGCCGATAAGAACGCTTTCGATCTGCGAGGGGAAGACGTTGACGCCCTTGATGATCAGCATGTCGTCGGCGCGGTCGGTCACCTTGGCCATGCGCGCATGCGTTCTGCCGCAGGCGCACGGCGTATAGTCGAGCGTGGTAATGTCCTTGGTGCGGTAACGGAGTACGGGCAGACACCGCTTGGACAGACAGGTGACGACGAGCTCGCCCTGTTCGCCCTCACGCTTGGGTTCAAGCGTCTCCGAATCAATGATCTCGCAGAGAAAGTGGTCCTCGGCGATGTGCAGGCCGTTGCGGAGGTGGCATTCGCCGCTCATGCCCGGGCCGCCGCATTCGCTGAGGCCGTAGTTATCGGTGGCGAAGAGGTTCATATTCTTTTCGATCTGCGCGCGCATCTCCGGCGTACAGCCCTCGCTGCCGAACAGGCCGATCCGCAGCTTGATCCGGTCGGAAAGCCCGCGTTCGCGGATCGCTTCGCCGAGATAAAGCGCATAGGAGGGGGTAGCGATCAATACGGTTGTGCCAAAATCCTCCATCAGCATCAGCTGCTTGTCGGTGTTGCCGCTCGAAATCGGAACCACCGAGACGCCGAGCTTTTCCAGCCCCATATGAAGGCCGAGCGCGCCCGTAAACAGGCCGTAGCCAAAAGAAATCTGCGCGACGTCGTCGGCCGTGACGCCGACGGCCGTGCAGAGTCTGGCGATACAGTCGCTCCACACGTCGAGATCGGCCTTTGTAAAGCCGACGACCGTCGGCTTGCCCGTCGTCCCCGACGAGGCGTGAATCCTAACGACCTCGCGCTGCGGCACGCCGAACATCCCGAACGGATACGTCTGCCGCAGATCCTCCTTCGTCGTCAGCGGCAGCAGGGCGACATCCGCCAGAGAGCGGATGTGCTCGGGGCGGACGCCGCGTTCGTCGAGCAGCTTTTTATAGTGCGGCACGTCGTTATAGGCGTGCTCCACCTGCTTTTTCAGCTTGGCGAGCTGCAACTCGCGCAGCTCGTCGCGTTTCATCGTTTCAATTTGTGGCTGAAACATCTGCATGATCGTTACCAAACCGTCGCGCCTCTGACGGCGCGACGGAAACCCTTCCTCCCCGAAATTTCAAAATCACGCCGCGCTGTTCGGGGACGGCGCGCCAAGAGAACGGACGAGGCTCCGCGCGATGCGGAAACCGTTACACGGATCCCTTTGTATACGCCTCGAAACAGGCGTTGATTTTTTCCTCGGGCAGCTTCGGCGTCAGCGCGCTGACGACAGGCGCGACGACGAGCCCCGCAAGCATGGCGATTGCGCCGGCGTTGATGGGGTTACAGACAAATTGCAGCGCCGCAGACGAGGCGAGCCCGCAGAAGTTAACGATCAGCGCCGAGACGGTAATGCCGACGCCGGAGACAAAGCAGGCCCACACGCCGCCGCGCGTGATCTTTTTGGAAAACAGCCCGTATAAGAACGGCGCCAGAAACGAGCCGGCGAGCGCGCCCCACGAGATCCCCATGAGCTGTGCGATAAAGGTCGGCGGATCGAGCGCAATGACGACGGAGAGCAGGACGAAAACCGCGATCAAAATGCGGATGCAGAGCACCTTCTGCCTCTCTGTCATCTTCTTGACGAGCGTCCCGTCGATGAGGTCGATGGTCAGCGTTGAGCTCGATGTCAGCACTAAGCCGGACAGCGTCGACATGGAAGCGCTCAGAACGAGCACGATAACGACGCCGATAACGATATCGGAGAGGCCGGACAGCATCGTCGGCACGATATTGTCGTATTTGACGACGCCGTTGACGACAACGCCTTCATAATCGGCGTAGAGCCGCCCGAAGCCGCCGAGAAAATAGGAGCCGCCGGCGACGACGAGCGCGAACAGCGTCGAGATCACCGTCCCCGTCTTGATCGCCTTGTCGGATTTAATCGAGTAAAATTTATGCACCATCTGCGGCAGGCCCCATGTGCCCAGCGAGGTCAGAATGACGACGCCGAGCAGCGAGAGCGGCGCGGGTCCGAACAGCGAGGTGAAGCCGCCGCCGTCGGCCGTGACCTGCGCAAGCGACTGGACGGCCGCGGTAAAGCCGCCGTTTCCGGAGAGCACGGAGACGATGACGGCGACAATGCCGAACAGCATGATAATCCCTTGGATAAAGTCGTTGATCGCCGTCGCCACATAACCGCCCAAAATCACATAGACGGCGGTGAGCGCGGCCATGGCGATCATGCAGTATATGTAATCAACATGGAAGGCCATGGAAAACAGGCGGGAGAGACCGGTGTAGACCGAGGCGGTGTAGGGGATCATGAAGATAAAAATGATCGCCGAGCTGACGAACTTCAAGCCGCGGCTGTCAAAGCGAATGCCGAAAAATTCCGGCATGGTCGAGGCGGATAAATGCTTGGTCATCAGCCGCGTGCGCCGCCCGAGCACGACCCATGCGAGCAGGGAGCCGATGAGCGCGTTGCCGATGCCGATCCAAGTCGAAGCGAGCCCGTATTTCCAACCGAACTGGCCGGCATAGCCGATAAAGACCACGGCGGAAAAATAGCTCGTCCCATATGCGAAAGCGGTCAGCCACGGCCCGACAGAGCGGCCGCCGAGGACAAATTCATCGACGCCGCGCGTCCGACGGCGGGAAAGAATCCCGATGAAGACCATCACGGCGCAAAAAACGATCAAAAGTGTAAGCTTGATCCACATAAATTTTCATTCTCTTTCGGTTTTACAGTTTTTTTGCGCCGTTTCGTTCATAAAAAAACGGCGCGGAAATATTGTCGAGGAAATGCAGAAAAAGGTTCCCCTCAACAATTAAGCCGCAAACCGAAGCAGACCTGTGCCAGCATCATGAAATACCATCCTTCCGTGCTGTCTCGCGCTGAAAAAAAGCTTTGAATCCATACTGCCATTCTGCAAATCCTACAATTTTTATTATAGCATATTTCGTTCCGGCTGTAAAGAGCCGCGCACGCGGAACCGGAGGATTTTTTGAAGAAATCCATAGAAATCCGATAGAACGGCCGATGGATACAGCGGAGCAAAAAAGGGATCCCGCAGGGCTCCGATACGCGATACGGCCGAATCACGGGGCAGGACGGCGAAATCGAGACGATGCGCCCAGCCGCCGCTTCGCCGCGCACGGGAGCGGAAACCGCCGCCAAGCAAAACCGAATTTCAATATTTACATACCATAAGAACAAAAAAATACCAAAAATCAGTGTTTTCAATCGCTATACAATCCAATATTTGGCCTATTCAAATTTTAGGTTTTTCATGTTATAATGGAGCAAAAGGGAGGGAACGCCCAACATAAAGCGCTATCGGCGGCCATGGATTCTCCCTTTTGAAAAACAGTGTCTCACGGCCCTGTTTTGCCGGCGCAAAGCTGCGGCGGCGCCTCCGTTTTCTAAATCCCGACGGATTCGGCGGCCGTGATCAGAAAGCCCTGCGGTTTTGCCGCAAATACATGTTTTGAGGTGATGATGATGATAAAGCGTCTGACAGCCCTGATAGCCGCCTGTGCGGCGGCCTTGTGCATGGCCGGCACGCCGGCGCTTGCCGCGCAGGACACGCCGGCGGCAGGAATCGTCGCAACGGTTTCCAGCGGCCTGAATGTCCGCAGCAGCGCGTCTGCTTCCGCTCCGGTTTTGACCTCTCTGCCCAAGGGCAGCGCCGTGACCCTGATCTCTCAATCCGGCTCTTGGTGGAAGGTACGGTATGGCGCCAATTCCTACGGATACAGCAGCGCCGCCTACATCAAAACCGTGGACGGCAGCTATTCGGCCGTCGTATCGACTGCCTCCGGCCGCCTGAATGTCCGCAGCGGTCCGGGCTCTTCGTACTCTGTGCTGGTCTCTCTGCCAAAGGGAACCGCCGTGGCGGTGCTATCCCAGGCGAACGGTTGGAGCCGGATTCTCTATAACGGCGTCAAAACCGGTTACGTCAGCAGCGCCTATCTGTCCGCTTCCGGCGGATCCGCCGCTTCCGTTTCCCTTGCCGTTCCCAGCTACAAGCAGACGGACTCCCGCTGGGCGTCCGTTCAGATCGGCTCTTCCGGAAAAACCATCGGCCAAATCGGCTGCACGACCACCGCGCTGGCGATGACGGAATCCTACCGTCTCGGAACCTCCGTCAATCCGGCGGAGATGAGCCGCCGCCTTTCCTATTCTTCCGGCGGCGCGCTGTACTGGCCGTCCAACTACCGGCTGGTCAGCGAAAGCTCAGGCGCGCTTTCCACCGTTCTGTCTCTGCTTCGTCAGGGCACGCCGGTCATCTACGGCGCTAAGACCTCTTTGGGTCAACAGCACTGGGTGGTCGTGACCGGCTATAACGGCCTCGGCCTTTCGGCGGAGAATTTCACCATTCTCGACCCGGGCTCCGCTTCCCGGACGACCCTTCGGCAATTTCTGAACGCATATCCGGTTTTCCACAGGCTGGCCTACGCCGGCTGACCGGTTTCCGCGGCGGGTAAACGCAAAAAACGTGCGCGCGGGCGCTTCGGAAACAGTAAGGCGGCGGATCAAAAGATCCGCCGCCTTATGTCTTTATAGTTCGATCGGAGCGACCTTGTATTTTGCGGGCAAAGGCAGCCGCGCGATACCCGTCTCGCAGGCGGCGCGGGCTACGGCCTTGGCGACCGCCGCGGCCACGCCGCGGTCCAGAGCGCTGGGAAGGATGGATTCCGCCGAAAGCTCGGCGCGCGGGATATAGTCGGCGATCGCGTGCGCCGCGGCGATCTTCATGGCGTCGTTGATGTC
>ERZ772860.1948-NODE-1948-length-12922-cov-3.838346_pt1 | contig 12922 bp, 9 predicted proteins | sample MGYA00511342_ERZ772860 | MGnify/ENA primary metagenome ERZ772860 (study PRJEB29015, sample SAMEA2737665) | human gut metagenome | biome: human gut; feature: human-associated habitat; material: faeces | place: China | collected 2012 ... | reverse complement strand
GAGATCAGGAAGGCGGAGGAGGAGAACGCGAACAAGACGGTAGAGGAAGAAAAACAACCGACAAACGAACATATGGTTGACAAAGGAGCAATTAAACCGCTGTGAAATGATTCATATCATTTCACAGCGGTTTGATTGGATGCGAGCCGCTTATATTACGAAGAGTTTTGGGGGGATGGAAAAGCGAAGCACTACGCCTTGACCGGCGTTTTTTCGGCGTCGGCCATTTTTGTCGTCTGACGCTGCGCCATGACCAGACGGTAATACACGCCCTTTTTCTCCAACAGCTCGTCGTGCGAGCCCATTTCCGCGACCTTGCCCTTGTCAATACAGAGAAGCTTGGTCGCATGGCGCAGAGTCGAGAGCCGGTGGGCGATGGCAAAGGTGGTGCGTCCCTTGATCAGCCGTTCGAGAGCCTCCTGAATCAGATGCTCGGTCTCGGTGTCGAGCGAGGCGGTGGCTTCGTCGAGGATCAAAATCGTCGGGTTGCGCAGCACGGCGCGGGCAATGGCGATGCGCTGGCGTTCGCCGCCCGACATCGTAAAGCCGTTTTCACCGATCTTGGTGTTGTAGCCGTCGGGCAGCTTAATGATAAACTCATGGGCGTTGGCAATTTTCGTGGCGGCAAAAATCTCTTCTGGCAGCGCGTCCGGCTTGGCATAGGCGATGTTGTCGTAAATCGTCCCCGCAAAGAGGAACGTCTCCTGAAACACAATGCCGATATTCTCGCGCAGCGTCTGCTGCGGAAGGTCGCGGATATCCGTGCCGTCGATGAGAATCCGGCCGCCGGTTACGTCATAGAAACGCATGATCAGGTTGATGAGCGTCGACTTTCCGACGCCGGACGGCCCGACGACGCCGACCATCTCGCCGGGCTGGATATCAAAGCTGATGCCTTTGATAACCGGTTCATAGCTGTTGTAACCGAAGAAAACATCTTCAAAACGGATATGGCCGCGAATGTCGACGATCTCCGCGTTTTCTTTATCCTCGACGTCCTGCTGTTCGTCAAAGACTTCGAAGAGCTTTGCGGAGGAAGTAAAGAACGAGGTGAGCTGCTGCGGCAGCAGCGTCAGAGAGTTGAGCGGGGCGTAGATATAGCCGAGGAAAGAGGTGAACTGGATCAGCTCGCCGACGCTCATCTGGCCGCCGATGACGTTTTGGCCGCCGAAGTAGAGGATGATAAACTCGCCGAAACCCATGACGAAACCGAGAATCGGCCCCAGCGTCGCCCAGAGTTTTTCGTTGGAAATCGTGACGTCGGAGAGCTTGCGGGAGACTTTCTCATACTTTTCTACTTCGAGCTTTTCGGTGCCGAAGCTTTTGACGACGCGGATGCCGCGGATGATGTCGTAGAGGATGGAGTTGGAACGCGACGACCAGCGCCACAGGCTCTCATATTTGAGGTTAATGACACGGCGGTACATGACGATGCACAGCGCAACGAACGGAACGGGAAGAAACGCCCAGAGCGTCAGACGCCAGTTGACGATAAACATGATGACCGTGACAACGATCAGCGAGGTGAGTTGCAGCAGGACCGTTTGCAGCGTACCGGTGATAAAGCCCTGCACGGTCGCGGTGTCGCTGGTGATACGGCGCATGAGGTCGCCCGGCGTACGCTTGGAGATCGAGTTGACGCTCATCGCCTGAATTTTGGAATACGCCATGATTCGCAGGTCGTTGGAGAACGAGTTACCGACGCGGACGCTGCGGCGGTTGGCGTAAATGGAGATAAAGGTGCTGAAAATGTGGCAGGCAAATATGGCGGCGACGAGCAGGAGCGCTTCATGGAGCGGGCCGCGCTGCGGCGCCAGATAATCGTCTATCAGGACACGGTTGATGATCGGCATGGCAATCGAAATGGCGCTGGAAAGCACATAGAGCGAGATGACGAGAATCATCGTCGGCAGATACGGCCGCAGCGTTTTGAGCATCTTGCCGAAAACAGAGCCTTTTTTAGCGCAGAACGGGCAGATGTTCGAGCCGCGGATCAACTGCCGGCCGCACTTGAAGCAGATGCGCTCGTCGTCGTCGCTGTCCTCGATCCATGTGTTGTGTTCGTTTTTGATACGGACGGCGCGCGCCAGCTCGGCAAAGCGCTCGGAATGCTTCCTGGAAAAACGCGCGATCAGATACGGCTCGCCGCCGTCGATCTCCGCGACAAACTCCGCGCAGCCGACGCCCAGATGGATGGTCAGCTCGCTGAGCTTGGCGACGTCGACGCGCTGCAACAGCGTTTCTCCCGCGTAAGTCAGGATGTCGTTTCCGACAACGGCGACGACGCCGTCGCAGGGCGCGCCGTCGAAGTCCATATCGCAGGGGATACAGTATACGGCGTCTGCGAGGATGGCCTTCAAAGTTTCCGGCGGATCAAATTTCAGTCTCATAGAGCAAAATCCCTTTTTCGTCTAATTTGTCGCGCACAGCCACTTACAGCAGATACGGCTCGATGCGCTTAAAATCCTTGTCCGGCATCTTGGAGACATCCGGGATCTCATAGCGGTTGCCGTCGACGTCGATGATGATGATGCGCGCGCCGTCGTCCAAACGGCGGAGGTTATGCGTCGCGTCCCGCAGCGCAAAGGATTTGTGTCCCGCGTCCGTCTCCACCTCAAAGTAGAGATAACCGAGTTTTTCCTTGACAGAGGGGATTTTGGAGATCTTCGGGCAGAAATAGCGCTTTTTCAGCACGGCGGCGAGCACCCCGATCTGCTCGTCGCTGAACTCGTACAGCGAATGGATGAGGAACAGTTCCTTTGATTCCATATCCTGCACGGAAATGTAGTCGTCGGGCAGCTTAAACGGCATGGCGCGATGCAGTTTCAAATTTTCATACGTCTCTCCGTCGTAATCCAGACAGAGAAAGTTTTCGTATTTGATATAAAACCTCGCTTTGGCGGGATCGAGATAATTGACGCCGGCGAGCCGTTCGAGTGAAACCTTTCTTTCCATAAAACAAAACCTCCGTAGATGAGCTGAACCGCGTTCCGCCGAGTCTCAGCTGTTGGTTCCGATGAATTTGAGCGCCTCCATTTGGAGGTCGTAGAGCTTTTTATAGGTGCCGCCCTCGAGGTTGATCAGCTCGGCGTGGGTGCCAAACTCGACGACGCGGCCCTTATCGATGACGGCTAAGACGTCGGCGTCGCGCAGAGTCGAGAGCCGGTGGGCGATGGCGATGGTCGTGCGCCCTTTTTGCAACTCGGTCAGAGAGTTTTGGATATTGCGCTCGGTTTCCGTATCCATAGCCGCGGTGGCCTCGTCGAGAATCAGAATCGACGGGTTCTGGATGATCGCGCGCGCGATGGAAAGGCGCTGCCGCTCGCCGCCGGAAAGCCCTTGGCCGCCGGCGCCGACGCGCGTCTCATAGCCGTCGGGCAGCTTGATGATGAAGTCGTGCGCGCAGGCGGCGCGCGCGGCGGTGATGACCTCTTCAAGCGTCGCGTCCGGACGCGCATAGCGGATGTTGTCGGCGATGGAACCGATAAAGAGGTAGATATCCTGAGAGACGATGCCGATGTTGCGGCGCAGATCGCCCACGAAGATGTCCTTGATATTGTGGCCGTCGAGCGTAATCGTCCCCTCGTTGGGGTCGTAGAGGCGCGCGAGGAGGTTGACGAGCGTCGATTTGCCCGCGCCGGTTTTGCCGACGATGCCGAGCATCTGCCCGCCCTTGACCGAAAGCGTCAGATTGCGGACGACAGGACGGCCGGGCTCATACTCGAACAGCACGCCGTCGGCCTCAAAGTCGCCCTTGATCGTGTCGAGGCGGACGGGATTTTCCGCGTCGGGCAGGTCGGACTTGGCGTCGATGACCTCGAAAATACGCTGAGCCGAATCGACGCAGCTCGACCACCAGTTGGAGAGGTTGGTAAAGAAGCCGAGCGGCTCAAAGAGCATGTTGAGGTAAGCCGTCAGCGTCATCAGGATACCGACGCTCATTTCACCGCGCAGAACAAGGATCGTCCCCGCGCCGAAGAGCACCATATGCGCCGTGCGCATGATCAGGCCGACGAGCGGGTAGGCCGTATTCTGCGTCAGACCGAGGCGGGTATGAGAGGTGTTGACGCGCTGGCTGTACGAGGAGAAACGGGTGTTTTCCGCATCCTCCTGCGTGAAAGCCTTGATGACGCGCTGGCCGTAGAGCGCGTCGGATAAAAGCGCGTGCATCCGCGAGCCGTAGACCCAGTTGGCGTGATACATGCCGCGCACGGCGCGCATGATCAGCACATAGCCGGTTACGATCAGCGGCACGGCCGCGAACACGATCAGCGTCAGCTTCCAGTTGATGACAAACATCAGCGACAGAACGCCCGTAAACGTGAGCACCGAGGTGAACAGATAGGGAATGCCGTTGATCAGGAAGTTATAGACGTTGTTGGCGTCGTCGTTGACGCGCGACATCAGCGAGCCCGTCTGCTTTGAGGTGTAGAAGCCGACGCTGAGCCGCTGCATGGCGGAAAAAATCATCAGCTTCATGTCGTAGACGACCTTGGGGACCGTTCCGGCGATGTAGCGGGAGCGCAGGATTCCAAGCACGTTTTGCAACACGCGGACAACGATCAGCCCGAGAACGACGAGGCCGATTTCATGGAACAGGTCGATGCCGAAATAGAAGGTGTCGGCCGCGCCGGAGGCGTGCAGCTCCTTGTCGACGAGCACCTTGTCGTAGATCAGCGCCGTGGAGAAATACGGGCTGAGAATGGTAAAGCCGGTCGTCAGCGCCAGAAAAAGCAGGATCATCAGCACCTGCGGGATATATCTTTTGAAAAGGCTGAGCAGCCGGAAGGTCAGCGACGATTTCGAGAGGCATTTGGGGCAGACCTTGCGCGCCGGGTTGGGGTAGCGCGTACCGCATTTCGGACAGAACAGCTCCGGCTCCTCGCCGATGGGGCCGTCGTCTTTTTCCTCGATATGGCTGGTGGCGCGGTTGAAGTTTTTGGCGAAAATCTCAAAGGCGGCGCTGCGCCCGATGGCGAAATCGCAGATTTCTTCCAGCGTGCCGTCGTCGCCCTCGGAGACGAGGCGCGCCGTGGCGATCATCTGGTCGACGTCTAAATGGCCGAGAGTGGAGAGCAGCCGCTCCGAGAAGTCCGAGACGTCGAAAACCGTTTCGAGCCGTTTCTCCTTTTCGACGCGGATGACGTGTTCAAGGCCGGTCATGATGTAGAATTTCTGATCGTCAAAGGCGACGACCTGATCGGTAAAGCACTGTTCGAGATCCATATCGCCCTTGACATAACGCACGATTTTGTCCGTATCGACGCCGCGCTCGGCAAAACGGAGCGCGATATGGGCGGGAAGTTTGTTGTAGGTTTTCAAGTTTGAACCACCTCTTTGAATCAAAACAAAAAAGCCGCGGACACACATGTATCCACAGCTTGAAAACACACCGGCGCGTCAAAAAAAACCGCGGACGGAAGCGATCACAGCAGATACAATGCCCCATATTGTATTCTGGGTTGTTTGTAATAAGCGATTAGGCTATGATTTACCTCCTGCGGGAAACGCGCTGCCGCACCGATTCTGAAAGCACCGCGCGTCAGTCCTGCGGACGACAAAACCGATCCGCACGAAACGACTATGAGAATTTTAATGCAAACGGACGCAAATGTCAAGCGAATCCTGAAAAAATATAACCAAAAAAAGCCGGGATATTGGCCGCAGGCTTGTGAGGAAAATAAACAAAGTCCTGTTTCTGACGAAAAAACGGAAAAAACTCGGGGAATTGCCCTGTTTTTTTATGTGAAGCTGCGGCATAAAACTGGGCCGCTCTCATCCCTACAATATCAGGCGAGAGTAAAAAGCGAGGCACAGACATCTGTCTGTGCCCCGGATGACGACGGCCGGGCCAAACCATTGGCGCGCCCGCCGGATGGAACCGATATCGGGTTCCGGAAGCGCGGAGAAGTCAGTCGATAACGATGTAGACGCCGAGCGTCCGGCGCGGATCCGGGCATTTTTCGTATCCGACGACGTCCCATTCCCCACCGTCGGCGCGCTTGGTGCGGGGCAATTTTTGTTTCGGTAAAAACTCGTCGCCCGCCTCATATTCGGCGAGATCGACGGCGCGCATAAGCAGCGTCCGCTTCATGTCCTCCGCGCTCTGCCAGCCGCCGTGCCAGACGATACCGTTTTTGGCGATCCGCCACACCCAAGCGGAAAGGCTGCGCGGCGTAGCGCCGCGGCTCAGCGACAGCAAAACCTCGTAGCTGATATCGCTCGTCAGCTCCTCGGCCTGCTGCTCGCCGCCTGTCTTGCGCAGACAAAAATAGAAGATCTTTTCCAGATGGTTTGCACAGAATTCCTCCGCGTATCGCATGCGCTTCACCTCGCTTGTCCGTCTTCATTTATATAGTGAGCGGAACAGGGCGTTTGGATTTAAAGTTTTTCGAAAATATCGAAAAAATATCCGGCCAGAGCGAAAGGGAAAAAATGAATTGACGAACGGCGGCCGGCGGGATATAATAATGATATACAGTGGCAACAGAATGAAAGCGAAACCTGAAATTTGACAAGGAGCAGGGCGGTTTTTATGATTCGTGTCGGCATCATCGGACTGGGCGGGATCAGTCATGTACACAGAAAGTCGTATCGGCGGCTGATGGAAGAGGGGGCGGCGATTTCTTTGGAGGCGTTCTGCGACCTGCTGCCGGAGCGCACGGCGGATCTGGGCGGCCGCGCCTATACGGAAATCGAAACGTTTCTGCGGGAGGAACGGGGGCGGCTCGATATGGTCGACATCTGCCTCCCCACCTATCTGCACGCGGAGACGGCGGTCCGGGCGCTGGAAAGCGGCTTCCATGTGCTCGTAGAGAAGCCGATGGCGCTCAATCATGCGGACGCGCTCAGAATGTGCCGCGCGGCGGAGCGGAGCGGCAAAACCCTGATGGTCGCGCAGTGCCTTCGCTTTTCACAGGAGATTGAGGCGGTTCGCCGTTATCTCGCCTCCGGCGTTTTCGGCGCGTTTAAAACAGCCGACGTCCGCCGCGATTTCGGGCGGCTGAACGTTCCGGAGGGTTATTGGTTTCTCAGAGAAGAGTGCTCGGGCGGCGCGCTGCTCGACGTCCATGTCCACGATATCGACTGGATGCAGTCGGTCTTCGGCGTTCCCGAAGCGCTGAGCACCGGCGCGAGCAAGGTGATCCCCGGAGACGGTTACGATATCGTCAGCACCAACTATTACTATAAAGGCGGGGCGTTCGCCCATTGCAGCGGCGAATGGACGACCGATCACAACCCCTATGCCTCCGTTCAGCAGCTGGTCAAGTTTGAAAAGGGCTATCTGCTCCATACGAGCTTCGGAGGAGAGCGCGTTTTTCGGGCGGTCGCCGAAGACGGAACCGTGACCGAGCTCGCGCCGGAACAGCCCGTGGATATGTATTATGAGGAGATCCGGTATTTTACGGAGCGCGTCGCGGCCGGCCTGCCTGTGGCGCGCTGTACGCCGGAGAGCACGGCGGAATCCATCCGTATCGCCATGGCGGAAATCGCCAGCGCCGACGCAAAGGGCGAACGGATCGCGCTGTAAGAGAAACCGCTCCGGCGCAAAAAAGCGCAGGCGGAAAAGGCCGGTTCACCGTTTGCCGGAAGCGGATCGCGCGGGGCAGACAGCGTATAGAAGGATAAAGACAATTTGCAGCCTGTCGATTCGAAAGGAATTCGCAGGCTGCATTTTTCAAAAAAATTTCTGAAACGCCTATCCGTTTCGTTTTTTTCCACACTTTATAGGCGTCATCATGATGATTCGTTTTTTTAGTCGATTGTAAAACTGTGTTTTCCAATCGAGAGACTCGCGTTGATCGCACTCGCTGCGCTCGTTTGGTCGGCGCGAGGGCTCGCTTTCCCATTCAAATTCGTTTGCGAAAAGGAGGAAGGGAGATGAAAATGGAGGAAAGCGAAATCGTAAAATTCATCGAACCGATTTTCTGCTTTTGCCTGAAACGTGTCGGCAACCGTGCGGATGCCGAGGACCTTGCGGGTGAAATTATGCTTCATATTCTGGACGGCGCACGAAGGTATGAAATTCAGTCTTTTGAAGCGTGGGTATGGCGCATCGCGCATAACCGCTACGCCCGTTTTTGCAAAGCGGAAAAAAACAAAGGGGAAGTCCTTGTCGGTGAATGGGTACTGGACTCTGAAAATGACGGTGGATTCGCCGACGAGGACCTGGTTGCGGATGAATACGACCGCGTCTTTCGATACCTCCATACCCTGTCCTCTGATTACAGAAACATTATGGTAGACTACTACATATACGAGCTTCCTGTAAAAAAGCTCGCAGAAAAGTACGCTCTGCCGGAAAACACAATCAAATGGCGGCTGCATGTCAGCCGTCAGAAAATTCGGGACAGAATAGGAGAGAGTCAAATGGATAAAATTTATAAGCGGATCAATTGGGAGACCTCAACGTGTAACGGCTCTATGGACAGCAGCAGATACCTTTCCAATCAGGTCGCGCGGGCGATCTGCGAGTCGGCGTATGAAAAGCCGCTGACCGTTGAAGAAATCAGCCTCAAAACAGGTCTCCCTTCTATGTACATTGAGGATGCGCTTCCGAAGCTGATATATGGAGACGCCATTGAACAGGTCGGCAACAGATACGCGGCCAATTTTATCATTCTCCGTCTGAAAGATCGAGAAAAGCTTGAAAAAAACATCCGTCCTCTCGTAAAGGATATCGCCGACTACTTTGAGAAGCGCTTCCGTGACTGTGCCGGCGCAGTCGGCGCGATGGAGTTCTACGGCCGCGACTACGGAATGGAAAGGCTCGGATACATCGCTCTGCCGCTTTCCCTGAGAGGAAAGGTCCGGGACATCAAAAACAGCCGGCCCGATTGGAAGAACGGGCCGTATCCGCCGCGCAAAGACGGCGGATACGGGTGGTTTATCGTCGAGGAAACGAACGACGAAAACGATCAGGCTGACGAATATTCATCCGGATGCAATATCGCCGACGGAGCAGCCGGCGTGATCTATTACTATCATATCAGAAAATATTTTGACTCAAACGTCTATCACAACGGCGGTACAAGGTGGCTTTCGCAGCGCAAAATTCCACAGCAATGCCGGGACGGGATGGTTCCCGCCGGTCTGCTCTCCGAAGAGGAACTTGCCCGTCTCTTACAAAATAACCTGATTGTAAAGTTTGAAAACGAATATATGCTGAATTTTGCGTGTTTCACACGAGAGCAGTTTGACGGCTTTGCGCAGACATTTTGTATGAAAGACGAGGCACTGGATCAAAAACTGACCGATCTGATTCTGAATATTAGAAAAAGCTTTACCGGCTTTGTGCCCAAACGGCTCGACAGTCAGATCAATCAATGGGTATCCAGCTATATTCATACGATGATCGGCTATGTCACGGAAGAGCTGATTGCCAGAGGCGTTCTGGAAAAGCCGGACGGGGAAAAGCCGCTCACTAACGGGGTTTTCTATGTGGAAGGCCGCGCCGTGGCCGTGTGAGAAACGGCCGCGCCGTCGTTTGTGTGCAAGAAGATTATCCCAAGGGAAAGACGAAAAAACGTTATCCAAACGCTGCGAGTCTTTGCGCATAAAGCGTAAAGAGAAAAGGCTGTCCGTGCGGTTATGAAATCAGACAGAGCAAGGCTCCGATTGAAAACGGGGCCTTGCTCTGTCTGGCTCTAACCCCCTGAGCCTCACCGCGACCGGCGGCCGGCCGGAAAAATGATCATAGAAAAACAGAAATATACAAAAAGTCGGAACAAAGCTTCCTTTGTTCCGACTTGGCAGGGGCAGAAGGGATCGAACCCTCGGCCTACGGTTTTGGAGACCGCCGCTCTACCAGCTGAGCTATACCCCTGTATTGTGCGGCAAAAACAAATCCTTGCATATTATACACATTCTTTGGCCGGATGTCAAGGCCTTATATGGAAAATTTTTTCTCGGAAAAATCTTGTAAATTTAGGGCCTTTATGTTATAATCATTTTTGAATGCAGAGTTGCGAAAGCGCTGTCTGCGTGGATGTTTTTTTGGTTACCGAGTAGATTAAATCGGGTTGAAAAATCCGAAGGAGGTATACATCATTATGGATACAGTCGGGAAAAGAAATGATTTTCTCGAAAAACGGCAGGCGATCGCGGCCGCAGGCGCGAAAGCGCGCAGGCGGATCGAACAGCTTCTGGACGCCGGCAGCTTTATGGAGATCGGTGCGTTTGTGAAGCAGCGGCCGACCGAATTCGGCGCGGTTGACGCGGCGGCTGAGGGCGTCGTCACGGGATGGGGAACGATCGAAGGCACGCCCGTATGCGTTTTTTCACAGGATTCCGAGGCGCTCGGCGGCGCGGTTTCCGAGATGCACGCCAAAAAAATCACGGTTCTTTACGAGTACGCGCTGAAAACCGGCATTCCCGTGATCGGATTCTTTGATTCGAAGGGCGCTCGGATCGCCGAGGGCGTCGACGCGCTCGACGGCTATGCAAAGCTGATCGCGTCCGCGGCGGCGGCCTCCTCCCTCGTCCCGCAGATCGCGGTGATCTCGGGCATCTGCGGCGGCGCGGCCGCTCTGGTCGCCGAGAGCTTCGACTTTGTCGTCGCCGTCAAGGGCGGCGAGCTGTTTATGCATTCTCCGGCCGTCGTTGCGGCGGTTTCGGAAGAGAAAAACCTCTCCGCCGGCGCCGAGGAGAACGCGAAATACGGAAACGTTTCCTTCTGCGCCGAAGATGACGCCGCGGCCGCGGCGCTGGTGCGCTCGCTCGTCTCCATGCTGCCGGCCAACAGCGCCGGCGACCGGAACTATGCGGCGTCCAGCGACGACATCAACCGGCCGGCGGACATCGCGGCGATGGGCGACGGCGCGCCGAGAGCGGTACTCGCCCAGATCGCCGACAACGGCTTTTATCTGGAAGCCGGCGCTCAGTGCGCGCCGGAAATTACGACCGCGTTCGCGCGCTTTGACGGCGAGACCGTCGGCGTCGTCGGCGCCGAGGGAGTTGTGTCGATGGCGGGCATCGGCAAAGCCGCGGCGTTCGTCTCGTTCTGCGATACGTTCGGCATCTCGCTGCTGACCATCGTCAACGCCGCCGGCTTTGAAATGACGCCGTGCTTCGAGCGCTTCGGCGGTATGTCGAAGGCCGCTTCTCTGGCGGCGGCCTACGCGACGGCCGACACCGCAATGATCACGCTTGTGACCGGTAAGGCGACGGGCTCGGCCTACGTCGCGTTCGGCGCGCGCGGCCTCGGCTGCGACATGGCATTTGCCTGGCCGCAGGCGGAAATTTCCGCGATCGCCGCGCCCGCCGCCGTGGACATGCTCTGCCTTGACGAGATCAAAAAAGCGGCCGATCCGATCCAAAAGCGCGCCGCGCTGGAAGCGGAGTTTGCGGAGAAAACCGCTGCGCCCTACGAGGCCGCCAAACGCGGCTATGTCGACGAGATCGTCGATCCGGCCGAAACCAGACAGGCGATTGTTTACGCTCTGGGTCTCCTGTCCACCAAAAACGGCTCGGCTCGGTAAGGTATAGAAAATCGGCGTCATGCCCGTGAGACGGGTATGGACCAGAAAGGCATGGTTTCAGTATGTTGAGATTTATTTCAGCGGCCGCGGCCGTCACGGAAGCGGAGCTGACGCTCGGAGAGAAAATGAGCGAAGGCGTGATGACGCTGATCATCGGCATGGGGACGGTTTTCGTCGTGCTGATCGTTCTCTGGCTGATGGTCGCGCTGATGGGCCGTGTGATTACGGCGATGAGCGGTAAAAAAGCGGCGGCTATTCCCGCGCCGAAAGCGGTAGCCCCGGAACCTGTCCGGGAAGAGCCGCCGGTTGTCGAAGCCGCCGGAGAGACCGTTTCTCCCGAACTGATCGCCGTTTTGTCCGCGGCGATTGCAGAATTTGAAGGCCCGGAGGCGCCGCGGCTCGTGATCCGTTCCGTCCGGCGGACGACACAGTGGAACGGCGGTCGCCGGTAACTCAGCCGGCATAAGAGGATTATTATCAATACAATCAATAAAATAAGGAAAGGAACCTATACCATGAAAACCTATAAGATTACCGTGAATGGCGTTTCATATGATGTGACCGTTGAGGAGACCGGCGCTGCGGCCTCCGCCCCCGCCGCTCCTGTGGCCGCCCCCGTCCCCGTGGCCGCTCCGGTTCCCGCTGCGGCCCCTGCTCCCGCCGCCGCTCCTGCTCCCGCTCCTGCGGCCAAGCCCGCTGCGGCGCCTGCCGCCGGAGGCACGGCGGTTTCCTCGCCGATGCCGGGAACGATTTTGAAGGTCAACGTCGCGGTTGGCGCGGAGGTCAAGAAGGGCGACGTGCTGCTGATCCTCGAAGCGATGAAAATGGAAAACGAAATCATGGCGCCGTGCGACGGCAAGGTGCTGTCCGTGTCCGCGAAGAGCGGCGATTCCGTCAACGCCGGAGACGCGCTCGTTTCCATCGGCTAACAGAAAATCCGCCCTGCATTTCGCAGAATAAGCGTACCTGCGCTCCTCCGGTGACGGAGCTTCCATATGCTTAGGGCTATCTGCGAAGCGGGGAACCTATGAAAATAATGGTCACCGGAGAAAATAGGTGAAGTGCAACATGGACACGATTTTGGAATTCCTGAAAACAACAGGCGTCTATCTGATGCAGGACTGGCGGACGCTGGTCATGTACCTCATCGTCGCCGTGCTGTTTTACTTAGCGATTGTCAAGAAGTTTGAGCCGCTGCTGCTGCTGCCGATTGCGTTCGGCATGCTGCTGGCGAATTTGCCGGGCGCAGAGCTGATGCATACCGACTGGTTCATAGAGGTTGAAGGCAAATACCCGAACTTCGGTCGGATTCTGCGCGACGGCGGCCTGCTCGATATCCTCTACCTCGGCGTCAAGCTGGGCGTATACCCGCCGCTGATCTTCCTTGGCGTCGGCGCGATGACCGACTTCGGTCCTCTGATCGCCAACCCCAAGAGCCTGCT
>ERZ772860.1945-NODE-1945-length-12937-cov-4.136702_pt1 | contig 12937 bp, 9 predicted proteins | sample MGYA00511342_ERZ772860 | MGnify/ENA primary metagenome ERZ772860 (study PRJEB29015, sample SAMEA2737665) | human gut metagenome | biome: human gut; feature: human-associated habitat; material: faeces | place: China | collected 2012 ... | reverse complement strand
GGTACTGCACCACCAACTACTTTGAGAAGCGGCAGGATCACTTTGTATGCGCTAATTACCGCAGCAACACGGGAAGCTGTTCAGCTCACTTCATCCGGGCGGTTGTTCTGGAAGATTTAGTCTGGATGCACATGAAAGCGGTCATTTTCTATGTGACACGGTATGAGAAGCATTTTAGGGCGGTTATGGAGCAGCGGTTACGAATGAGCAGCGAGGAAGCCATCCGTGGCTACAAGACGCAGCTTGCACAGGCAGAACGCCGCCTTGCAGAGCTTGACCGACTGTTTATCCGCATCTATGAGGACAATGTTTCCGGGCGCATCACCGATGAACGGTTTTCCATGATGAGCAGGACTTACGAGGACGAGCAGACGCAACTCAAAGTGGAAATCCAGAGCTTACAGCAGGAGATTGAAGTACAGGAACGACAGATTGAGAACTTGGAGCAGTTTATCCAACGAGTACACAAATACGAGGATTTGCAGGAGCTTACCCCCTACGCCCTGCGGGAGCTTGTCAAGGCGATCTACATTGAAGCACCTGATAAGAGCAGCGGCAAGCGGCGGCAGAACATCCGCATTTCCTATGACCTTGTTGGCTTTATTCCCGTGGAAGAACTGCTGAAACAGGAAACGGCATGACCGAAGCCACGCCGTTCCTGAGAAAATACGATATTACTTTCTTATGACCCCCGCCCCTCGGTCACGGGGTGATTTTTCCACTATCCCAGCTTGCGCAGGAACACGAAGGTGACGCCGCGGTTTTCACCGTCCAAGTCCCGATCCTGCCGCAGATGGGGGTATTGCTGCAAGGCTCGCCGGGCCGTCTCGTCAAAGATGGAGAATCGTTCCCCCGGCAGATAGGCGGCGATCCGCCCCTGCGCGGCGGCCTCCTCCAGATAGCGGCGGCTGGCGGTGCGGATGCGTCCGCCCTTACCGGAGGAGCCGTAGCCGTGGATCAGCTTCATCAGCGGCGTGTTCATCTTCCGCGCCGCCTCCAGCTCCGCGTCCAGCCGCCGCAGCGCCTGATCCACCGTGGGCCAGCCCAGCTCCAGATTCAGTTCACGGGTATGCTTCATGTCCGCTCCTTTCCCGCGCAGTCAGCGGCTGCGGATGGCCCGCTCCATGCGGACAAGGCCCTCCTCCAGCACGTGGCGGGGACAGGCGATGCTCCACCGCTCGAACCCTGCACCCTCCGCGCCGAAGTGATACCCCTCGGTGAAGAAGCAGCGGGCCTTTTCTCCCATAAAGCGCTCCTGCTCCCCGGGCTCCATCCCCAGAAAGCGGAAGTCCAGCCACGGCAGATATGTGGCCTCCAACGGCGTCACGCCTACCTCCGGCAGATGGTCGCGGCAGAAGTCCGACAGCAGGCGGAAGTTGCCGTCCAGCACCGTCAGCAGCTCATCCAGCCAGCCCTCGCACCGCTCCCACACGGCGATGCAGGCGGCGTAGGACAGAATGTCCCGACCGGAGTCCTCCCGCTGGGCGCGGTAGACCCGGCGGCGCTCCTCGTCCGCCATCACCACCGCCGCGCCCTTGATGGCGGCGATGTTGAAGGTCTTGGTGCAGGAGGTGGACACGGCGCAGTTGCGCAGGTACTTTTCCTCCAGCGACGCCATGGACACGAAGCTGTGGCCCGGCAGGATCAGGTCGGCGTGGATCTCGTCGGCGATGAGGAACACGCCGTGCCGCAGGCAGATATCCGCCACCTGCTCCAGTTCCTGTCGGCTCCACACCCGACCCACCGGATTGTGGGGGTTGCAGAAGATCAGCATAGTGGTGTCCGCCCGGCGGCACAAGTCCTCCAGCAGAGCGAAGTCGATGGTGTAGCGGCGGTCGTCCCCCAGCACCATAGGACAGTCCAGCCGGCGGCGGTTCAGCGGCTCCGGCGCGTCCAGAAACGGGGGATAGGCGGGGGTCAGCACCACGATGCCGTCTCCCGGCCTGGTAAAGGCCCGGATCATCCGGTGCATGGCGCCCAGCACGCTGTCGGCGTCCACCACCCACGCCGCGGGAATGTCCACGCCGTGGCGGCGCTGCATCCACCTCTGAAAGGCGGCGATGTACTCCCGCGGCGTGCGGGTATAGCCGAACACCCGGCCCCGCATAAAGTCCTGCACGCCCTCGCTCAGCTCCGGCGGCGGCAGAAAGTCCATGTCCGCCACGGAAAAGGGCACGGTTCCCCGGGGCACATCGGGGCAGCGCTTCTTCATCAGCTCATATTTCTCCGCGCCGGTGTCCCAGCGATCCGGCAGCGTGGTAAAATCATAGGTCATGGGATAGCCCTCCTGTTTCTGTAGTTATTCTTATTGTACCGGATTCCCGGCGGCTGTCAAGATACAAAGTGGTTGACATTTTCCTCCGTCCCGCCTATAATGTGACGCGGATTTTTGAACCCTATTTCTCCTATCGAGGTGACATATATGATGGACTACTATCTTCTGGCGGATCTGGCGGCGCGGCTGGGCTGCCAGCTGGCGCTGGCGGGCGCCGAGACCTTCCGGGTGGAAGACACCGTGCGCCGTATCCTGCGGACTTACGGCGTGGAGTGCGAGGTGTTCGCCATCCCCAACAGCCTGACCGTCAGCTTCGAGGCCACCAACGGCAAACCCCTGACCATTATGAAGCGTATCGGCTACCACGGTAACGATCTGGAGGCGCTGGAGCAGCTGAACGCTCTCAGCCGCTGCATCTGCCGGGAGAAGCCAACGGTGGAGGAGGCCTCGGAGTGGCTGCGGCAGACCATGGCACGGTGCCGGGTGTACCGCCCCGCTGTGGCGTATCTGGGCAGCTTTCTGGGAGGGCTTGGCTTCGCGCTGGTGTTCGGCGGCTCCCTACGGGACTGCCTGTGGGCGGGGCTGATGGGCATGATCATCGGCTTTGTGAACCGCTTTCTGGATCGCTTCGAGGCCAATCCCTTCTTCAGCACCATCCTCGCCTCGTTCCTGATGGCGGTACCCGCCTATGTGGCGGCGGGGCTGGGCTGGCTGGATAACCCGGACGCGGCCATCATCGGCGCGCTGATGATCCTGGTGCCGGGGCTGCTCATCACCAACTCCATGCGGGATATCATCTACGGCGACACCAACTCCGGCGTGGTGCGCATCGTGCAGGTGTTTCTGTCGGCCTTCGCCATCGCGCTGGGCACGGCGGCGGCATGGCGGGTGACGGCACCTATCTACGGCATCGGCGCGGTGGTGGAGTCGGCGTCGCTGGTGTGGCCCGCGTGGGCGCAGGCGCTGGCGGTGTTCGTGGGGTGCTACGGCTTCTCCATCCTGTTCAATATCCATGGCAAATGGATGGTGCTGTGCGTGCTGGGCGGAACGGCCACATGGATGATCTATCTGCTGTGCCAGGCGCTGGGGCTGGACGTGTACACCATGAACCTGTACGCCACCCTGTTTGCCGCGCTGTATGCCGAGGTGATGGCCCGTGTGCGCCGTTGCCCCGTGACGCCGTATCTGGTCCTCGCGATTTTCCCGCTGCTGCCGGGCGCCGGGGTGTACTACACCATGAGCTTGGGCCTACAGGGCGAGATGCTCGACGCCCTGCGCAAAGGTCTGGAAACGGCGGGCATCGCCGGTTCGCTGGCGGTGGGTATCCTGCTGGTGTCCACGGTTTTCCGGGTGTTGACGGCGTTCCTGTCCCGCCGGGAAAGACAGGAGCATACCTGATAAAAATTGGAGGAATCTTCCAAAAGCTCAGCTTGACATCTCTCACAAAATCTTGCTATACTGAACAAAAGGAATGAAAAGCGTGGAGGAAATCCACGCTTTTCGTCCACGTGAAGACAGAAAGAAGGCTTGTGAAAGAAAGAGAGGTCACTATGAGGAGAAAGAGGATCGCCGCGTGGCTGCTGTGCGCAGTGCTGGCGCTGGGACTGCTGCCCGCCACAGTGTGGGCCGACCCGCCTGAGAGCAGGCCGGAGGTGGAGCAGATCAAGGGCTTCGCGGGACAGGATATCGTGAAAATTGTCTGTCTGGATGACGAGAGCCACAACAAAGTCTATGGCATGAGAGGGGATTGCATTGGCTGGGGAGGGTGGATCGCCGAACCCCACAAGCGCACCATGTCGTTTGACGGCTACAACTATTTCCGGTACTATTTGGAGGACTTTCCCGACAACCACCATGTTCGGATGGACGGGCCGAGGTATGTAGACATCAATTTTACATGGAGTGAAGAGGAGCAGCTTTGGGTGCCGGATGAACCGGTAACGCTGCCCATTACGTTCTATGTGGAGGAGGTCCCTGATATTTACGAGGGAGATGCCTATCTGTCCCTGCTGGACGAAAAGCCGGTGCGTTTTGTCCCGGCGGCGGGGAGCGCTTCCCACGAGACGGTGTACTGCCAGGGGACGCCCAGCTACAGGAGGTACTCCAATACCTACCGCGTTCTCAGCTTTCAGGCTGAGAGATATCTTGACCAGCTGAACGCCGCCTGCGGCGGCAAGCACGAGCTGGTGGGCGACACGACAGGGAAAATCAATCTGAACTATGATAAGACGGAGAAGAAGTGGAAGGCGGACAGGAGCTGGGTGGAGTTTTCGTTTACCTGCAACCGCGCGGAGCTGCCCACGCTGGAGCGGCTGGACGCCCTGCTGGGGAATGTGACGGTGCGGTGCGCGGACGGCTGCACCGCCCGAACCTGCCGGATGCAGGACAGCGCGGCCTATTATGCCGAGTTTACCGGGGACAACACCTGCCGGGTGACGGTGTATCACGCCGCGTTCGTGAGACAGTTCTGCGAGGGCGGCGCTGGCCGGCAGCACATTTTTGCGCCGGGCCAGAGCGACCGCACGGAGCTTACGCTGACCCGTGACGCCACAGGCGAATGGACGCTGGACAGCGATTCCCAGAACACGCTGCCCCTTACCATCCAGGCCTCCTGTAAGCGGCCCGCCGCCCCCACTGAGAAAGAGCTGGATCGTATGGAAGGCGCTGTCATTGTCCGCTATGCCGAGGTGATGCAGTCACTGGGCTTCCAGTACAGGCTGGAGCCGGGAACCTACGGATTTGAGGATCCGGATGCCAACGGCAGCCGTTCCGCGGTCGCGGCCTCTGTTGACCTGACCTACTGGGAGTACCGGATATGGCTGAACAACACGTGGCCCTACCGGGAGAGCTACAACGAGGATATCCTTCCACATATTGAAAACGGCAATGCGGACGCTTACCATGCGCTCATAAGCGTCCAGCCCCGTATCTCGCTGGTGTACGACAACGGCTGGCGGGTGGCCACTCCACTGTCACGAGACAACTGGGACGGCAGAGCCTATATTATGCTGACGCAGGCTTACAGCGATCCCCTTGACCTGAACGGCGACGGCACGGTGACAGTCAGCGATCTGGCCTGTCTGTATAACTGGCTGAGCGCCAAAGTGAACGACGGACAGCTGGACGCCGCAACGCTTGCGGACAAGGCCGACCTGAACCATGACGGCACGGTGGACGTCTATGATTTGCAGCTGCTGTACGAAAAGCTGAGTCAGTAGCGGAAGACAAACGCCTGATAAAGAAAAACAGCCCCGGAACGGTTCAACCGTTCCGGGGTGGTTTTTCATGTTGTTTACCCGATCAGCTTCACGCATTGGATGCCGTCGTCCAGTCCGGCGGCAAAGGCGTCGCCGTCGGCCATTTCGCCGACGATGCAGCCGTAGTGGGTGGGCACGGCCACCTTGGGCCGGATCGTGTTGGCCAGCGCCGCCGCCTCCCGGGCGGTCATGGTGTAGGTGCCGCCCACCGGCAGGAACGCCGCGTCGCACCGGACGGAACGGGCCTCGCCGATGTTATCGGTGTCGCCCGCCACGTAGAAGCGCAGGCCGTCCACCGTTGTGACCACATAGCCCAGCCAGCGGTTGGCCTCGGGGTGGAAATTTTTGCCCTCGTTATAGGCGGCCACCGCCCGGAAGGACAGTCCCAGCAGCTCATAGGTCACGCCGGTGTGAACCGGCAGCAGCGCCGATTCCTCAAAACCGGCCTCCAGCGCCGTGCGGTAGCAGGTGTCCGGCAGGACGATAAAGCCGTCCGGCGACAGCACCCGGCGGATATCCTCCGGCGAAAAGTGGTCATAGTGGTCGTGGGTGATGAAAACAAGCCCCGCGTCGTGAGGCGCATCCTCCACCCGGAAGGGATCGAACCGCAGCACCATGTTGCCGTTGTCGCAGCGGATGCTGCTGTGGCAGTTGATGGAGAACCGATTTATAATGTCGCACATATGGCGTACCTCCCATAGAGTTTAAGTATCTACAGTATACGACAGATAGCTTACTTTTTCAAGTGCCCAAATAAACCTTTCTTCTCGTAGGGGGCAGAAATATAGCCCGTGACCTTGTAGCCGGTGGGTTCGATCACGCCGCGCAGCGCGTCCTCGCCGATCTCCTGCTCCGTCAGGATCACGGATTCGCCCTTGCTGTGGGAGGACGTGACCTTTTTGACCGGGAATTTGGCCCGAATCGCGTCGTTGACATGGCTTTCGCACATACCGCAGGCCATACCGTCGATTTTCAAAGTGATCTGATACATGATACATACCTCCATGTAAAATAATTGTTTGGTTAGATACCGCTAACTATTGAGCCAAGGAAATGCCGCGTCCTCGCGGCATTTCCGGCGGCACAGAGCCGCTGTTATTTCTTAAAGCTGTCCTTCAGGGATACGCTGCGGTTGAACACCAGATGCTCCGCCGTGGAGTCCCGGTTGTCCAGACAGAAGTAGCCCACCCGCATGAACTGGAAGGTCGGCGCGTTGACGCCGGTGCGGTTCTCCTGCTTGTCGAACTCCGCCGCCACCTTGCGCATTTCCGGCTCCGCCTTGCAGCCGGTCAGCACCGTCAGGCTGCCGGGGTTCAGGCAGTCCAGAAAGTCCTTGTCGGGGCCGTCGGGCGTGGCATCGGAGAACAGGTTGTCGTACAGCCGCACCTCGGCGTCCAGACAATTCTCCGCGTCCACCCAGTGGAGGGTCGCGCCCTTCACCTTGCGGCCGTCGGCGGGGTCGCCGCCCCGGGAGTCGGGATCATACTCGCACAGCACCTCGGTGACGTTGCCGTTTTCGTCCTTCACGCAGCCGGTGCACTTCACCAGATACGCGCCCTTCAGACGGCATTCCAGACCGTCGGGGGTCAGGCGCTTGTACTTGGGCACGGGGATCTCCATAAAGTCGTCCGCCTCGATCCACAGATGGCGGGAGAAGGTGATATCGTGGGTGCCCTGGGTGGGATCGGTGGGATTGTTCTCCACGGAGAACACCTCGCTCTTGCCCTCGGGATAGTTGGTGACCGTCAGCTTCACCGGATGCAGCACCGCCATGGTGCGTTCGGCGGTGGCGTTGAGATCCTCCCGGAGACAGTGCTCCAGCGTGCCGTACTCGATGACGCTGGGGGTCTTGCCCACGCCGATCATCTCGCAGAAATTGCGGATGGCGGCGGCGGTGTAGCCACGGCGGCGCAGGCCGCACAATGTGGGCATACGGGGATCGTCCCAGCCGGAGACATAGTGCTCCTCCACCAGCTTGCGCAGCTTCCGCTTGGACATGACGGTGTGGTCGATGTTCAGGCGGGCAAACTCGATCTGCCGGGGCTTGTGATAGGGGATGGAGACGTTGTTCACCACCCAGTCGTACAGGGGACGGTGCTCCTCATACTCCAGCGAGCACAGGCTGTGGGTAATGCCCTCCAGCGCGTCCTGAATGGGGTGGGCGAAGTCGTACATAGGAAAGATGCACCACTTGGTGCCCTGCCGGTGGTGGTTGATGAAGCGGATGCGGTAGATGACGGGGTCGCGCATGTTGAAGTTGCCGCTGGCCAGGTCGATCTTGGCCCGGAGGGTCATCTTGCCCTCCTCCACCTCGCCGCTGCGCATCTTCTCAAACAGCCGCAGGTTTTCCTCGATGGGACGGTCACGGTAGGGGGACACAGCGGGGATGCCGATATCGCCGCGGTTCTGCTTAAACTCCTCCGGCGTCAGCTCGCAGACGTAAGCCAGACCCTTCTTGATCAGCTCCACCGCATACTCGTAGTCCTTTTCAAAATAGTCGCTGCCGTAGAAGAACCGGTCGCCCCAGTCAAAGCCCAGCCAGTGGATATCCTGCTGGATGGCGTCCACGTACTCGGTGTCCTCCTTGGCGGGGTTGGTGTCGTCCATGCGGAGGTTGCACAGGCCGTTGTACTTCTCGGCGGTGCCGAAGTCGATGCACAGGGCCTTGCAGTGGCCGATGTGCAGATAGCCGTTGGGCTCCGGCGGGAAACGGGTGTGGACGGTCATTCCCTGGAACTGACCACCCTCTGCGATGTCCTCGTCGATAAAGTTCAGAATAAAGTTTTTGCTCTCCGCCACCGCCTCGGTCTCGGGGGTATTGGTCTTTCTTTCCTCGGTCATTGTCTCACACTCCTTGTAGGTCGTATTTTTGTATTGTTTCCGGTAAAAAAACCAGACCTATATTATACGCTGTTCGCCGTGGGATTGCAAGGGGTTTGCGGCGGAAATCCGCCGTTTTACAGCGCAGCCTCCAGATTCTGCCGGATGGCGGCGATAAACTGGGCGGAGGTAACGGCGTGAGCCGTAAAGCCCTCGTCCACCAGACCGGCCAGATCTTTGGTCATGGTGCCCTGATTCAGCGTGGTGAAGCAGGCCTGCTCCAGCTTGCCGGCAAAGGCGGACAGGTCGGCAAGGCCGTCCAGCTGACCGCGCCTGCGCAGCGCGCCTGTCCACGCGAAGATGGTGGCCATGGGGTTGGTGGAGGTCTCCTCGCCCTTGAGATGCTTGTAGTAGTGGCGGGTCACGGTGCCGTGCGCGGCCTCGTACTCCGTCACCCCGTCGGGGGACACCAGCACGGAGGTCATCATGGCCAGAGAGCCGAAGGCGGTGGAGATCATGTCGCTCATCACGTCGCCGTCGTAGTTCTTCAGCGCCCAGATAAAGCCACCCTTGGAGCGGATGACCCGGGCCACCGCGTCGTCGATCAGGGTGTAGAAATAGGTGATGCCCAGCGCTTCAAAGCTGGCCTTGTAGTTCTGCTCATATTCCTCGTCGAAGATGCGCTTGAACTCGCCGTCGTACACCTTGGAGATGGTGTCCTTGGTGGAGAACCACAGATCCTGCCTGTTGTCGATGGCGAACTGGAAGCAGCTCTTGGCAAAGGCGCGGATGCTCTTTTCCGTGTTGTGCTGGCCCTGCCACACGGCGGGGCCGCTGACGGTCTGCACCGTCAGAGTCTTTTCCGCGCCGCTCTCGCCCTTGAAGGTCAGGGTGGCGGTGCCGGGCTCGTCCGTCACCATGTCCACGGCCTTGTACATGTCGCCGTAGGCGTGACGGGCCACGGTGATGGGCTTTTCCCAGTTCTTCACCACCGGGTGGATGAAGGGCACCACGATGGGAGCCCGGAAAGCAGTGCCGTCCAGATAGGCGCGGATGGTGCCGTTGGGGCTTTTCCACATCTCGGTCAGCTGGGGGTATTCCTCCATCCGCTGCTTGTTGGGGGTGATGGTGGCGCACTTCACCGCCACGCCCAGGCGCGCTGTAGCCTTGGCGGCGTCGATGGTCACCTGATCCTTTGTCTCGTTCCGGTGCAGCAGCCCCAGATCATAGTACTCGGTCTTTAAGTCCACAAAGGGCAGGAGCAGTTCATCCTTGATCATCTGCCACAGTACGCGGGTCATTTCGTCGCCGTCCATCTCCACCAGCGGCGTCGTCATTTTGATCTTATCCATAATGTGTCCTTTCGTTGTATGTTGTGGGGAAAGTGGTGGGAACCAAAGCCTCCCTTGTGTAAAGGGAGGTGGCGCGGAGCGCCGGAGGGATTGTCCAATGATGTAACAATCCCCCAGTCAGCTTCGCTGACAGCCCCCCTTACACAAGGGGGCCATTGAAACCGCCGTATAAACCTCGTTTTTACCCCCGCTTGGCGTAGTAATTCATCAAACAGCCGTCCAGCAAAATCTCCTTTTCATCCGCCGTCAGACCCCGGACATGGAGCAGCAGATCGTGGACGCTGCCGTCAGCGCAGATCACCTGGGCGGGGATATCCTCCTGGCCCTCCTCGATGGCCTTGCGGATGCCGGGAACAAACACGCAGTCGCCGGGCTGGTAGTCAAAGGCGGAATCCCTGTCCAGCGTGAAGGGCAGGATGCCCCAGTTGATGCAATTGCTGCGATAGCGCTTGGTGGCGAACTCGTAGCAGATGTTGGCGAAACCGCCCAGCACCTTCTGGCAGGAGGCCGCCTGCTCACGGGCGGAGCCGTCGCCGGGCTTGTTGGCGAACACGCAGGAGCCGAACTGGGTGCTGGCGGCCAGCGCCTTGGCGTCGCCTACCTTACCCAGCACCTCCAGCACATGGGCGGGCACGTCGCCTGCGCGGCGCTGGGCCTCCTGCGCCGCCACGGCCTTGGCCCGGGGCACGTACTCCGGCACCCGGCGGCTGAGGGTGAACTCCGCCAAACGCAGGGGGTTGGAGCGGTAGGAGGAGGTCTCACCGGAGGGGATCAGCTCGTCGGTGGTAGTCACCGGATCGTGGATCACGGCAGCCAGCTCCACCAGCAGGTTTTCGGATAGGGGGTACATGGCGGGCCAGTCGGTGATGTTGGGGCCCATCACCAGCTCCACGCCGGGATCGGCCTTGCCAAAGCCGTAGTACAGCCGGTTGTCGTACACGGATTTATCGAAGTGATAGGCGCGGTGCACCGGCGCATAGTCCACATCGGTGGCGGCGGTGATGCGTCCGCCGTTGGCGGCAGTGGCGGCGATGGAGCGGGCATCCATCAGGCACACGGCGGCGAACTGACCCTCGCCGGGCTTGGAGCCCTCGCGGTTGGGGAAGTTGCGGGTGGTGTGCCGCAGGCTCAGGCCGTTGTTGGCGGGCACGTCGCCGGCGCCAAAGCACGGGCCGCAGAAACTGGGCTTGATGATTGCGCCGGTCTCCAGCAGCTGGGCCGTCACGCCCATGCGCGTCAGCGCAAGGCTCACGGGCACGGACGTGGGATAGACGTTCATGGAGAAATAGCTATCGCCGATCGAGCCGCCGCGCAGGATCTGCGCAGCCTCGTCGATGTTGTCGAACATGCCGCCCGCGCAGCCCGCGATGATGCCCTGGTCGGCCCAGACCGCGCCGTCGTGGATCTTACCCAGCAGGTGCACGTCGGCCTTCGGCCAGCGTTTTTTCGCCTCGGCCTCGACCCCGGCGAGCAGGTCTTCTGCGTTTGCGAGGAACTCCCGGATGGGGTAGGCATTCGACGGGTGGAACGGCAGGGCGATCATCGGCTCGACGGCAGACAGGTCGATCTCGACCATGCGGTCATAATACGCGCCGTCGCCGGGGGCGAGCTCCTGATACGCCTCCGGGCGGCCGTGGATCTCAAAGAATCTCTTCGTCTCCTCATCGGTCTGCCAGATGGAGGACAGGCAGGTCGTCTCGGTCGTCATGACGTCGATGCCGTTGCGGAAGTCGATGGGCAGGCTGGCAATACCGGGGCCGGCGAATTCCAGCACGCGGTTTTTGACGAAGCCAGAGGCGAACGTCGCCTGCACCAGCGCGAGCGCCACATCATGCGGGCCGACGCCGTGGCGGGGCTTGCCCGTCAGATAGATCAGCACGACCTCGGGCAGGTCCGCGTCCCACGTGTGCCGGAGGAGCTGCTTGGCAAGCTCCGGCCCGCCCTCGCCCACGGCCATGGTGCCGAGCGCGCCGTAGCGCGTATGCGAATCCGAGCCCAGGATCATCGCGCCGCAGGCCGCCATCTGCTCGCGCGCGTAGGAATGGATGACGCTCTGATTGGCAGGCACGTAGATGCCGCCGTATTTCTTAGCCGCGGACAGGCCGAAGACGTGATCGTCCTCGTTGATCGTGCCGCCGACGGCGCAGAGGCTGTTATGGCAGTTGGTCAGCGCGTAGGGGATGGGAAATTCCCGCATGCCGCTGGCCCGGGCCTGCTGGATGATGCCGACGTAGGTGATGTCGTGCGAAAGCATGGCGTCAAAGCGGATCCGGAGCTTTTTCTCGTCGCCGGACTGGTTGTGCGCCTGCAGGATGCGGTAGGCCATCGTCAGCCGCCGCCCGTCCTCCGGGCGGATGGAAGCGCTGCTCTGCGGCACGCCGCCGCAGAGGAAAACGCCGTGGTTCGTCAGTTTCATGGTTGGTCCTTCCTTCCGGTCGGTTTTTCTTTTGTTACACTTTATCACAGAAACGCGTTTTTGAAAAGTGTTCCTGCGAAAATTCATAAATTCTGCTTTATTCACAATTCAGCCAGCGGTCGGCGGCCGTTTTTGCAGGATTTCGCATCGCTTCCGTCATTTCCTGTACGCCGTTCTTGCATTTTGCCGCCGCTTCCGGTATGATGGTCAAAAAGCGGAAGGAGGGATCGGATGGCGCAGTATTACATGCTCAACAAGCCCCGCGGGCTTCTGACTGCCCGGCGGGACGCGCGGTGCGAGACCGTCATGCGCTGCTTCCCGGAGGCGCTGCAGCAGACGCTGCATCCGGTCGGCCGGCTCGACAAGGACACGGAGGGTCTGCTGCTGTTTACGGACGACGGGATGCTCGACGTGCGGCTGCTGCGGCCGGAGCGGCACGTGGAAAAGGAATACGAATACCGCGCCTTCGGCCATCTGGACGAGGCTGCCCTCCGGCAGCTCGAGACAGGCGTCGTGCTCGCGGAGGGCCAGCCGCTCTCGCGCCCGGCACGGGCCGCGCTGCTCGCGCACACCACCATCGGCGGGAGCGAAGCGTACCTGCCGGAGCGGTTCCGGGAGAAATATCTGAAAAATCCCGGCCGTCCGGTCACGGTCGGGAAGCTCTGGATCACGGAGGGGCGCAAGCATCAGGTCAAGCTGATGGTCAAGGCCGTGGGCGCGCACGTGTTCTATCTCAAGCGCTGGGCCATCGGCCCTGTCCGGCTCGACGCCGCCCTCGCCCCCGGCGCCTTTCGCCCCCTGACCCCCGCAGAACTGC
>ERZ772860.1942-NODE-1942-length-12941-cov-3.330514_pt1 | contig 12941 bp, 13 predicted proteins | sample MGYA00511342_ERZ772860 | MGnify/ENA primary metagenome ERZ772860 (study PRJEB29015, sample SAMEA2737665) | human gut metagenome | biome: human gut; feature: human-associated habitat; material: faeces | place: China | collected 2012 ... | reverse complement strand
GATCGACGTCATCAGCGCCGTCCCCTCGCCGCACACAAACGCGCCGGCGCCGAGACGGATCTCAATATCGAAATCGAAGCCCGAGGAGAAGATGTTCTTTCCGAGGAGGCCGTATTCACGCGCCTGATTGATGGCGATTTCCAAACGTTTGACAGCGATGGGATATTCCGCGCGGATGTAGATATAGCCCTGCGTCGCGCCGATGGCATAGCCGGCGATGGCCATTGCCTCGATCACGCAGTGCGGGTCGCCTTCGAGCACGGAACGATCCATGAAAGCGCCCGGGTCGCCCTCGTCGGCGTTGCAGCAGACGTATTTCTGATCGGCGTGATTGCCCGCCGCGAGCTGCCATTTCAAACCGGTCGAGAAGCCGCCGCCGCCTCTGCCGCGAAGGCCGGAATCCTTGACGATCTGGATGACCTGCTCCGGCGTATATTCGAGCAGGCATTTGGCAAGCGCCTCATAGCCGTCATAAGCGATATACTCGTCGATGTTTTCGGGGTTAATGACGCCGCAGTTCCGCAGCGCGACGCGCTTCTGCTTCTGATAAAACGGCGTATGGTTCAGCGATTTGATCGTATCCTCGTCAATTGTCTCTTTATACAGCAAGCGCTTGACGGGGCGGCCCTTTAAAAGGTGCTCGCTGACGATCTCCGGAATATCCTCGGCCGTCACAGCCGAATAGAAGCTGCCTTCGGGATAGACGATCATGATCGGGCCGACGGCGCACAGACCGAAGCAGCCCGTTTTAATGACTTTTATCTCGTCGGTAAGCCCGTTTTTACCGATTTCGGCTTCCAGCGCGTCGATGACTTTCGCGCTTCCGGAGGATGTACATCCGGTACCGCCGCAGACAAGGACATGTGAACGATACATAATTTTTCCTCCTTATTATTTGACGTTTGCGCCGATGGTATACTCGGTGACGACGTTGCCGTTGACGATATGGTCGGCGACGACGCGGCGCGCTTTCTCCGGCGTCATTTTGACGTAGGTCACCTTTTCGCCGTCTTCGCCGAATACCTCGACGATCGGCTCGTACTGGCAGATACCGATACAGCCGGTCTGCGAAACCGCCACGTCCGTAAGACCTCTCTTCCCGATCTCCTCGGTGATCGCCGCCAACACGGGGCGCGCGCCCGCGGCGATGCCGCAGGTCGCCATACCGACGACGACTCTTACTTTCGCTTTATCGTCGTTTCTGATGCCGATTTTTGTTTTCATCTGCTCTTTTATGGCTCTCAGTTCGTCGAGTGACTTCATAATTCTTCTCCTTATTTCATGATCACAGCCGGCGCTGCTTGCTTACGCCTCTGTCTCGGCCGGCGCGTTGGATGCGATATACTCCCGGATGAACGCGGCGACTTCCGGTTCGGAAAACGGGATATCGCCGAGAATCGCGCGCAGCTCGCGCGTATCCAATGTAAACATTCGCTCGTCGATCCGGCGTGTGTAGACAAAATCAATCTGTTCATTCAGCGTGACGAGCGTATAAACCGTCTCGTTGATGTCTCCGAGCGGCATGCAGTCGATGCTGTCGGTGCGGAACGTTGCGCACAGCTTCGTGCCGCTGCCGGGCTGCGAAACGATTTCAAAGCCGCCGCCCGTCATTTCCGCCGCCATTTTGAAAAACGGTACGCCCAAACCGACGCGCCGCGTCTTTCTGGATGTATAAAACGGATCCGTCACATTTTGCACCTGCTCCGGCGTCATGCCGCAGCCGTTGTCGGCGACGGTAATGGTCAGAAGGCTTTTTTCCGTTTCGGAGCACACGCCGACTTCAATCAGCGTCGCCTGAGCGGAAATCGAATTCTGAACGATATCCAGAACGTTCAGCGACAGCTCCTGCATCATAACCTACGCGTATTTTGCGAGAATCTTATCGACGTCGTCGACCGTCAAGCGGCCATAGACTTCGTCGTCGACCGTCAGAACCGGGGCAAGGCCGCATGCGCCGATGCAGCGGCAGGCGTCAATGGAGAATTTGCCGTCGGGCGTACAGCCGCCGCCCTCGCCGACGCCGAGCCGGTCGCAGAGCTTTTTATAGATTTCGCCGGAGCCCTTGACGTAGCAAGCCGTTCCGAGACAGACCGAGATCCTGTGCTCGCCTTTCGGCGCGATGGAAAAGAACGAATAAAACGTCACGACGCCGTAGACCTCTTCGAGAGAGATCCCCAGCCCTTCCGCGACGGTGATCTGCACTTCAAGCGGAAGATAACCGTAAACCTCTTGCGCTTTTTTCAGAACCTGAACAAGCGCGCCCGGAATATCCTTGTATTCGGCAATGATCTGTTCAAGCTGTTCCCGCTTTTCAGGCGAATCCTTAAACGGGACTGTTTCCAACCTATTTTTCATTCCTGCAATCCTCCTCAAATATTCCGCGGCAAAAGGCTCCGCAGACCATCGCATATTATACCATAGTTCTCTTTTTTTTTCTACTGTTTTCGTCAAAAAATATCGATAAATTTATCGATTATTTTTTGGATGAGCTTCTGAAATATTCCACGATCTCCGCCGCCGTCCCAAAGAATGATGGCAGCGCGTTTTCCTCGCCGCATTCGGCGATGTCGATCAGCTCATGCGCGTCCGAATCGCTGACGAACTGAAAAAACGGAAAACGCGCGGCATAGTCCGCTTTGCAGGCGAGCTTGGAAACCTCGGCGAGCCAAAAGCCCATATCCTCGCTGAGACTGCCCAGAATCGCCAGCGCGCCGTTGGAATGCCGGTCGATATGCGCCGGGAACGCGACTCCGTCATAGTCTTCAATCAGCGCCGGCAGCGCGTCCAGCCCGATTGAGGTCGCGGTCAGCAAAAGCCGTTCCTCAATTTCCGTCACGTTGTCTTCCCTGTCCATCACCAGCTGCTCGCCGAAAATATCGGCGCGGTTGGGAATGGCCGGCAGATTTTGATAGACATAGCGGCCGAAGGCCTGCGCGGCGTCAAGAGCCGGAAACAGACAGACCGCGTGAATGTCCTCGGCCGTCGTCAGCTCCATGCCGGGGACGACGAGAAGCCCCGCCGCCTTTCCCGCCGCCATGACGGCAGGGCAGTTTTTGACGCTGTTGTGATCGGTCAGCGCGATGGCGCTCAGGCCGTTCAGCAGCGCCATATTGACGATGTTGTTCGGCGTCATATCCCCGTCGCCGCACGGCGACAGACAGGAATGGATATGGAAATCATAATGGAACGGCTGGGAGGCGGTCATGGCCGCGCCCCTTCGCCGAGCAGTTGCGCCAGCCGCACAGCCGCGGTATACGCGTCGTTTTCCGTTAGCAGGATGGGGATCCCCTCTCTCTCCGCTCTGGCTCGCAGCGCCTCATCGGGGACGGCGCCCTGCGCCAGAACGACGCACGCCACGTCGCACAGCGCGGCGACGGCCGCGACGTTGACGTTGGTCATCACCGTGATCCACGCCGAGCCCTGCGGCGCGCGGCCCATGACCCAGCTGAGCAGATCGCCGCAGTAGCCGCCGGTGATCTCGCGCACCTCGCCCGCCACGGCTGCTTTCCATCCCAAGCTCCGCGCAAGTTCAAGTGTCGTCATTTGCATTCTCCTCGCTTTGCCGCCGCTCCGCTTTTTGTCTGAACGGTGCGGGCAGGATCGTTGAAAGGTTCACGCCGAGCTTGGCGAGCATGGATATATCCTCGCGGAAACGGATGATGCAGTCGCGCTTGTCGGCGTTGCCGCAGACGATATCCTCCGCAAACGCGCGGCAGCTCGGCGCGCCGCAGGAGCCGCAGTCGAGCCCCGGCAGCGAGCGCTCGATGTCGTTGATCTTTTTCATTTTCTCCATGGCCGCCCCCATATCGTCGTCGAGCTTATAGATCGCCTCGTATTGCAGCGCTTCCTCCCAGAACATCCGCTTGTCGTCGTCTTCGCCCGAAAGGCGATTCTGCGTCAGCGGCAAATACTTCCGCAGCGTTTTGATTCGGGAGCGCGCGACAAAGGCGTTTGCCATGTTCAGCACTCCGCCGACACAGCCGCCCGGACAGGCGTTCAGCTCGACGAAGTCGATGTCGTTCAGCTTTTCATCCTCAATTTCTTCCAGGACCTTGATGGCGTTTTCGATCCCGTCCGCAGAGAGATAGTTATCCGTCAGCAGACCGGCGCACTCGCCCCCGCTCGTCGCCCAGTTAATGCCCACGATCCCGGACTGCATGAGATTTTCAGGTTCGTCAATCTTTTTCAGCGCCGACAGCATCTTTATATAGACGTCGGACACCGATAAAACGCCGTCGATATGCGAGCGCTCGATGCCGATGGGCGCTTTGGCGCTCGTCACCTTTGCCGGACACGGGGAAAGGAAAAAAACGCCGATCTCTTCGGGGCGCAGGCCCGTTTTGGCGGCCGCCTCTTCCTTTGCCATCTGCGCGGCCAAATGAAACGGCTCGTTGACCGGCAAAACGTTTTCGCAGAGCGCCGGAAAGCGGACGCGAATCAGGCGGACGATCGCCGAGCAGGCCGAGCTGATGACAGGGCCGCGCACGCCCTTTTTGACCGTTTCAAAATTCTTCCGCGTCAGGTGCGAGACCAGCTCGGCCGCGCGCGACACCTCGAAGATATCGTCAAAGCCGATGCGTTTCAACGCGGTCAGAATCATATTGATATCGTCGATATCCGCAAACTGCCCGTAAAAGGACGGAGGCGGCATGGCGATCTTCCATTTATACGCTTCGATCTGCGAAAAATCATCGCAGACCGCTTTTTTGGCCCGGTTGTGGCAGATTCGGATGCATTCGCCGCAGTCGATGCAGCGCTCCGATATAATGGTCGCCTTTCCGTCCCTGACGCGGATGGCCTCTGTCGGGCAGCGCTTCATACAGTTGATACAGCCCTTGCAGCGGTCGGAATCCAACGTCACCGAATGAAAATTCCCCTTCAAGTCTCCACCTCCTGTGATACGCGCGGGCGCTTCTCCCGGCAAGCGGCACGGCCTTTTCCGCACTCAGCCGCAGGCGTCGGGCCCGAACCGTTTCCCGCCGCGCCCGGAGACGTCTGAGCGCATGAAACTCCCCTGCGCTTTGCGCCTCCTCTTTATTTCTTTGCCAATACCTTCATATAAACTGTCGTGCCGACGCCGAGCTCGGTTTCAATACGCATCTCATCGGAGTATTTCTTCATGTTCGGCAGGCCCATGCCGGCGCCGAAGCCCAGGGCGCGAATCTGATCCTGCGCCGTGGAAAACCCCTCGGACATGGCGAGCTCGATATTCTCAATGCCCGGGCCTTTGTCCCGCAAGACGATATTGATTTCGCCGTCGCTGATTTCGACTTCCGCCTCGCCGCCGTGCGCATGGATGACCATGTTGATCTCGCCTTCATACATGGCGATGGCCGTGCGTCGGATGACCTCGCTGTCAAAGCCGAGCTGCCGAAGAATCCGTTTCACATCGGCAGAGGCCGTCCCTGCGGACATAAAATCGTCCCCGTCGACTGTAAAGACGTATCGGATCGGATCGCTCATACCCGATCACATCCCTCGGAACGCAATCCCGCCTCATACAGGATACCGCAGGCGGTATACATTCGATAGGCGGTTTTCATCAGCACGATCCCCGTTTCAGCCGCGAGGTCAATGATCTCCTGCGACGGCTCCTTGCCGCGGACAAACGCGATGCAGCGCATGTCCATCATCTCCGCCGTCCGCACCACCTGCATGTTGACCAGACCGGTCAGCAGAAGCGAATGGTCCTTTACAAACGCCAGAACGTCGCTCATCATATCCGCGCCGCACGCGGAATCGATCTCCTCGTCTTTCCGCTCTTCTCCGCAGATGATCTCCGCGTCCAGAAGTTCGGCCGCTTTTTTGATCGTCATACCCGTTAATCTCCCGTCATATGAAAAATCGTCATGATTCCTGAATTCTCTTTATTATACTACTTTATGCGCGCGATGTAAATACACAAATTTCGGCATTTTGTCCTTCCGCACCCGCGTCAATTTTTTTCACGCGCCTCTCGATCTCTGACATTTTATGGTATAATATAAATCAAGCGCGGTACGAGGGCGGGACCGCCCTGTCCGCCGCACACTGTGCCGGCTTCTGCCGGTTGACCGTAAAAGAACCGGCGCTTCGCTTTGACCGGTCCAGCCGGCGGCTTCGTCGTCAAACGTTCGTCCGGGGCGGTCACACACAATTCCAACCGGAAAGGCGGAACAGAATGACCCTTTCAACAACGCTTCTGCGCTCACAGCTCGCCTTTTTCAAACCCTTTCTAAACGGATGCAGCATTGAGACGGTGCGCGCCGGACAGGAAAAGCTCGGCAAGCTGATGGCGGGCAGGCACCGTTCCAAGCTCTGCTATGCGCCGGTGGTTTTCCGGCGTTTTCTCGGCGAATGGATCGCCCCCGGCAATCCATCCCTCGACGGCGTCATTTTATATCTGCACGGCGGCGGATATGTCGCCGGCGACATCGACTATGCGCGCGGCTTCGGCTCGGTGCTGGCGGCCAAAAACGCTGTGCGCGTTTTCTGCGCCGCTTACCGCCTCGCGCCGGAACACCCGTTTCCGGCCGCTTTGGAGGATGCGCTGACCGCGTACCGGTATCTGCTGGACATCGGCTATTCGGGCGACCGGATCCTTCTCTGCGGAGAATCCTCCGGCGGCGGCCTGATCTATGCGCTGGCGATGAAGCTGCGGGAGCTTGGCCTGCCGCTGCCGGGCGGCCTGATCGCGGTTTCGCCGTGGAGCGACCTCACCGCTTCCGGGAAATCGTATCAGAAAAATCGGGAAAAAGACCCGACCATGCTCGAAGCGCGGCTCCGCTATTACGCGGAACACTATACCGTTGAGCCGGAAAATCCCCTTGTGTCCCCGCTTTTCGGAGATCTGACGGGCTTTCCCCCGTCGCTTCTCTTTGTCGGCGGCGACGAGATCATGCTTGACGACGCCGTACAGCTCCATCGCAAGCTGACCGCTTGCGGCTGCCGGAGCAAGCTCACCGTCGCGCCGGACATGTGGCACGGCTATGTGCTCTACGGCGTGCCGGAGGCGAAAAAGGATTTTGAGGCCATCCGCCGCTTTCTTGTGGAACGGCTGAGCGGGCTATAAAACGCTCCCGGCGCGCTCAGGTCGCGCACAGCTTTCTGCCGCTGTGCGTTTCTCTGTCTCCGTGCGGCCGAAGCGCAGAAAAAACAGCAGACGGCCGCAGGAGTTTTCAGCTCCTGCGGCCGTTTTTTTGCCGGTGGGGCGATGCGTTACAGAATGATGCAGATCAGCCCCGAGCTGCCCTCGTTGATGATGCGCTCCAAGGTTTCGCGCAGTTTTCCGCGCGCGGCCTCCGGCATATGGTTGAGCTTGCTCGACAGCCCCTCGTTGACCAGCTCGTGCAGAGATTTTCCGAAGATATTGGATTCCCAGATCTTCGATTCTTCTCCTTCGAACTCTTGCAGCAGGTATTCGACCAGCTCTTCGGACTGCTTTTCGCTGCCGACCGTCGGGGAAATCGTCGTTTTGATATCAGCTTTCATCATATGGATGGACGGCGCGGACGCGGTCAGCTTGACGCCGAACTGGCTGCCCTGTTTGACAAGCTCCGGCATTTCCAGCGTCAGCTCCTCGATGCCCGGCGTGACGATCCCGTAGCCCTTGCGGTCGACCTCTTCGATGGCCGTGCGGAAGCGCTCATAGGCCGTCTTTGTCGCGGCCAGCTCTTCAAGCAGCGGCAGCAGCGCCTCGTCTCCCGACAGCTCAAAGCCGGTCTGTTCGTTGACGATCCGGTAAAATACCGAGCGCGGGATATCGATCTCGATCTCGGCCGTCCCCTCGCCTAAATGGATGTTGGAGCAGTCGCAGTCCGCGACGCATTCGATCGCCGCCAGCGACTGTTTGAGGGCCGCGACGTCGCGCACCCTGCGCATTCCCTCGGCCGCTTCGGCCGCGCCCTTAAAGATCTTTTCTTTCAGCCAGTGCGTCGAGGCCACCGACGCGCACCAGTCGGGCATGAACACGTCGACGGTACGGAGCGGGAACTCATACAGGACGCGCGAAAGAATCTCCTCGATCGTCCCCTCTTCCATCTGCATGACGTCCGCCGTCACGGCCGACACGTCGTATTGCTCGCTCAGCGAGGCGGCGATCGCTTTCGCCTCGGCGCTGTCCGGCCGGCGCGAGTTGACGACGATGACAAACGGCTTTTCCGTCGCTTTCAGCTCTTTGATGACGCGCTCCTCCGCCTCGGCGTATTCCTCCCGCGGAATCTCGGTAATCGATCCGTCGGTCGTGACCATGACGCCGATCGTCGCGTGATCGGAGATAACCTTCTTGGTGCCGATCTCGGCGGCCTCGGTCATCGGGATTTCGTGGTCGAACCACGGCGTGCTGACCATGCGCGGCAGCTCATCCTCGAACTGTCCGAGCGCGCTCGGCACCATGTAGCCGACGCAGTCGACCATGCGCACGTTCGCGGCCACGTCGCCGAATTTGACCTCCGCAGCGTCTTCGGGAATGAACTTCGGCTCGGCGGTCATCACCGTCCGTCCCGCTCCGCTCTGCGGAAGCTCGTCGAGCGCGCGGGCGCGCTGGTGCTCGTTGTCGATGTTCGGAATGACAAACGTATTCATGAATCGCTTGATAAACGTCGATTTGCCCGTCCGGACAGGACCGACCACGCCTATGTAGATGCTTCCTCCCGTCCGCTCGCTGATGTCGGCATACAGATTCTGCATATCCATTCCTTACAGCCTCCCTTCTGTCTGAGACCGGCGCGGGACGAGCAGCAGTTTCCCGTCGGGCGGGAATTCGCCGCTCAGGCCGTTCGCCGTCTGAATATCCGCAACCGTCGCGCTGAGACGCTTGCCGAGCTGCCAGAAGCTCTCCCCCGCTCCCGCGTAGCAAAGCGTCAGCGACGGCTGGCGTTTGTTCTTCGTTTCCGGTTCCAGCAGCCGCATCGCGCTGATCTGTGTAAACGTCTCGCCGCCGGCCGGCAGCAGGTGGAACACGGCGGTGAAGCGAATCTCTACGTCCTCGTTGCCGCTGATGTGGAAGCTCTTGTCCGTAACCGTCAGCGCCCCGACCTCAAAGGCGCCGCCGTCCGCCGGAGCGGACACCGCGACGTTTTTCACCAGAGAGTAGACGCCTCCGTCCTCCGCCTCTAAAATCAGCTTGATCTTGACGTCCGCCGCGGCCTCCCAGCCTGTTTCCGTCTGGTGGTAAGCGCCGTTTTCAGCGGACACGCTGCACATATAGACGCTTTTAATGGTAACGCCGCTCGCAATCGTCTCACGCCTCGCCTGGCGGATATCGACCGGCCGGCCCGCTGCGCGGAATTTGAGCGCTTCCGTCTCGCATTCCATCGGACAGGAGACGCTGTATGCGTCGGAGATATAGCAGATCTCGCGCTCTTCCCACGCCTCGACGCCGACCAGCAGATTCATCTTTGCCGCCAGCAGCGGGCGGTTGGTTCCGCTCTCCGTGACGATGTTCAGCTCGCAGTCCGCGATCTGGTACGAGAGATCGACCGCCGTCTCCTCGGTGACGCCGTCGCAATCGACGACGCCCGCAAACGGGATGACCGCTTCGGTATTTTTAACGGTCTTCTCCTCGCCGCTGCCGAGCGTCAGCAGGGACACGGCGACCTCGCCTTTCAGGATCACCTTGTTTTTAATCTGTTTGCAGTCCGTGGTACGGATTTCCGTGTCATATTTCAGAATCTCCGAGCAGTCGGCCGCGGCTGCGGCCAGCTCCGTTGAGTCAGAAACCGAGAGCAGCTTTTCATAGACGCCGCTCGTCAGGTGTACATGGCGGCTTTCGGTCTTGATTTCCGCCGCGCCGCCGTCTTCCAGACCGGTGCACAGCGTCGGCTCGCGGCTTTCAAAAACCGCGCATGTAAAGTTGCACACCGCTTTGACCGATATTTTCCTCGGGTTCAGCTCGCGCGCGACCGCGTTGAGCAGCTCGGCGCGCAGCGTCGTCTGCGGAGCGGCGTCGGCAACGCCTTCAAGGTCAAACGTCGTCGCCAGCGGCAGAGAGACGGCCAGGCGACAGAGCCCGCCGCCTGTTTCAGGGACGTAAATTGCGCTGACATGGGCCACCGCCTCCGCATACAGCTTGCCGCCCCTGGTTTCGCGGTTTTTCAGTTCAATGTGCGCGTCCGTCTCGACAATCCGAATGATGTCGGGTAGGCTGTCAGGGACGACGACGTCTCCGCTTTCCTCCGATACCGCGCTGAGGCGGACAATGGTTGCCGTATCTCTGACAGACTCGCGTTTCAAATTCAGTTCCATATAATTTTTCACCCTTTCAACCTACTCTGTCCTTGTTAGATTATATTGACGCGCCTCTGCGGATATTCATTGGCAAAAAGAAAAATTGCCGGTTTGCGGGATAGACGGAGATATGATATAATGATGACCGCCTTGTCAGTCCGCATACGGCGTACACGCCGGCTGTCCGCCGCAAAACGGCGATCCGGCGCTGTCTTGCCCCGGTCTTTCCGCCGGCATTGTCCATCACCATCCATACATACGGGAGGAAGCATGAAAAAATTCCGATCCGCTTTCGTTTTATACCGCGACGCGCTCGTCTCTCACGGCGACCTCGTTTTCGATCCGGCCGCGCCCCAAGAGATCTCCGTCCGCGTTCGCCTGCGCGGCAATGCGCTCGTCTCCGCGGCGGTTCACAGCGCCGGCGGCGACGCCGCCCTGCCTGCGGACGCGCTGCGCATTCGCGGGGAAACGCTGACGTTTTCCCGCGAATGCTTTCTGTCCTGCGCCTGCAACGCTTACGCCGTGGTACGGCTTTCCTTCTCCCGCGGACAGGACGCGCGCATCCCCGTCTACGTCGCCGGACCGGGCGGCCCTCCGGATGTCCAGAGGCTTTTTCCTCTGCCCGGCGAGGCGGATCGCTCCGCCGCCTACCGTGTGCGCGGCGGCATCTGCTTTTGCCTGACCGCCGGTGAAGCGCTCGGCCTGCCGTACGACTTCACGGACGCCGACTATGGGCGGACGGCCGTGATCAAGCTCGGCCTGCCGCGGCCGATCTCAATTCCGCGGCCGCGGCGCGTGCTGATCCGCCTGAAAGGCGACGGCTCTTATAACGCCCTGTCCCTTCGGCTCTATAACGGCTGCGACGCCTCCGAATATCCGCTCAACGAACAGTATCTCGACTTTGAGGACGAGCGGACGCTTTGCTTTGTCCTCCCCGAAACCGCCACCCTCCCGCTCGCGCTCTGCGACGCGCTGCGGCTTCGCTACACGCCCGGCTGCCGGAAGCGCAAGGGCGAGCTGACCGTCTATGAAATCACCGCCTCTTCGGAGGCGGCCTGCCTGCCGGACGCGCCGCCCCCGCCGGCCTATCCCCTTTTTGCGCCGCCCCCGCCGCAGCCGCATCGGACACCTCCGAAACGTTTATCTGCGCACCCCTTTGCGCATGATGATGTCGTTCTTTTCGTTCAGCACGATCACGGGGGGATCGATCTCCCGCGCCTCCTCCTCCGACATGAGCGAGAAGGCCATGACCGTGATCACGTCGCCGACCTTGCCATGATGCGCCGCCGGCCCGTTCAGGCAGAACGCCCGTTCCCCCGGGACGCCCGGAATCGCGTAGGTCTCCAGACGCGACCCGTTCGTGCGGTTCACCACTAAAATTTTCTCGTACGGCAGGATGCCCGCTTCGGCCAGATACTCCGGATCGATTTCGAGACTCCCCTCGTAATCGAGTTCACAGGCCGTCACCCGGGCAAAATGAATTTTGCCGCTCAACATCAATTTCTGCATAATCAATAACCGGGTTTTTTATTTCTCATCCATCGTCACCCGGTTATTAATATACCACATTTCCGGAAATAATCACCCTGAAAACCGATTATTTCCGGTTTTTTACACAACTTCTCCGAACAAAACCGTCGAAAAAAATCCATTCCGGAGGTAAATTAAGCATGGAATCCCGAAGTTGTCAAATCAAATCGCCCAAAAAAACGGCACTTTGTCTGTGAGGAGGAATGCGCAATGGAGTGGACGAAAATTTTTGAAAACACACTTTATCTTCTCGCTTTGCTGAACCCCGCGAGCAAGGTGCTGTTTTTGTCGACCTACGAGCCGCCGCTGAATTCAAAACAGGTGTTCGAACTCTCCTGGAAATCCTCGCTGGCGGCGCTCGGAATCCTCGCGGCTTTCGCGATCATCGGGCAGTTTGTGCTCAAGGAGATCTTCCGGATCGACATGTATTCGTTGAAGATCACGGGGGGATTCGTGCTTTTCTTCGTCGGATGGACGGCGATTCAGCAGGGACGTTTCTTCCAGAAACGGGACCATGATCTGCGCGAGGATTTCAACGAACTTTCGATCGTGCCATTGGCCGCGCCGCTGATCGCCGGACCCGGCACGATCACGGTGGCGATTTCGTTCGCGGCGGAGTATGGACACATCCCCTGCCTGACCGCGCTTGTGCTGGCGCTGACGGTGAATTTTGTTTTGATGCTCTTCTCGCTGCCGCTCGGGAGAGTGCTGCGGTTTCTGCATCTTGTCGGTCCGCTGATCCGGATTACAGGCCTGATCGTCTCAGCGGTGGCGGTGCAGATGATCCTCGCCGGAGGGGCGGAGTGGCTGAAGTCGACCGGCTGTTTCTGACGCACGTTTCAGGCGGAGGTGAGGCGGCGGCGCGCATCGTCATGGAGCTGCCGGAACACTGGAGTCTGAGGAAGATGCGCCATGATCCGGTCGAGATAGCCGCGGCGCAGGAATTCTTCCCGGCTCCAGTTGAAATTCAGATCGTTCACCCACAGGAACTTCGACGCCACGAAGTCGCAGACGGTCCGCATATCGCGATGGCGCGGGCACTCCCCCCGCCGGATCGACTCAAGCACCAGCGCGGAGAGTTCCGGCTTTTCGGAGAGCCCGAAGACGATCGACTCATTCTCCGGATCCTCCAGATAGCCGAGCAGGATCGGGATGATGTCGAGTTTGTCGGCGTCCCGGATTGCGCGGGCGAGAAGATCGGTCCG
>ERZ772860.1937-NODE-1937-length-12958-cov-15.853755_pt1 | contig 12958 bp, 10 predicted proteins | sample MGYA00511342_ERZ772860 | MGnify/ENA primary metagenome ERZ772860 (study PRJEB29015, sample SAMEA2737665) | human gut metagenome | biome: human gut; feature: human-associated habitat; material: faeces | place: China | collected 2012 ... | reverse complement strand
CCGCCCGCCTCGTCCCCCCCCCAACTCCCCGCACGGGCGCCCGCCCGCCTCGTCCCCGACTCCCCTGCGCGGGCACCAGCTCTACGCCCTTCCGGCTGAGGGCTGAGCCCGCCTCTGCCGCTGAACCGGAGGGAGCCACCTCTCGCCGTGCCCCTACCTGTCATGGCGCCTGTCGCCATTTCTGCTTGCGCCTCGCCTCGGGTAGAGTTACACCGAAAGGATGAACGCATCATGCATCACATCCGTCAAAGGCCGTGAAATCATGGATTCGCGGGGCAACCCCACCCTCGAAGCCGAAGTCACCCTCGCCGACGGCCTCATCGGCCGCGCCTCCGTGCCGAGCGGCGCCTCCACCGGCGAACACGAAGCCCACGAACTGCGCGACGGCGACAGCAGCCGCTACGGCGGCAAAGGCGTCCTGCAAGCCGTGCAGAACATCAGCAGCGAACTCGCCCCCGCCCTCATCGGCCAGGACGCCCTCGACCAGCTCAGCATCGACGCCACCATGCGGGCCGCCGACGGCACCCGAGACAAATCGCGCCTCGGCGCCAACGCCATCCTCGCCGTCTCCCTCGCCACAGCCCGAGCCGCCGCCCAGTGCTGCGCCCTGCCGCTCTACCGCTACCTCGGCGGCATCAACGCCCACGTGCTGCCCGTGCCCCTCATGAACGTCATCAACGCCGGAGCCCACTCCGACGCCCCCATCGACTTTCAGGAATTCATGATCGTCCCGCACGGCCTGCCGACCATGGCCGAAGCCGTCCGCGCCGGCGCCGAAATCTTCCACGCCCTCGGCGACGTCCTCCGCATGAGCGGGCAGAGCACCGCCGTCGGTGATGAAGGCGGCTACGCCCCCGCCCTCAAAAGCGTCGAAGCCGTCCTCGACGCCATCATGACCGCCATCCGCAACGCCGGCTACGAACCCGGGCGCGACGTCTCCCTCGCCCTCGACGTCGCCTCCAGCGAATTTTACGACCCCGACCGCCAGCTCTACATCCTGCGCAAGAGCGGCGGCATCGAAATGAGCGCCGCCGACCTCTGCGCCCGCTACGCCGAACTCATGGAGCACTACCCCATCATCTCCATCGAAGACGGCTGCGCCGAAAACGACTGGGAAGGCTGGAAAGTCATGACCGAGCAACTCGGCTCGCGCTGCCAGCTCGTCGGCGACGACCTCTTCGTGACCAACACCGCCTTCCTTCAGCGCGGCATCGAGCAGCAAGTCGCCAACGCCATCCTCATCAAGCCCAACCAGATCGGCAGCCTCAGCGAAACCCTCGGCGCCGTCCGCCTCGCCCTCACCCACAGCTACGGCGCCATCATCTCGCACCGCAGCGGCGAAACCGACGACTGCTTCATCGCCGACCTCGCCGTCGGCACCAACGCCGGACAAATCAAAGCCGGCTCCCTCTCGCGCGCCGACCGCCTCGCCAAATACAACCAACTGCTGCGCATCGAAGAAGAACTCGGCGCCCAAGCCCATTACTGCGGAGCCGCCGCCTTCGCCGCTCTTCGCTCCCGCAGCTGAGCCCTCTGAATAACCCCAACACCCCCCGAGGCGCGGCCCGCGAGCCGCGCCCGGGCAGCCTCAGATCCGACTCAGCCATGGCGCTGCCCTCAGCCCGCCCGGAACCTCAGTCCTCTCGGCCCCTCGCGCTTGAGACTGCGCTTGATTCACTGCCCGAGCCCCCTTCCGAGCTCGCGGCACCCACATCAGCCCCGTCACCTACGGCCTCCGCCCCGCCGCCCCCGTCATCGCCGAGGCGGTTGCGGCGAACCTCCTCCAAACCCAGCACCCGAGCCCCCGGCGGCAGCGCCGCCCCGGCCTCCCCGTCCGCCGCCGTCGACAGCGACGGCAGCAGCCAGACACAGCGAGCCCCGCACTCCCGTTGCAACTCCAGCGGATCAGCCGGATGCGCGGCATTGTGCCCCAAAACAACCACATCCGCCCGGCGCTCCTCCCGCGGCAGGCGTCGATACGTCTCCCCCGCCGCATCCCCCACATAGAGCAAGCGGCGCCCACCCTGCTCCCAAAGCACCACCGGGCTCTGATTCACCGCCGGAGAATCCGGCAAATCCGCCGGCGGCCCGCAAATCAAAAACACACCCGCCCGCGTCCGCAGCCGCAGCATCCGCCCCCGCAACTCCCCCGGGCGCAACACCCGCACCCCCGGCCAAGCCTGAGACAAGCGCGCCGCACCCTCCTCCGCCGAGCGCAAATCACTCAGCGGCAACAGCGCCGCCGGCGTATAGCCCGCATGAAAAACCGCCGGCTCAATCGTCCAGCGCGCCCCGCCCTCCGAGCCCGAGCCAACCAGCAAACCCGGATTGCCGAGCATACAGGCACTCTTGCCGAAGCCCAGCCCCATCAGCATCCACGAATCCGGATCCTCCGGCGGCGTCGCCGCCCAATACGCCCCCGGCAAACCCCCGCAAAACCCCACCACCGCAATCAGCCAGCCACTGCACCGGCAAGCCAGCGCCTGCACCAGCGGCCCCACCCAAGGCAGCCCACCCAGCAGCAGCGCCGCCGCCCCCGTCACCATCACCGGCAACAGCAGCGGCGTAATCGCCATATTCGTCACAAAACTCCACGGATTCACCGTGTGAAAATGCAGAATGCAGAGCGGCACCGACACCAGCCACGCACTCAGCGCCACCACTGTCACACCGCGCAGCCCGCGATCCCAGACCGCCAGCCGCTGCTCCCACCGCGTCATAATGCGGTACGGAATAAACGGATCAGGCCCGAACCACGGCCTATCCTGCCGGCAGAAAGCCACCCCCAGACAAATCGCCGCATAAACCGCAAACGAAAGCTGAAACCCCGGCTGCCACAACTGCTGCGGATCCACCATCAGCAGCACCAGCGCCGCCAAACACCACACATTCGTCAAACACACCCGGCGCACCAGCATCACCCCCACCATCACCGCCGCCATCATCACATAAGCCCGCAGCGCCGGCGCCTGAGCCCCCGTCAGCAACACATACACCGCCATCAGCACCAGCAACAGCGGCCTCGCCACCACCGGGCGCACCCGCAGCCGGCGCAACAGTGGCCAAAGCATCATCGCCACCAGCCCCACATGCAGACCACTCACCGCAAACGCATGTAAACAACCCCCGCGGCGAAAATCCAGCAGCGTCAACTCATCCGCCCGATCGCGCGCCCCCAGCAGCAGCGCACACAGCACCTGACGGCGCGCATCACCCTCCGTCCCCGGCGGCATCAGGCGATCCGCCAGAACAGAACGCCCCGTCGCGCACAGCCCCAGCAAACCATACCAGCCCCCCGCACGCCCCAAATACACCACACGCCCCGCACTGAACGACCCCGAAATCCCCAAACTCCGCATCCAGCCGCGAGAATCAAACATTCCCCGCAGCGGAGCCACACGCAGCGGCCGCAACTCCCCCATCGCCTCCACGCGATCCCCCACCTCAAAATCCAACTCATCCCCGTGCAGCGAAACCCGCAGCGGCGAACCATCCAAGCGCAAAACCACCCCGCTGCCCAACTCGCGCACCACCGTCCCGCGCAGCAGCAGCGTCCCCGCCTCCTCCCAGCGCGGCAGCGCCTCCGCCTCCGCGCGATGCACCGCCCAGAGTCGCAGCCCCACCACCGCCATACACAGCACACAAAGCAAAGCCATCCGCCGCTGCCCCAACACCCAACACAGCACCAGCGCCGCCAGCGACAGCAGCAGCCACTCCCCGCCGAAAATCACCCCACAGCAGCCCTCCAGCGCCGGCAACAGCGGCGCCCGCAGCAAAAACAAACGCACCCGATGCCGCAGAGCATCCTCCCCCGATACAGCCACCGGACCCGGCTCGCGCACCAACCTCATCAGCACCGCCCTCCGACACAGAAAATATTCGATCCGCGGCCCCTATCACCCGGCACCCCGCCAGCCCGCCAAGCCCCGACATGCACCGATAAGCAACCCGAGCCCGCGAACCCGCCCCCCCCCGGCCGAGAGCACCCTCAGCGATACACCAACACCGGCCCCGTCGCCGCCGACTGCACCGAGCGCAACTTCCGCACCGCCGCCACCACAATCCGCGCCGCCTCCTCCACCTCAGCCAGCGTCGTATAGCGACTCATCGAAAAACGCAGCGACTCGCGCACCTGCGCATCACTCAGCCCCATCGCCAGCAGCACATGACTCGGATGCGGCTCCGCACTCGTGCACGCCGACCCCGTCGAGCACAGCAACCCCGCCGGCTCCAGCAGCAGAGACAAACCCTCCGCCTTCAGCCCCGGGAAACGCATATTGCACACATGCGGCAAACGCGGCGCCCCCTCACCATTCACCACCGGGCCAAGCCCCGCCTCGCGCAGCAAACGCACAAACAAATCGCGCTGCTCCGCCAGCGCCGCATACACCTCACGAGCCTCAAGAGCCAACTCCGCCGCCTTACCGAAACCCACAATCCCCGGCACATTCTCCGTCCCCGCCCGGCGATAATCCTCCTGCGAGCCCCCCGTCAGCAGCGGATGACACTCCGCCCCGCGGCGGATGAACAAAGCCCCAATCCCCTTCGGCCCGTGAATCTTGTGAGCCGACAACGACGCAAAATCCACCCCCGCCTCATGCAGAGAAAGCGGAACCTTGCCCGCCGCCTGCACCACATCCACATGCACCCGCGCCCCCGCCTCGCGCGCCGCCTCGCACAGCAGCTCCACCGGCTGAATCACCCCCGTCTCATGATTCGCCCAAGCAAAACTCACCCCATCATGCCCCGGCAGCAAGCGCCGCCAAGCCTCCGCATCCGCCCGCCCATCGTGCAGCACCGGGCACACATCCCCGCGACCCGTCCGCAGCGTCGCCGGATGCTCCGTCGCCAGCATCAGCACCGAATCAAACTGCGCCAGCGCCGTATTCGTCGACTCCGTCCCCCCGGACGTAAACACAACCTCAGACGCATCCGCCCCCACCAGCGCCGCCACCCGCTCGCGCGCCCCCTCCACCGCCGCCCGCACCCGGCGAGCCGCGCGCGACGCCGACGACGGATTGTAAAACAACTCGCGCAAAAAAGGCATCATCGCCTCCAGCACCTCAGGCGCCAGCGGCGTCGTCGCATTATTGTCCCAGTAAATCACAGCATCAACTCCGAGCCATGCTCATTCAACTTCTCCAGCCCCGACTTCAGCGTCGAAGACTCCAAATTCAACTTCTCAATGCGCTCCAACTGCTCATCAATATCCTCCTGCACCTTCTCCAGAGCCTTCTTGTTCTTCTCCATCACCTCATCCATCTCCTCACCCGCCGGGCGCTCCTCCGGAGCCGCCGTCCCCATCGCCGTCGACTTCGCGCGCGGCTCCGCATAAAGCTTCATCAGAGACTTGCCCGCCTTCTCCGCAGACTTCTCATCCTTCACCCGCTTCAGAATCGAAAGCGCCGCGCGGCGCTGCTTCAAATCCTTCTTCACCCAAGACCTCGCCTCCTTCACCGCCGTGCGATCCACCCGCGGGCGATCTTCCGCCGCCGGAGCCGACTCCGCCAGCGTCGCAAAACCCACCACAACAGCCAGAAGCAACAAAGATAAACTCTTCATAAGCCCACTATGTCACAGACCCCGCAGCAAGTCAAGAGCAGAAGCCCGGCAAAACAAACGCCACCACCCGACCGCCCCGCCCGTACCCTCGCACCCTCGCACCCTCGCACCCTCGCACCCTCGCACCCTCGCACCCTCGCACTCGGCACCGCCACGGCCCCCACCCCAACCCCCTCCCAAGCAAAACACAACACCGACACCAAATATATCTCTAAAAATCGCATAAAAGCGATATAAAGGAAACATCAATATAGCTAACGCGCACCCTTACCCCTCCTTGAATCCCGGAGGCCCTCAGCACAACAGCCGAGCCCCCGCCACAGCCCCCGGCCCGTCAAGCGGACACCCCTCGGCGAACAGCCACGCCTCAGCGCCCACAGAGCCGCAGCAACTCCTCATAGCGGCGCGCACAGACCTCCGCCCAAGCCACATACTCCTCATAAAACGCCCGCGACGCAAAATGCTCCGGGCAAGCCAAAGCCCGCAGCGGAACATAGGGATTCACCCCCTTCTGCACCACCTCGCGCAGCGCCAGCGCACAAGCCCGCGCATCCCGCAGCTTCTCCCCCAGCGACACCAGAAAACAAAACAGCACCCCCGCCGCATAGCAAAGCAGCAGCCCGAGCCACCAACCGGAAAGCGCATACCCCGCCGCCAGCGCCCCCGCACACAGCAGCACCTGCGCCACCCCCGTCCACCGGCGCCCGCCCAAGAAACAGCCCAGCGCCAAAAAAGGCAGCAGCACATTCAGGCAACCCAGCCCCAGATCCCGAGCCTTGAACACAACCGTATTCCGCGCCGCCCCCAACAAACCCGTCCGACGCCCCTCCGCCCGCGCGTGGCCCTCCACCGCCGCAATCTCCGCGCAGGCCAGATCGCGGAGCTCCGCGCGCGACATCGCCGCCGCCTCCTCTGCGCCCAGCTCCAGAATCGACCGCTGCACCCCCTGCGCCGCCATCAAAAGCCCTCCCGATCAGCCCAAGCACGCCCCCCGCGCCATCAATCCTTCGACGAGCCTAGGCCAAACAGCGAACCCAGTTTCTGCCCCAGCCGCTTCGCCCCGCGAGCCACCCTCGAGCCCTCCACAACCCGCAGCAACTCATCATAGCGCGCCTCCCGCACCGACGCCCAGGAAAGAAAGCTCTCATAGAACACCCTCTCCTTGAAATTCCCCACCGGAACCTCCTCCCTCAGCACACGAAAAGGATTGCCCTTCACATTCGACACCGCCGAGCGGATACGGAAGCCATATCGGGCTCGCTCGATGAGGTCACCCATGGCACAGAGAGCAAACCAAGCGGCCACCACGAACGTGCACAGCGCTCCGGCAAGATAGCAGGAAAAGAAATACGGAGCACTGTCATCAGACAGCAAGGCGACAATAAACAGAGGCGCGCAAATCACCATCTGAATGATCGCCGCAACCTTCAGCTTGAGAAACCAAAACCACGGCGCCAGAAAGGGCAGAGCGACATTCAGCAACATGAGCAACACATCGCGATTGCCCTCCCAAGACGACACCTCGGGAAAAGAGAGCAGGGCGCCACATTTTTCCCTCTCCTTCAAACGCTTATGCTCAGCCTCAATCTCAGCATCCGCCACCGCGTGAAGCGCATCACGCGACATCGACTCCGCCATCTGAGGCGTCACATCCAGAATAGACCTTGGTGTATCCATAGCAAAAACAGGGAAACATTGTGCCGGGCAAGCTCAGCCGGAGCCCCGCCTCGGTATACCACATGTTAGCAGATCCGCCGCGCAAGTCAAGCCTCTCATCGCAAAAATGCTACCCCTCCGCGCCCTCCGCCCCCGCCTCCCCCTCGGCCTCCAAGCCCAGGCGAGCCTTCAGCCAAGCCAGCGAATGCACCGGAACCTTCAACTGCTGAGCACCACTCTGCAGCCTCGCCAAAAATCTCCCGCGTGACCAATCCATCATGCGGAAGCTCTCGGCACGGCCAAGCGAGCAGGGGGAGATAGGCCTTCTTATTTTAAAAAATAAGCCAACTTGAGAATAATACTCGTCTTTTTACTTGCGGCGACGACGTGCAGCCAAGCCAGCCAGCGCCAGCAGGCTCAGCGTAGCTGTAGCGGGCTCGGGAACAAGGGTGATGCTCACGGTGCCCGCATTACTGTAAGCCATGTCGAAGGTTTGCACCATATCATCCACATTGAAGGACGCTTCAGTGATGGTGTCATGGTCGATGTTGAGTCCATCGAGGGTGAGCGAATCCACGCTGGCAAAGAGGTCGATGGCCTCGCCCTGGTACAGGCGAGTGAGCAAATCTGTCGTGAGGTCAATGGTCATACACGAGGCAAGAGCGACAGAGCTGCCCATGGTCAGACATCCTTCCATGCTCAGGATGGAGTCCTTACCCAGCACAATGTTGGCATTGAGTGTGGCGCCCTTGCCTACAGTCAGGTTGCTGAGGGAAAGGGTGGTCTCGTTGCTGGTTGCAGCGCTGCGGCTTTCGGCGGTCTTGAATGCACCAAAGGAGACTCCGGAACCGAGGGTCAGGCTTTCCAGCGTGGCGAAGTCGCTCATGATGAGACTGGTGTTGGAGCCGTTGACCTCGATTTCGGTTACCTTGACGGATGCCCCGAGGTTGGTCTGCACATTGTTCAGTACCAACTTATCGGCGGTAATGATGTTGCTGTACTTGTCAAAACCGGTGGCGGATTCAGAGGCATCCACATCCTGCAAGGTGACGGTATCAGCCTCGATATTGCCGCCGATGGAGGCCTTGTTGCCCACTACTGTCACATTGGTGGTGGCGCCTTGTTGGCGTTTGGCTGCACCCTTAGTAATATTTCCGCCGATGGTGCCGTCGGTAATGAGCACATCAACATTGCCAATGGTACCGGCACTACCACCGGCCACAATATTGCCGGTCACTTCACCGCCGTTGACGATGATTTGAGCCTTGCCCACTACGGCGTTGGCAATGTTCGAAACGCCAGCTTTTGATGTATCGCCATTTTCGTTGTTTGAACCACCGTAGATGTTACCGGTAATTTTACCGGAATTGAGCGCAATGAGTACAGAGTCGATGCTGCCGGCGCCGCTGATGGAACCACCCACGACATTGTTCTCCAGCTGACCACCATTGATGTAGACGTTGAAGGCATCGGCCTTACCACCGCCGTAGGAACCTGCAATGGCGGCTGTGACTTTATTATACGTACCCTCCGTACCGATGATGGAGCCGGCGGCAATATCCAGCACGAGTCTGCCTGCACCGGCACCATTTCCGTTGTTCATGGCACCGAAGATGGTGGCAGTGATGTTGCCGGTGTATTGTACGTTGATATCATCGCTGAAGGCGGTGTTCACCATACCGACCCAGGCCTTTGTTTGCGTTGTGGAAGCATCAGCAGAGCTCAGAATACCGGTGTAGATATCTTTGGTTGTGTTGCCGTTCACGAGGCATTGCCCATTCGAGGCATTGGTAGTGCTTGCTCCTTCATAGCTCACGCCGCTGGTGACCACCAACTTTGTGTTGCCGGCAGCCTGAGTAACGCGATAAGCATTCTCTGCACTGGTAATCAGCGTTGTAGTGGGGGCATAGGCTGTGTTAGCCCAAGCAAGCTCTGTCACGCTGCCTGCAGCACCGCTTGCAGAAATAGTAATACCATTGAGCGCGGAGGCTGTTTCGCTGGCGCTTAACCCCTGGCCGATGAGCATATCCCCCAGCCACACATAGTAACCGGAGAGTACATTGTCTTCTGTATTGCCGTTGTGCCATACAACGCGCAGGTTGTCTCCGATGTCGGAGGTATTCTGGCAGTACAGCACTTTGTCACCCCACATGATGTAGCCCTCACTCAGACTGAGGGTGCCGCTGTTAATGCCATCGCCCACCGTAATGTTCATACTGGCGGCAGAAGCGGTTAGCCAACCATCCGAGGCACCATTGCCGAAGGCAGCAGAGAAGTCTACGCTGTAACCGAGATCCTGGGTAAAGATGTTTTCAGCAACGGAAAGCGTGCTGCCTGCTGCCACGGTACCATCGGTTCCCACAGTTGCGCTATGCCAGACAGAGGGTGCGATGTCCGCATCCGAACGTTCCAACCCGGCCGTGCGTCCACCAATACCCATGGCTTGAGCCAAGTTACCAGCCATAATGAGGGAGCCCTGCTCATTGGGGTGCAGGCGGTCTCCGCTATTGTTAAAGAAGTCGTCATGCCCCATGAAGCGATTATTGTGCGTAACATCCACCATTCCGCGCGTTACATCCACATATACCACATTTTTCCCGGATGTTTGGGAATAGGACTCACACCACGCTTGCAGATTCCTGTTGAATTCAGCACCGGCATAGTGGTCCATATCACGGTTATGATTGGAATGACTGCCCCACGGCGTGATGGAGAGCATATAGAACGTATCCCCGTCCATGCATACATCATTCACGATGTTTGCCATGGAACCCCAGTTAGTGCCAGCACTCCATGTGTATTTGTCAGAGCTGGCATCATAACTCACGGAACCACCCAGCATCTTTTGCATCTGGTCAGAGTATTGAGCGGTTGTGGGACCTGAGTTTGGTGTGTCTGACAGCAAATCATTGGTACCCATCATGCAGAACCATGTGTTGCTGTCAAACTTTGCACTGGTGCTGGCTGTGGAATGACCACCGTAATTCACGCCGGAACTGTAATTTTTTCCATCCACGGATGCAGAGGTGCTGCCGGAGATGATGTTGTGCGTACGCCCGGAAGCCTGAGCCAGATGCACATTGGCAAACTCAACACCGCCATAGTTGCTACCGGCATCTTGTGTGTGCCCGGGAGTGCTGTAATACCCCTCTCTCGGCCCAGCGATTTCGTTTTCAATGCCGTTATCGGTCAGCGTTTTGAAGAGTTGCCAGCGGTAGGATTGGTCATTGACGCCGTGGGTGATGGAGTCGCCCAAGAATGTGACTCGCCCAATCGTGGTGCCGTCTGTGCGCGCGCTCACAAAAGGTTCCGAGTAATCCACCGGGGGCACATAGGAACCTGTGTCTAGCGTGGAGACTGTATTAAGAGTAACTGATGTCACATAATTAAGGTTGACATAATAGCCGTTCGTAACGTTGTTATTTGTAGTAAGCAGGGTCGGAGCCTGATAAAGCTGGACGTCCTTGCCATCACTACCCGTCACCTTGACCGTAACACCGGTGGAATTCTTCTGACTGACATTTGTTATCTTCAGCGTTACTATACCATTCACGGCATACTGATTAAGCGTCGCGTGTGTGATATTGTTTGAACTTGCGTTCCACGCTCCGCCATCCCAATAGCCAGAGAGATACGGTGTCCGGGAACCATTATCCACAGACATATCCGCATTGTCAGCCAAGCCGTAATCCTCCGCATTATCATCCCACAGCAACATGTAACCGCCGGATTTATAGTCATTGGAATTCACATAGCTGACCAGAGCCGACATATTGATGGTCAAATCTATGGATGTATTTGCCTCAGATTTCACAGCAAAATACCCCTTTCCATCATAAATCACATTGTTTTCCTCATCACACCAGGATTCGGTCAGATTGGTGTAGGTTGCAGCTTGAGCAGAGCTGAAACATGCGGCCAGCAGCATAGTCAGAAAAAGTGTCTTTTTCATATGTGGAGAAAATCGAAATAATCTTGATTTCGACGAAAAGTGAATTTTACCCCAGATTATAGCAAACGCAATTTCCGCTTCAAGCATAAAGTCACCAAAATAAACAATCCTGCTTTCAAATTGCTAACAATCCGAGAAACATGGCTATTGCCGAACAGAAAAAACATCCTGCACTGAGTTTGTCAGTGCAGGATGCGCAAATCGACAAAATGACAGGTAATTATTTACGGTGCTTCTTTTTCTTAGCCTCCATCTCGGGGCAAGGAGCAGTGGGCAGGCCTGACTCGTTCACGAGGTTCGGGTTCATGAACACGGCCCAGCCATAGCGCATGTACTTGGGGGATTTCACGCCCTCAGCTGTGAGCAGCACGGTTTCGCCCTTGATTTCAGCAGCAGCGGGGGCATACTTCTTATCGGCGCCGGCCAGCTCAAAGCCCACGGGGGCAGCACCATCGGTCGTGGTCAGGCCCTTGGCGTGGTCGAATTTCACCTGCACCTTGCTGCCCTTCACCTTGATGGCAGAGGCCACGGGGCCGCTGCATTCCACATCCTTGCCGTACACGGTCTTGAGAGCGGTGTTGGCGAGGCGCTCGCCTACCTCGACCTTGCGCGGGGGATGCACATCACTGTTGGTGGAGCCCAGGTCCATGGTCACCACGCATTCTACGCCCGGCATTTCCTCTGCCACCTCGGACTGCACCTGACGGAACTCAGGCCAGTAGGCACGCAGCTTGCTCTTATCATTGATGCGGGGGAGCTGCACCTGCAGGAAGGGCAGCTTCTCGTTGCCCAGCTTCTGACGCCAAGAGGTGATGAGATCCTTGAGCAGCTTCTTGTTCTGGACATTGTCAAGGATTTCAGCATCGGACTCGCCCTGATACCAGATAGCACCGGCCACAGGGAAACCTTCCCACTTCTCCAGACCTGTCTCGTACAGGTAGGAGGGAGCATAGGGATGCAGAGAGAAATCTCCGCCGGGGCCCACATTCTGCTGGGCTCGACCGCGCACCCATTCGCTGGCATACTTGCTCTTCACCCAGTCGCCGCCCTGGCAGCCGGGGTACTCCTTCTTCACCACATCGCGGGGAATCCAGGCCAGCATGTTAGAGCCGCCCAGCGAGGCATGAATGATACCCACGGGCACACCCAGCTGTTTCTGCAGGTTCTGGCCGAAGTAGTAGCCCACGGCACTCATGCGCGGGGAAGTCTCGGGAGCGCTGACGGACCACTTGCACTCGTACATGCGCTTTTCCTTCACGCGCTTGAGCAGGTCCTCATTGTAGCGGAGCGGGCTGGTGTGCACCTGCGGCTCGCTGTGGTAGAAACGGAAATCCGGGTTGGCAGACTGGGCAATGGTGGCCGGGCTGCCGGGGGTCTGGTTCAGGCGCCAGAGCATGTTTGACTGGCCACTGGCAATCCACACTTCACCCACCACCACATTCTTCACGCTGGCGCTGCCGCTCTTCTGATATGCCACCAGCTCCTGCCCCGTGGCATTGGCCGGCATGGGCTGCAGCACAGCTTTCCAGGCCTTACCCTTGGTGGTTGCCTTCACCGTCTGGCCGTTGAAACTCACCTTCACGGGCTCCGAGGGCTTATCCGTGGTGCCGCGCACCACAATCTCGCGCCCCTGCTGCAGCACCATGCCATCGCCATAGATGGCATCGAACTCCACCGCAGCAAGCAGCGGAGCGCTCCCTAGAATAAAGGCGTATATACTTTTCATAATCTCTGTAAGCTGGCACCCCTTCTTCGACACACGGGAGGGCGTTTTTTACCCCCGAGCAC
>ERZ772860.1935-NODE-1935-length-12962-cov-9.839777_pt1 | contig 12962 bp, 8 predicted proteins | sample MGYA00511342_ERZ772860 | MGnify/ENA primary metagenome ERZ772860 (study PRJEB29015, sample SAMEA2737665) | human gut metagenome | biome: human gut; feature: human-associated habitat; material: faeces | place: China | collected 2012 ... | reverse complement strand
ATATCGTCAAGAGCTTTGAGGACGGGCAGGTCGTCCTCAAGGGCGTCAGCCTGGACATTTACGAAAATGAGTTCGTCACCCTGCTCGGTCCCTCCGGCTGCGGCAAAACGACGCTGCTGCGTATCCTCGGCGGATTTTTACAGCCGACCGAGGGCAAGGTCCTCTTCGACGGCGAGGACATCGTGAACGTCCCGCCCTACAAGCGCGAGATCAACACCGTATTCCAGAAATACGCGCTCTTCCCGCACATGAACGTCTACGACAACATCGCCTTCGGCCTGACCATCAAAAAAGAGCCGAAGGACGTTATCGCCCAGAAGGTCATGCGTATGCTGCGTCTGGTAAGCCTTGAGGACTACGCCGACCGCAACGTGACCGAGCTCTCCGGCGGTCAGCAGCAGCGCATCGCCATCGCCCGCGCACTCGTCAACGAGCCGAGCGTGCTGCTGCTTGACGAGCCGCTCGGCGCGCTCGACCTGAAGCTGCGTAAGGAGATGCAGCAGGAGCTCAAGTACATTCAGCAGGAGGTCGGCATCACCTTCATCTTCGTCACCCACGACCAGGAGGAAGCGCTGACCATGTCCGACAAGATCGTGGTCATGAACGCGGGCGAGATCCAGCAGATCGGTACGCCGACCGAGATCTACCGCTACCCCGTCAACGAGTTCGTCGCCAACTTCATCGGCGAGACAAACATCATCGACGGCGTGATGCAGGGCGACGACCTCGTGGTCTTCGAGGACAAGAAGTTCCCCTGCCGTGCCCGCGGCTTCAACAAGAATGAAAAGGTGGACGTCGTCATCCGTCCCGAGCATCTTGACATCGTCCCCCGCGCCGAGGGAATGCTCAAGGGTGTGGTGAAGTCGCAGCTCTTCAAGGGGATGCACTACGATACCGTCGTCGAAACGCGCGTCGGCACGACCATCACCGTCAAGATGCAGGTCTCGCAGGACCGCCCCGTGTTCAACGAAGAGGCGGGCGAGAAGATCAGCGCCAACTCCTTCCTTCTCGATGTGGAGGATGTCGGCGAGCTGGACGAGGCCAAGATCGTCACCCTCGCCTCCGCCGAGGCGTGGGACAGCGAAACCGAAGACTACATCTCCATCAAGAGCGTCGAGCATGACATCAAGCCCGAGGTCGGCAGCTACTCCGTCACCTTCTCCACCGCCGCCGGAACGTCCATCACGGTCAAGGCCGCGGTCATGGCGGAGAACCGCGTGGAGAGCAAGGTCTATCAGGAAGAGATCTACGCGATGAACTTCTTCAAGAAGGTCGAGGACATTCAGGAGAGCATCGCGCTCGACACCGATCTGGAGACCTGGGCGAGCGCGTCCGCGTGGTCCCTCGAGGACGGCGAACAGGTCGAGATCACCGACGTCAAGTACGATTTCGACCCCGAGACCATCGAGCCGGGCGTCTACGACGTGACCTTCTCCACCGAGGGCTATGAGTACAAGGTCTCCACCACGCGCGCCTGCGAGGAGGGTGCGGAGGTCGGCCTCATCTTCCGCCCCGAGGACATTCATGTCATGAAGAAGGAGGGGCAGTGGTGAAGCAGTTCCGTTCCATGACGTACCCCTACGTCGCCTGGATCAGCGTGATGATCGTGCTGCCGATGCTGCTCATCGTGCTCTACGCCTTCACCGTTTCCGGCAATGAGGTGCTGACCTTTCAGTTCACCTTTGATAACTTCAAGCGCTTTGTCACCGACACCGTGTTCATGGAGGTGCTTGGCCGCTCGCTCTACATCGCCGCGCTCACGACTCTCATCTGCATCGCGCTCGGCTACCCCATCGCCTATGCCATCGCCCAGATGAACAGCCGCTCGAACACCATCATGATCCTGCTCATCACGATGCCGACATGGGTCAATATGCTCGTGCGCACCTATGCGTGGATGGGCATTTTGCAGGACGAGGGTATCCTCAACACCATTCTCGGCTTTTTCGGCATCGGGCCGGTCTCGATGATCCACACGAGCTTCGCCGTCATTCTCGGCATGGTGTATAACTTCATTCCCTTTATGATCCTGCAGATCCACACCTCGCTCGCCAAGATGGACAAGAGCCTGCTGGAGGCCGCCAACGACCTCGGCGCCACACCCGTGCAGGCGTTTCTGCGCGTGACGCTGCCGCTCTCCCTCCCCGGCGTCATTTCCGGCATCACGCTCGTGTTCCTGCCCGCCGTTTCCAGCTTCTTCATTCCGAAGCTCCTCGGCGGCGGTCAATTCGTGCTCGTCGGCAACATCATCGAATCGCAGTTCCTCACCTCCGGCGACTGGAACTTCGGCAGCGCCATTTCCCTCATCATGGCGATCATCATCATGCTTTCGATGTGGCTCACGCGCAAGGTCGACGTGCAGCCCGCCAGCCGCGGAAAGGAGTGACAGACGATGAAAAAGAAAACCTCTGCCGCCTCCAAGGTCATCCTTACGCTGACGCTGCTGTTCTTCTACCTCCCCATTCTCTATATCATCGTCTTTTCGTTCAACGATTCCCGCTCGCTCACGAAGTTCGGCGGCTTCTCTCTGCGCTGGTATGAAAAGATGTTCGCGGACTCCACGATGATGGAGGCCGTGCTCTACACGGTCGTCATCGCCATTCTTGCTACCGTCGTTTCCACCATCGTCGGCACCGTCACCGCCATCGGACTGTCAAAGTCGAAGAAGGTCCTTCAGGCGATGGTCGAGCGCGTGAACGACCTGCCCGTGATGAATCCCGATATTGTCACCGGCATCAGTCTGCTGATGTTCTTCAGCGTGCTGGCGGTGAAGAAGGGCTTTCTGACGCTGCTGCTCGCGCACATCATGTTCTGCATCCCCTATGTCATGCTCTCCGTCACACCGAAGCTGCGCTCGCTCGACCCGAACCTCATCGACGCGGCGATGGACCTCGGCGCTACGCCGTTCCAGGCGCTCACCCGCGTCATCGTGCCGCAGATCCGCCCGGGCATCGTCTCCGGCGCGCTCATCGCGTTCACCATGAGCTTCGACGACTTCGTGATCTCCTACTTCACCACGGGCAACGGCGTGAATAACATTTCCATTCTGGTCTACACCATGTCCAAGCGCGTCAATCCCTCCATCAACGCACTCTCCACGCTCGTCATTGTCGCCATCACGCTGGTGCTCGGCATCGTCAACCTTGTCCCGATCCTGCACGAAAAGCGTGAAAAAGAAGGAAGTGAAAAGGGAAAATCCTTTGCACAAAGCCGCAAGCTGATGGCCGCTGTCGCCGGCGTGCTGGTGCTCGCCATTCTCGGCGGAACGGTCGGCGTCAGCCTTTCTCAGCAGCACAAGAACGCTGCCGCCGTCGAAAAGTACGGCAGCAACGTCCTCAAGCTTTATCTCCCCGGCGAGTACCTCGGTGAGAACGTCATCGGCGACTTTGAAAAGCAGTTCGGCGTGCGCGTCATCGTGGAGAATTTCGACTCCAATGAGATGATGTACACCAAGCTCATGGCGGGCGACAAGTACGACGTGGTCATTCCCTCGGACTACATGATCGAACGCCTGATGAAGGAGAATTATCTCCAGCCGCTCGATCACAGCCTGCTTCCAAACCTTGAGAATATGGACGACGCGGTGCGCGGCATGAGCTATGACCCCGATAACGAGTGGTCCGTTCCCTACTTCTGGGGCAGCGTCGGCATCGTCTACAACCACGAGAACGTCGATCCCGCCGTGGTGGAGGAACAGGGCTGGGAGGTGCTGCGCAACACCGACTACGCCGGCCATCTCTACATCTACGACTCCGAGCGCGACTCGTTCATGATGGCATTCAAGGCGCTCGGCTACTCGATGAACACCTCCGACCCCGACGAGATCAACGCCGCCTACGAATGGCTGCTGCAAATGAACGACACCATGTCGCCCGTCTACGTCACCGACGAGGTCATCGACGGCATGATGAACGGCTACAAGGATCTCGCGGTCGTCTACTCCGGCGACGCCACCGTCATTCTCGACGAGAACGAGGACATGAGCTTCTATATGCCGGAGCAGGGCACGAACATCTGGTGCGACGCGATGGTCATTCCCGCGAACGCGGAAAATCCTCTGCTCGCCCACGAGTTCATCAACTATATGCTCACCTATGAGGCCGCATTTGACAATACGGAGACGGTGGGGTATACTTCTCCCAACGCAGAGGTCTTTGAGGAGATGACCTCCTCCGAGGACCTTTACGCAGAGAATGCCGCCTACCTTCCCCGCTCCGGCTACGAGAAGGACGAGATGTTCCACGACAACCAGACGCTCATGCGTGAGCTGAGCAAGCTCTGGATCAAGGTCAAGGCAGCCAAGTAAAAACATCGCACGAAAGAAAGGAATCAAACCCATGCAGATCGGAGACACTTACGAATACAAAAATGTCGTCACCAAGGAGATCACCGCCGGCGCGCTCGGCTCGGGCGGACTGGACATCTTCGCCACGCCCTTCCTCATTTGCTGGATGGAGGCCGCAGCCTACTACTACATGAAGGAGCAGCTTCCCGAGGGCAAGAGCAGCGTCGGCACGATGGTCAACGTCCGCCACGTTTCCCCCTCCCCCATCGGCGCGGAGATCACCGCCAAGGCCGAGCTGATCGCCATTTCCGAGAACGGCAAGATGTATACCTTCAAGGTCGAGGCATACGATAACAAGGGCCTCATCGGCGAGGGCACGCACGAGCGCGCCATCATCGACTGCGAGCGCTTCATGAAGAAGTGCCTGGCCAAGCTGGAAGACTGAACAAGCAAGGAGGAAGCCCATGCACTACTACGGAGCCGTCTACCGTCCGCCGAGCGAGGCGTACAGCCTGATCGTGCAGTGTACGCTCGGCTGCAGCCACAACAAATGTGCATTCTGCAATATGTACAAGGATAAAAAGTTTTCCATCCGTCCGGTGGAGGAGGTCCTGCGCGACCTCGCCGAGGCGCGCAGCTACGAGCGGCGCATCGAGCGCATCTTTCTCGCCGACGGCGACGCGCTGATCCTGCCGATGGACTATCTGCTGCAGGTGCTGGACTTCATCCGCGAATACTTCCCCGAGTGTACGCGCGTCGCCGCCTATGCTACCACCAAGGCCATCGAGCGCAAAACGGACGAGGAGCTGCGCAAGCTGCGTGAGCACGGGCTGGCGCTCGTCTACATCGGTCTGGAAAGCGGCAATGAGGAGCTGCTCTTGAAGTTCAACAAGGGCGTCGCCGCGGCGGAGACCGTGAAAAATGCGCTGCGCTGCAAGGCGGCGGGCATCGCCATCTCCGTCACCGCCATCAACGGCATGGCTGGGCTCAACGGCGACTGGCAGGCCCACGCCATCGACACGGCAAAGGCCGTCAGCGCCATGAAGCCGGAGTTTATCGCTTTCCTGACGCTGCGCGTCTACTCCGGCACTCCCCTGCACGATTGGATCGAGGCGGGCGAGTTTCAGATGATGGGGCCCGTCGATCTGATGCGCGAGACGCGGCTCTTCCTGGAACACATCGACTCCGAGGGCAGCGTGTTCCGTTCGAACCACGCCTCAAACTACCTTCCCCTCGGCGGTACGCTCAACCGCGACCGCGAGGCGCTGATCCAAACCATCGACGCCGCGCTGGACGGCAAGGTGCGCCTGCGCCGCGCCGTAGAGCTGGGGCTGTAACACATCTTTTGCATTGTTGCATGAAAAAACGCAGGGCCTGCCAAGTGCAGGTCCTGCGTTTTTCTATTGTGGAATTTCCTCCGGCTTCGGCTCTCTGACATAGCGGAGCATCGTGCGCGCACAGGCGCCGAAGCTGCGGTAATTTTCCTGCGCCGTGCGGAGTGAGATGCCGTGATTTTCGTCGCTCGGTTCATCGTCCGATGTAACAAACACATCGTTCTCCCAAAAGCAGACAGGGCAGATATAGGCAATCGCATCCTCCCGCGGCACCGGATAGGTCAAACATCCGCAGCATGGGCAGGGATAACTTTTCATATTCTCCCTTCCTTCTTTCAGCCGAACAGCGTGAGCTGGCTGGTGTCCGCCATGCCGGCAAACGCGCCGAGGGCGCGCAGCTGCTCGATGTGCGTCTTGGAGAGCTTATTGCAGCACATGGAGAACTCCTCGACCGAGATAAACTCCTTGCCCCTGCGCTTTTCCACCGTGTCCAGCGCCGCGGCCTCGCCGAGTCCGTGGACGGAGATGAACGGCGGCAGGAGGCCGCCTTCGGTGACGGTGAACTTTGTCGCGTCGGAGCGGTAGATGTCGATGGTGTCAAAGTGAAAGCCGCGGCGATAGAACTCGTAGCAGACCTCGAGCGTGGTCATCAGATCCTGCTCGACCGCCGACGCGTCCTTGTTGTTCTCGATCTCGCGGATCTTCCGCTTGACCGCGTCCAGTCCCGCGCAGCAGTATTCCGCGTCGAACGCCTTCGCGCGCACGGTGAAGAAGGTCGCGTAGAACGCCAGCGGCTCATGCACCTTGAACCACGCGATGCGGAACGCCATCATAACATATGCGACCGCGTGCGCCTTCGGAAACAGATAGCCGATCTTGGCGAGCGACTCGATGTACCATTCCGGCACATCGTGCTCCTGCATCGCCTCTACCCAGCCGTCCTGAAAGCCGCCCTTTTTGACCTTGCCCTTCCGCACGGCCTCCATGATCTTGAAGCTCATCTTCGGGTCAAGCCCCATGGAAATGAGGTAGAGCATGATGTCGTCGCGGCAGCCGACCGTCTCCAGAACGCTTGCTGTGCCGCTGACGATCAGCTCGCGCGCGTTGCCGAGCCACACGTCCGTGCCGTGCGAGAAGCCGGAAAGACGCACGAGGGTGTTGAAGTCCTTCGGCTGCGTGTCAATGAGCATCTGGCGCGTGAAGCGCGTGTTGAACTCGGGAATGGCGACCGCGCCGGTCGGGCCGAGCAGGTCGTCGTTCTCAAAGCCCAGCACCTTCGACGAGGTGAAAATGCTCATCGTATCCGGATCGTCGAGCGGGATCGTACGCGCGTTCACGCCGGTGAGATCCTCGAGCATACGGATCATCGTCGGGTCATCGTGGCCGAGCATATCGAGCTTGAGGAGGTTATCCTCCATGCAGTGATATTCAAAGTGCGTGGTTATGGTGTCGCTGTCCTCCGCGTCGGCCGGGTGCTGCACGGGGCAGAAATCCTCGATCTCCAGATCGTCCGGCACGACGACCAATCCGCCGGGGTGCTGACCCGTCGTGCGGCGCACGCCGACGCAGCCTGCCGTCAGGCGGTCGATCTCCGCCGCGCCCGACTGGATGCCATTTTCCTCCAGATATTTCTTGACAAAGCCGAAGGCGGTCTTTTCCGCCAGCGTGCCGATGGTTCCCGCGCGGAACACCTGTGTTTCGCCGAACATCTCGATGGCGTGGCGGTGCGCCCGCGCCTGATACTCACCCGAGAAGTTCAGGTCAATATCCGGCACCTTGCCGCCGCCGAAGCCGAGGAAGGTCTCAAACGGAATGTCAAAGCCGTCCTTGACGTACTTCGTGCCGCATTCCGGGCAGTTCTTATCCGGCATATCCGCGCCGCAGCCGTAGCTGCCGTCGGTGATGAACTCGCTGTGCCTGCACTTCGGGCAGCGGTAGTGCGGCGGGAGCGAGTTGACCTCGGTAATGCCCGACATATAGGCGACGAGCGACGAGCCGACCGACCCTCGCGAGCCGACCAGATAGCCGCACTCCAGCGAGCGCTGGACGAGCTTCTGCGCCGACATATACACCACGTCGTACTTGCCGAGAATGCCGCCCAGCTCAATGTCCAGACGGTCCTTGATGAGCTTCGGCGGCTCGTCGCCGTAAAGCTCGTGCACCTTGTCCCAGACGAGGCGGTTCAGGTCCTCTCGGGAATTTTCCAGACGCGGCGGGAAGAGCTTGCCCTTGGGCAGCAGCTCGATGTTCTCGATCTGATCCGCAATGGCGCGCGTGTTGGTCACGACCACCTCGTAGGCCTTTTCCTTGCCGAGATACTCAAATTCACGGAGCATCTCGTCCGTTGTGCGGAAGTAGATGGGCAGCGGCGCGTTCGCGTCGGGGAATTTCTTGGAGGCCAGCAGGATATGGCGATAGACCTCATCCTCCGGCTCCTGAAAATGCACATCGCCGGTGGCGACGACCCGCTTGCCCAGCTCCTCGCCAAGCCGGACGATGGTGCGATTGAAGTCGCGCAGCTCCTCCTCGCTCCTGGCCGCACCCTCGCGCAGCATGAAGCGATTGTTGCAGATGGGCTGGATCTCGAGATAATCGTAGAAGGACGCGATGCGCTTGAGCTCCTCCCAATCCTTGTGGTCCGCGACCGCGCGGAACAGCTCGCCCGCCTCGCAGGCCGAGCCGATGATAAGTCCCTCGCGGTGCGCGATCAGCTCGCTCTTCGGGATGATGGGCACGCGCTTGAAATACTTGAGGTTGGATAGCGAAATGAGCTGGTAAAGATTCTTCAGGCCCGCCTTGTTCTTTGCCAGCAGAATGATGTGCTTCGGGAAGCGGTTGGATTTGCTTCCCAACGGGCGCAGTTTGAGCATTTCGTTGTTGATCTGCTGCAGGCGCGTCACGCCCCGTTCTTCAAGCATGGGGAAAAATTTTGTCAGCATCTGCGCGACCGGCACGGCGTCGTCCGACGCGCGGTGGTGGTTGAACTGCGGCAGCTGCAAATGCTCCGCCACGATGTCCAGCTTATACTTGCCCAAGCCTGGCAGCAGATTCTGCGCCAGAATGAGCGTGTCGATATAGGTCGGCTCGAACGGAATGCCGCACTTCCGGCAGCCCGCGCGGATAAAGCTGATATCAAATTCCGCATTGTGTGCCGCAAGCGGCGCGTCACCCGCGAAAGCGAGGAACGCCGTCAGCGCGTCCTTGAGCTTCGGCGCGCCGCGCAGCATATCGTCCGTGATGCCGGTCAGACCGATGATCTCCGGCGTCAGCCGGCGCTCGGGGTCCACGAAGGTCTGGAAGGTCTCAACGATCTCGCCGTTCCTGAGCCGTACCGCGCCGATCTCCGTGATGGCCTCCTGCGTGACCTTGAGGCCGGTCGTTTCAATGTCGAAGCAGACGATCTCATCGGAAAAACCGATGTCCTGATGCCCGTGAATGGCGATGCGGTCGTCGATGTTGTTGACGAAATAGCCCTCACAGCCGTAAAGTATTTTTATTTTACCCTCACCGGCGTGCCAGGCATCTGGAAAGGACTGCGCCACACCGTGGTCGGTGATGGCGATGGCGGGCATCCCCCACTTGGCGGCGAGCTTGACGACGCTGCCGGTGTCGGTCAGCGCGTCCATGTTGGACATTCGCGTATGCAGGTGCAGCTCCACGCGCTTGACCTCGGCGGTGTCCATACGCGGCTCGTGCGTGATCTCGGTCACGTCGCGCGGGTTGAGCTGCATATCGTGACCGTCGTAGGTCAGCTCCATCGTGCCCGCGACGCGCAGCCACATACCGGTCGAAACGCGGTCGCGCAACGGCGCGACGTCCTTTTCCAGCATCCGCTTGCGCACGATGACCGAGCCCTCGTAGTCGGTCATCTCAATGAGCGCCAGCCACATACCCGGCTGGCGCAGCTCACGGAACTCGCACTTGAAGACCTTGCCCTCGACCACGACGTTTCCCGCCTTGGGGTTCAGCTCGCTCATCGGCATGGGATGTCCCTTGATCTCGCGGCCCATGATGATCTTGCCGGCGCTTGACTCCTTTCTCGCGCCGCCGCCCGCGCTCGAGGGACGCGGCTCCTGCTTGGGAAAGCCGCCCTGCGTCAGCGAGATCCGCACGCCGTTGAGCGCGAAGCGGTCCGCCAAAAGCTGCTCGAGCAGGGTGCGCTCGGAATCCGTGATCTCCTGCAGCACCGTCAGCGCAAGCGCCATCGTGCGGCTCTCCTGCTCCACGGTGACGTCGGTCACGCGGGCGTCGGTGAGCAGCACACGCAGTCCGATGGGCGGCGCAAAGCCCTCAAATAATTCAAAAAACGGTATCCTTTGTGCCATTTTTTCGCTTCTCTCTTACAGTTTCTCGATCTCTTCAAGCAGGGCGTCCAGCAGCTTTTCCTGCGCTACCTTGTACAATACCTCGCCATGACGGAAAATAAGGCCCTCGCCCTTGCCGCCCGCGACGCCGATGTCCGCCGCGCTCGCCTCGCCGGGGCCGTTTACAACGCAGCCCATGACCGCGACGGTGATGGGCTTGTCGCAGTCCTCAAGGCGGCGCTCCAGCTCCTCCGCCAGCGGGATCATATCGTAAGCCGTGCGCCCGCAGGTCGGGCAGGAGATCAGATTCACGCCGCTTCTTCGCAGCCCGCAGGCGCGCAGGATGCGCTTGGCGGCATAGACCTCCTCCACCGGGTCGGCGGTCAGCGAAACGCGCATCGTGTCGCCGATGCCCTCGCAGAGAAGTCCGCCGATGCCAATGGCAGACTTCAGCACTCCCATCGACGGCGTGCCCGCCTCGGTCACACCGAGGTGCAGCGGATAGTCCACCCTTTCATGCAGCAGCCGGTAGGCCGCCATGTTGAGCGGTACGTCGGAGCTTTTGACGGAGATGCAGATGTCCGTGAAGTCATACTTCTCCAGCAGCGCGACATGACCCAGCGCGCTCTCCACGAGCGCCTCCGGCGTCACGCGGCCGTACTTTGCCAGCAGCTCTTTCTCCAAAGAGCCGCCGTTCACGCCGATGCGGATGGGCACCTTGTGCGCGCGGCAGCAGTCCACGACCGTCTTCACGCGGTCCTCCCCGCCGATGTTGCCGGGGTTGATGCGGATCTTGTCCGCGCCGTGCTCCGCCGCGGCGATGGCAAGGCGGTAGTCAAAGTGAATGTCCGCCACGAGCGGAATATGAATGCTGTTCTTGATGGTCTCGACTGCCTCCGCCGCCTCCGGCGTCGGCACGGTCACGCGCACGATCTCGCAGCCCGCCTGCTCCAAGCGCAGGATCTGCTCGATGGTCGCGCCTGCGTCCTCGGTCTTTGTGTTGCACATCGACTGGATGGTGACCGGCGCGCCGCCGCCGACGGCCACGCCGCCGACCATGATCTGCTTCGTCATGCTTCTTCCCTCCTCACAGCAGCTTCATCACATCGTGGAACGTGATGAAGAGCATCAGCGCCATCAGCAGGGCAAAGCCCGCCATGTGGATATAGTTCTCATATTTCGGCGGGATCTGGCGCTTGAAGAGCGCCAGCGCCAGCGTGTTGATCACGAGGAAGAACACCTTACCGCCGTCGAGCGCCGGCAGCGGCAGCAGATTCATCACGGCAAGGTTGACCGCGATAAGCGCGCCGAAGTAGAGAATGCTCTCCGCCGCCGCGGCAAAGCCGTTCTGATTGTTCTTCTCGGCCTCCTCCTGCGCCTCCTCGCCCACGTCCTTGATGGTCGAGACAATGCCGACCGGCCCGCTGAGATCGTCCAGTCCTGCCGAGCCGCTCACCAGCATCATCAGGCTCATGCGTACAAGGCGCACAAAATCGAGCGTGTTGTACCAGCTGTATTGCAGCCGAACAAGCGGCGTCGCTTCCACGATGCCTCCATAGGTGAAGCCGTAGCGGCGCACCTCCGCGCCGTTTTCGTCCGTATAGGTCTGCAGCGTCAGCGTGCGCTTGAGCTTCTCGCCGCCGCGCTTGACCGTCATTTCAATGGTGCCGTTTTCATCCAGATCGACCACACCGAGCACCGTGGAAACGTCGCTTTTGAGATAGATGCGCTCGCCGTTGATGGCCCAGATCACGTCGCCGACCATGATGCCGTTTTCGCCCTGCTGGGGAAATGCCGGGTCAAGCTCGACGATCTCCGCCGTATAGAAGCCCTGGGCGCCAGCGTACAGGCAGATCATAATAAGGAGGCCGGTGAGGAAATTCATCGCCGCGCCTGCGACGAAGATCAGCAGTTTCTTCCAAAAGCCCTGCTTCTCCAGCGCGCGCGGGTCGTCGCTTTCCTCGTCCTCGCCCTCCATCGCGCAGAAGCCGCCGATGGGCAGAAGGCGCAGCGAATATTCCGTTTCGCCCTTTGTCGTGTGGAAGATGGTCGGGCCCATGCCGATGGAAAACTCGTTCACGCGCACGCCGCAGGCCTTTGCGGCAAGAAAATGTCCGAGCTCATGCACGGCAATGAGCACGCCGAAGATCAAAATGGCAGCGATGATATACATGAAATAACTCCTTATGGAACTTGCTTATTGGATGTGTGCGCGGACCGCTTTGCGCGCCGCGTGATCCGCCGCGAGGATTTCCTCCAGCGTCGGCGCGGAGACCTGCTCCACCGTTTCCAGCGCCGCTTCCACCAGCGCGGGAATGTCGTTGAAGCCCACCGCGTCCCGCAAAAACGCACCGACTGCCTCCTCATTTGCACCGTTGAGGATGGCGCAGGCTGTGCCGCCGACCGCGGCGCATTGACGCGCGAGCTTCAGGCAACGGAACGTCTCCTCATCCGGCGCGGCAAAGGTCAGCGGCGGACAGGAGAGCAGGTCGAGCGTCCGGTCCGGCGTTTCCGCACGATAGGGATAGGTCATCGCATAGCGGATGGGCAGCTTCATGTCGGGCGTACCGAGCTGCGCGAGCATTGCGCCGTCGCGGTACTCGACGAGCGAGTGAACGATGCTCTGGCGGTGGATGATGGCTTCCACCTGCCGCAGCGGCAGACGGTAGAGCCGCATGGCCTCGATGATCTCAAGGCCCTTGTTCATCAGCGTCGCGGAATCGACGGTGATCTTCGCGCCCATCGTCCAGTTGGGGTGACGGAGCGCGTCGGCGCGCGTCTTGCCCGCAAGCTGTTCGCGGGTAAGACCATAGAACGGTCCGCCCGAGCAGGTGAGAATCAATCGTTTGATCTCGCCGCGGTCACGGCAGCCCTGCACACACTGAAAAATTGCGCTGTGTTCGCTGTCCACCGGCACGATCTCCGCGCCGTACTTCTCCGCCGCGTCCATCACGAGCGTGCCCGCGCACACCAGCGTCTCCTTGTTGGCCAGCGCGATGCGCTTGCCCTGTTCGATGGCGGCAAGCGTGGGCTTCAGAC
>ERZ772860.1929-NODE-1929-length-12990-cov-2.830769_pt1 | contig 12990 bp, 11 predicted proteins | sample MGYA00511342_ERZ772860 | MGnify/ENA primary metagenome ERZ772860 (study PRJEB29015, sample SAMEA2737665) | human gut metagenome | biome: human gut; feature: human-associated habitat; material: faeces | place: China | collected 2012 ... | reverse complement strand
TCTGCCCTCTATGATGCACCCCCAAACCGCCGTTCTCGGACGGGCTGGGGGGGTATTTGGTTAACAATGTGATAATTAAGAAAAAAAGCTGGATTGGGGCAGGTGTGATAATTCTTAAAGGTGTAACAATTGGTGAGAATTGTGTAGTAGCATCAGGAAGTGTTGTTACTAAAGATGTTCCTGATAATTCAATATTAATACAGAAAAGACAGTCTATATACAAATAAAATGAGTGGACATAATAATTTAAAGAAAAAAGCGGTGACAGGCGTGGTGTGGAGTGCAATCGAACGGTTCTCTGTACAAGGAGTGCAATTTATTGTGTCAATTGTACTTGCACGCCTTCTAAGTCCAAATGATTTTGGAATGGTAGCTATTGTTTTGGTTTTTTCAACTATTTTTCAAACAATAAATGAGGCGGGGTTTAATACAGCATTAATTCATAAACAGAATCGCGATGAACTTGATTATTCTACAGCATTTGTAACTAACCTATTTATAGGTATCTGTTCATACTTCATTTTGTATTTTTCAGCTCCTTGGATAGCGATTTTTTACGAGTATGAAATGCTTACAGTAGTTATGCGTATTTTATCACTCAACCTTATTGTAAATGCTGTTGGACTTATTCCCGTTGCAATTTTCACTATTAGAGTTGATTTTAAAACTCAGGCTAGAGCATCTTTAGTTGCAGCAGTTCTTTCTGGTTCTATAGCTATTCTATTTGCTTTTATGTTGAGAAGTGTTTATGCTATAGTAATACAACAACTATTGTATAGCGTAATTTATGTTTCATTAATGTGGATTTTAGCTAAATACAAAATGTCGTTTGGCTTTTCAAAAGATAGGTTTAAAAAGCTTTTTAACTTTGCTTCAAAACTTATTGGAGCAAGATTGATAAGTGTTGTATTTGATGATATATATTCCTTAGCTATAGGAAAACTATATACTCCTGCAGCTCTTGGTTGTTATAATAGGGCTCAGTCATTTCAGCAAGTGTTATCTAAGAATATCATAAACATTGTACAGAGAGTTTCTGTACCTATGTTGTGTGAAGTACAATATGACAATAAGCAAATGAAGTCAGTTTTACTCCGTTTTATGGGCTCAACTGCTTTAATCGTATATCCTATGTTGGCAGGCTTAATGGTATTGTCAAAGCCGTTGATTTTAGTTTTATTAGGTAAAAAATGGGTATTCGCAAGTGATATGTTGCTGTATGCATGTCCTGTTGGTTTTTTTTACTTAGTTAGCACATTTAATAGAAATATTTATAATGCAACAGGACGTACTGATCTGGCTCTTAAAACTGAAATCGTGAAAAAAACGATATTCATTTTAATATTTTTGTTAACTATGAAATATCAAATTCAAGTTCTTTTATGTGGCTTGATCTTTATTTCAGTTATAGAAATGTTAATTGATGTATGTATGGTTAAAAAGCAGATAGGTTTATCCTTTTTTGAAGAACTAAAAGTTTTGCTACCGATTCTTTTGGCATCTTTGTTGATGACTATAATTGTTTATTACTTTAATCAATTTATTTCTTCCAATCATATGAAATTAATTATTGGATTTGTTGTTGGTTTATTGTCATATTCATTTATGATATTTTCTTTTAATATTTCTAATTGTAGAAAAGAATTGTTCAATTATGGAAAGTTTAAATAAATTATTCAATTTTTTGCTGTGGGGTAGCTTGTTCGTTTTAGGTGTGTTATATATGAGTTGTAGTATGTACGAAACTTTAGATTTACTGCCAAACATCTCTTTTTTAATCGTTTCTATTTTGCTCAGTGTACTATATCTTGTTATATATAGGAGAAATAGTATTTTTTGTTATGAAACATTCTTTCTGTTATTGTTTGTTCTGTCTACATACTTTAACGAAATAATTGTAAAAAATATGCTGGATACTTCAAATGTAATGCTAGCGTATTTCAATGTGTCGTTTTCGAATAAGACAGAGAATAAGGGAATAATATTAAATACTTTATGTCTAGTAGTCTTTTTAATTGGTGCTACTCGTGTTAATATGATGTCATCTAACACCATACATAATAATTTTTTCAAGATAAATCGAAATCTTTCTTTAAGTATTAATGTTCTTGCAGTTATAACAGGTTTATATATTATGTACCTCGGGCTTTCCGGAGTAATTTCTTCATGGTTTCAATATTCTAATAACGTTTCAGATTTTTCAAATTCTGATATAGTTTATCTTACGATGTTATTTTTAGTAAATACATCATTGGAATTTTCAAGGTTATTTGATAATAAATGTAATTCGTTAAAATCTTTTTTTCTAAAGGTTAACAGAATTTATTTTGTTGAGATATTATTTGTAGGAGGCGTACTACTAATTTCCGGCAATCGAAATGAGTGTCTGTTAGTGATGTTGCCAATGATAGTCAGTTATCATATTTTTATCAAAAAGATAGATACTAAGCAGTTTTTTATTATGTTCTCAGTTGGTGTTTCTTTAATGATAGTGATTGGTTTAACTCGACAGAGTAATGATTTAGCGTTATTACAAGATAAGACAATAAATTTGTATGAGATGTCAAGAGATTTTTGTTTTGTGGATAATAATACTAAATATCTTATTGATTTTACTGATAAATTTTCACCAGCTGGTTTTAAAAACGCTTTTCTTAATTTATTATCTTCGGTACCTTTTGTGGGTGGTATAGTAGTTAGTGTTACGGGGGTATCATATGATACAAGATCTGTTGATCTTACAACGCAAGGTATGCAATTGTCCAGTAATATGGAATCTGGATTAGGAACTAGTCTTATGGGAGATTTATATTATACTGGAGGAACTTTTTTTACTCTTTTTTTTATGTATTTTTTGGGATGGTTGATAGCTACACTTTATCGAAGATTTATGATAGAAAAGAAGTATGATATTTGGATGTTGATTATCTATTTATTTATGTTTTCAAATGTTGTTTACATAATTAGGGCAGAATGGACAATGCCTTTTCGATATATTGGATTTTCCTTTGTTATTGCTTTGCTTTTGAGATTAATTCAACCTATAAAGAAGTTAAAATGATGAAACAAAAAATTTTATTTATTCTCCCAGGGTTTAACTTTGGAGGTACAGTTTTTAGCACTTTGAACATGATTTCTTTCCTTCAGAGAGATTACGATATTACTGTTCTTCCAATGACTCATCAGGGGCCTGTGAAAAAAAAATATCTTGATTCTGGAATATCTCTATATCCAGAAAGTTTACTTCTTGATTCTATTAGAAGCAAGCTCAGAAATGAAAAACGAATTTGGCGAAAACTTTTGCTTTTTTCTCTCAAATTTTTGAGAAAAATTCTCGCTTGTTTTCAAGTCGATTTTGAACAAGTAATATATAATTATATAGCTCATCGAATTGAAGGTAGAAAACATTACGATTATGTTGCTTCTTGTCAAGAAGGTGATGCAACATATTTTGCTGCTTGTTTTAAAAAAAGTTACAAAATTGCTTGGTTCAGAAGCGAATATAGCATATATCGTACAGAGTATTCTCAAATTGCGTTTTATAAGGATCAGAAAATTTATCCTCAATTTGATAAAATAGTTTGTGTATCAAAGACTACATCAGTTGACTTTATTAAATACTTTCCAAATATCGGAAATAAGATTATTCCAATCCATAACATTCAAGATGTAGCAAACATAATTGCAAAATCTAACGAAAGTATATCGGACTATCCAGAGTCTCCCTTTGTAATAGTATCGGTTGGAAGAATAAATCCTCAAAAGAGATTTAGTAAGATACCTTCCATTGCGCGAAAGATGTTGGATGTAGGTTGTAAGTTTAAGTGGATTATTCTTGGCGATGGAAATGTTTTAGGTGAATGGGATAAACTTCAGGAAGAAATTATAAATAATGATGTTATTGATACAGTATTGTGCTTAGGTAGCAAATTGAATCCTTACCCATATATAAAAAGAGCACAATTACTCGTTAATACTTCTTATGTCGAAGCTTGCCCACGAGTAGTTATAGAGGCTAAGATGTTGAAGACTCCAGTCGTATGTACTGATTTTAGCTCAGCTAAGGAGTTTGTATCTTCTAATTATGATGGGTTTGTTGATACTATAGATAATATTCATTTTCCAATTATAGAAATGATAAACAATAGGGATACATATGACAGAATAAAGAAGGTTTGTAACTCATATGAAATTGACAATGAAAAAATTTATGAACAACTTAAACTTTTGTTTTCATGAAAAATAAGGATAATAGAATAGCTGTTGTTACTCATGCTCCATTTCCTAATGGGAATGTTTCTACTATGAGGTATACTAGCTATATGAAAGCGTTAGCTGAATTTGGGGTTTTCTGTTATGTGCTAATATATTGTCCCACAAGAATGGCTGCTAATATAAAACAAAGTTCTGGTGTTTTCGAGAATATTAATTTTCAGTATGCTACAGATATTACATGGAAGAAGTATAATATTTTGTGCAAAGCAATATATTTGTTTAAAGGTTTGTTTAATTCTGTCTCTTATCTCAATAAGCAAAAAATTAATACTGTCATTTTGTATGGCGATAACCTTTTCATAGTTAATCTGTTTTATTGGATTTACTGTAAAATTACTAATAAAAAATTCATTGGTGACAGAAGTGAATTACCATCTGTTGAAATACGTAATTCGAAGTTTAAAATGTTTGTCTATGGAATGAAGCAGCGGATGTTTGATGGTATGATAATTATGACTAGGCAACTAATGCAGTTTTATCGTCAATATTCTAAAAAGGAAGATTTCTTATACTTTTTGCCAATGACAATAGTTCCTTCTCGATTCGATGGAATAAAAAAAGATATTAAAGATAGTCCATATATTGCCGTAGTTTTTGGTACGCACAATCGTGATGGTTTATTGGAGTCTTTGAAATCTTTTGAATTGTATTGTAAGAAAGGAGGGAAATATAATCTATGGCTTATTGGAGATTATAAGAATATGCCAAACTATAGTGAACTTGATTTTCATATTAAATCATCTGAATATACAGAACGCATTTTTATTTTAGGCAGACTAGCTAATGATAAGGTTCCAGGTATTTTATATAATGCTTCAATATTATTAACAACACCTAATTCTTATATATCAGGTGGCTTTCCAACAAAATTAGGGGAGTATATGCTATCAGGTGTTCCTATTGTTGCAACCAAAGCAGGTGAACTGTTGGATTACATTGTGCCTGATATGGATATGCTAATGAGTAATCCTGGTGATATTAATAATATATCTGATAATTTACTGCGGGTTGAGAATGATTTCCCATTGGCTAAAACTTTAGCTGATAATGCCAAGAAAAAAGCTCTTAGAGTATTTTGTGCGGATAGTTATGTAAAATCATTATTGTTATTTTTAACAAAATAATATTTTATATTGATATTTGTTCTCTGGCTGCTTAGTTATTATGTTAGTAGCTTTTACTCGTTTTGTTAGTATTCCATTAATATATTTTTCTGTTAAACTTAATTAAATGTTAGTGATGATACAGTCTAAAAAAGATCTTGAGTTTTATATAGCAGCAGATCGCATTATGAATGATTTTTCTGCGAATAAAAGTTTTATAGATTCATGTAAGGAAATTTTCGCTTTAGGGGGTGGAAAAGTGTTAATAATCAAATACTTGCGTCATTTGCGTAGATATGCCTATTTCTATAATAATCATAAAAGATTGTTTAGTTGGAATTCTATAATGATGCTTTGGGAACGCTTTTTCTTAAATAAATTGGGGGTTAGACTCGGATTTTCTATTGGTACAAATTCTCTGGGGTATGGTGTAGTCATTCCTCATTATGGCACAATTGTAATAAACGAGCAAGCCTGTATCGGAAATTTTGCAGTATTGCATACCTGTACTTGTGTAGCTGGTGGTGACAAAAAAATAGGTGACGGTTTTTATTTATCAACTGGATGCCAAGTTGTAGGTTCGGTAACAATTGGTGATGGAGTAACTGTTGCTGCTCATTCTTTGGTTAATAAATCTTTTGAAGGAAATGTACTTATTGCTGGTACGCCAGCTGTTCAAAAACGTACAGAGCAACCTGTTTGGTATGAAAGTGAAAGAGATAAAGAGCGTTTCGCAGATCGTATAAATAGTATAAAAAAGTTAAAAAAAATAATATATGGCTAAATTGCTTATTTCTTGTGATGACAATTTATTCGTCTATCGTGGTAAATACTACTTTAAAGATCAGGAGTGGTGTAATTTTTACAAAAGATATCTGAGAGTTTTTGATACTTTGCGCATTGCTGTGAGATGCGAAAATGTTGATGAACTTAAACCTTGCAGAATATTGATAGATGATTCAAGAATCGAAGTTGTTGACATACCGAATTTTTCTGGTCCTATAGAATATGCTAAAAAATATTTTAAAATAGGGAAAGCTTTAAGGTATATTTGTAATGGTTGTGATGCAGCAATAGTTCGTCTTCCTTCTACAATCGGTCAGAGAGTTGCTCGTAAAGTGATTAAAAATAATATTCCCTATGGAGTTGAAGTGGTATATGATGCGGAAGACGGATGGCGCTCAGAAACTAAATTGATAAATCGTTTCTTGTGGAAAAGAATAGATAAAGAAATGCGTAGTACATGTTATAAAGCTAATGGTATATCGTGTGTTACTGAATTTTATCTTCAAAAACATTATTACAGCAAAAAAGCCGATGCCTTTACTTCTCACTATTCAACGTTAGAACTTCCTAAAGGATTTTATGGATCTCCAAAGAAATACCCAGAAGGCAAAACGTTCACCTTAGCTAATGTTGCAAACCAGATTCAATTTAATGGCAGAAAGGGATTTAATGAAATCATTGAAGCTATTTGTCTTTTGAAAAAGAAAGGTATAATTGTACATGCTAAATTTGTAGGTCAAGATTATCATAATGGCATCGCTCAGTTTAAGGATTTATCGCGACAACTTGGTGTGGAGAATCAAATTGAGTATATGGGTTATCTTACTCGACCAGAACTTGATGAATTTCTTTCATCTGTGGATATGTTTGTAATGCCGACACGGGCAGAAGGTTTACCAAGAGTTATCATTGAAGCTATGGCTAAAGGACTTCCTGCTCTATCAACTCCAGTTTCGGGAAATCCAGAGTTGCTTAATTCTCATTTCCTTGTAAAATACGAAGATGTACAAACACTTGCTAATAGAATAGAAGAGTTGATTTCAGATAGGGAACTATACGAAAAAACAAGTCTTGAGAATTTTAATAATAGTCAAAAATATGAGGCTTCGATTCTCGAAAGGAAGCGTGATGAATTCTATCAGAATTTGAAAAAGAATTTATAATTAATTTAATAAAAGGATACTAATGAAGTAATTCTGGGGAGACACTTTATGTATAGACATTTTTTTAAAAGATTGATAGATTCTATCCTTGCCATTTGTGGCTTGGTAGTATTCTGTATTCCTATGGTGATAATCGCCATTTGTATTAAGTTGGATTCAAAAGGTCCGGTATTATTCAAACAAGTGCGACTGGGCAAGGGAATGAAGCCAATAACGGTGTTTAAGTTCCGTACCATGTGTAATCATGCTTATGAGATGGGTGGTATCGCTACGAGTGCTTCCGATTCCCGTATTACCAAGGTTGGTGCATTTTTGCGTCGTACCAGTCTTGATGAGTTGCCGCAGATGTTTAACATCTTGAACGGTACTATGGCTATAATCGGTCCACGTCCTATCTTGGACTGGGAGTTTGATGAGTATAAGGATAAAAATCCTCGTTATGTCAAGCGCTATGAGGTGAGACAAGGTATGTTCTGCACTGTGGATGTTGTGGATCGTGCAGCTGAGCGTGATATGCAGTTTGAAATGGATGCTGATTATGCAGAGAATTTGTCTTTTGCGTTGGATTTGAAGACTTTCTTTGGCATTTTTGCTCCTGTACTTACGGGTAGAGGAGTATATAAGGACGAGAATACTTCTGCAAAGAAATAGCACCAGGTTGATGTGCAGAATTTTGAATCAAGAATAAATATTAAATCAAATAAATATGGAATCATTGAAAAATCATTTGGTGATTGTAATCGCTTTGGAGCATTACAATCCATTGAGTCAGTTGCGTGCGTTGGGTGAAAATGGGATTCGTCCTGTATTTATCGCCATCAATCATAAGGTAAGAGTAGCTAGTGCCAGCAAATGGCCAAGCAAGGTGCACCTTGTTGAAAACGAGGAAGAGGCATTCGACGTGTTGATGAAGGAATATGGTGATGTGGCAGAGAAGACTGGAGTGAAGCCAATCTTGTCTTTTTCTGATGATAAGACCGTTACTTTCTACGATGAGAAATATGATGATTTGAAGGACAAGTTCATCATGTTTAATGCTGGTAAAACTGGACGCATTACCCAATTTATGCGCAAGAAGGAAATCGTGGATTGCGCCCGCCGTCATGGAGTACCTGTTGCTCCAGACTGGTTGGTAGAGAATGGTGAAATTCCAGCTGATATTGAGTATCCTGTTATCACCAAGGCCTTTTCTCCTGTTGAAGGATGCTATAAAGGCGATTTCCATATTTGCCGGAATGAAGAGGAGCTGAAGGCTGCTTTTGCTGCAATTGAAAGTGAGCAGGTCTTTGTTCAGAAGTACATTGATAAAAAGACTGAGATGACTTATGAAGGATTCAGCTACAATCATGGCAAGGGTATGTATGTTGGTGTACAGACCCATTATCAGTATGCCGTGAAAGGCTACTATAGTCCTTTGCAGTATTGCCAGCCAAGAGTGGATGCAGAATTGCAGCAGAAGCTGAACTCCATGCTGGAGGAAATCGGCTTTGAAGGTATCTGGGAAATTGAATTCCTGGTGGATAAGGATGATAAGATCTATTTCCTTGAAATCAACTTCCGTCATGCTACCTGGGGATATGCTTCTAATGTGGCTGGAAGCCCGCTTCCATATCTTTGGGCTAATGCGATGCTGACTGGTCAGGCTCCAGAGCAGAAAACCTTTGAGCCTTTCATTGCTATGGTTGAGCCTATTGATTATGGACTTCGAGTAGATAAGGGCTTGTGCTCTATGCAGGAGTGGTTGACAGATTTCAAGCGTGCTAAGTGTACCTATTATTATAATGAGAAGGATATGGAACCTTGGTATGTCATGATTAAGAATTGGGACAAACTGAAGTAAGGTATTATAGATGAAGAGATTTTTATTTGTAGCACTGATGTTTGTATTGAGCATCAGTGCCTTTTCGCAGATTCCTAATTTTGGAACTACCGTTGGTGACCAGAAACTATATGGATATTCTTCCATGAAATATAGAGCCAAGGCTGATACTTGGGAAACGTATTCAACTTTGCAATATGGTATTGGTAACCATTTTCAAACTGGTGTTGACTTATATACCAATGGTGCTGCTAATTATATTGGTTATATCGTAAGAGGTGGAACAAAGATAAATGACTATTTAAAAATCGGTGCACAGCTGACTCCGTCTTTTGATCTGAATGATCATCACAAATTCAGTTATTTAACATCGGCTCTTTATATCAATGGTAATATTACGAAAGATGGCAAATGGTTTTATGTAACCGATACCTGGTTGGAGAACAATGAGGACGAATTAACTTCCGCAAAGCAATGGAGCTATATCGGTCATACATTTGATCTTCCAGGCAAGGGAAACAGTATTACTCCTATGGTAGGTGCTATTCATTCCTGGAAGTTTGATCAGGATGTGGATTTGTCTATGGGATGTTATTATTCTCATAAGAATATCAACCTTTATGCTTGGGCAAATGATATTCTTACCAAACAGCCACGATTTGTATTAGCCGTTGAGTTTGCTTTCAGTAACAAATAAGTATAATGGATAAATTTAAGAGAATCTTACAGTTTTGCGGTGCTTGTATAGCATTCTATATTGGTGCCGGTTTTGCGACAATGCAAGAGGTGATGCAATATGAGGCATCGTATGGTAGTGAGTTCTGGGTAGTAATAGCAGTATGTGCTGTTATATATGTATATACCAATCTCTCGTTCATATCAAATGGTCATCGTTTGCATGTAAAGCATAATGGAGATATTTACAAGGCATATTGCGGAAAATATATCGGCAAATTCTTCGATTATTTCTCAGCCTTGTTCTGCTATATGAGCTTTGTGGTAATGTGTGGAGGTGCCAATTCTACTGCTATGGAGCAGTGGGGATTGCCTAATGGCGTTGGTGCAGCTATACTTGCTGCATTGGTCATCGTGACTGCTGTATTTGGCTTGAATCGTATTGTCAAGACATTGGGTATCTTCGGTCCTATTATTGTTGTACTCATTATCTTTGTTGCTATCTGGACAGCTATTAGCGGTTTCCCTCATTTTGCGGAAGGATTGCAAGCTGTAGATAGCGGTAAGTATGAGATTACTCAGGTAGGAGATGGTAATCCTTTTGCTTCTGGTGCTTCGTATGGCGGATTTGTAATATTGTGGTTTGCTGCCTTCTTAAGTAAGATTGGTGCTAACCATGACAAGAAGGAAGTGAACATAGGTATGTTGCTTTCTACTCTCGCCATCTTTGCTGCTGCAGCTGTTTGCTGTGTGGCTTTGATTGCCAATATTGATTCCACCTGGAATGTTGGTATTCCTGCGTTGGTTTTGGCAAAGAGCATTCATCCTCTTCTTGCAACAGTTTTCACTGTAATCATCTTCTTTGGTATATACACTTCTGCATGTCCTTTACTTTGGACCGGTATTCGTGTAATCTCAACTGATGGTACTAAACTTTATAAGATTTTGATTATTATTGGTGGTATCGTAGGCTGCATGATTGCATGCTTTGTGCCATATCGCCCATTGTTGAATGTAATCTATGGCTTGAATGGTTATCTAGGTTTTATTCTGGTGGCATTTATGATAGTTAATGATGTAAGATTGTGGTTAAATAGAAAGAAATAGTATGGAAAAACTATTATTTACGGGAGGAACAGGATTCCTTGGTAGGAATATCAAACCTATCCTAGATGAAAGATATGAAGTAACAACCATTGGTATCTCTGATGCTGATATGATAAAGGCTAATTTTGTAACAGATATCCCTGCCTTAACTGAGAAATATGATGTGGTGCTTCATGCTGCAGGTAAGGCTCACATCTATCCAAAAACAGAAGCAGAGAGAAAAGCTTTTTATGATGTAAATCTTACCGGTACTGTTCACCTTTGTGAAGCTTTGGAGAAAATTGGCGTACCTAAGGCTTTTGTCTTTATATCTACTCTTAATGTTTATGGAGATGAACCGGGAAATATGAACACAGAGGATTCACGCCCTTTAGTTGGAAGTAGTCCTTATGCGGATAGTAAAATCAAGGCAGAGGAGTACCTTACTGAATGGTGTAAAAAAAATCATGTGATTCTTGGTATTCTTCGTCCTTCACTCTTAGCTGGTAAAGGCGCTCCTGGTAATTTGGGTGCTATGATTAATGGCATTAAGACGGGTGCTTATTTGAGTATTGCTGGTGGTAAGGCAAAGAAGAGTGTATTAATGGTTGATGATATAGCACATCTTGTTCCTCTTGTAGCTGAGAAAGGTGGTATTTATAATGTATGTGATGATCACAATCCTTCTTTTGGTGAATTGGAGGCTGTTATTGCAAAACAATTGGGTAAGCGTAAACCAATTAGTATACCTTATTGGATGGCAAAATGTTTGGCCTTTATTGGAGATGTCTTCAGTTTCTTTCCAATCAATTCCCAGAGGTTGGAAAAAATAGTTACTTCTGATACATGGAGTAACGAAAAGGCTAAAAAGGAATTGGGCTGGCAGCCGATGGATGTGCTGGAAAATTATAAAATTTGATAGCTTTAAATGAGCTATTATTGAATTGTTTGATATGAAACAGACTCTTTGGATAATATCTGAACTTTTTCCTCCTGAGGAAACTTCTACTGGTTACATTATGGGAGAGATAGCAAATGTTATGACTCAAAAGTATGAAGTGAAGGTAATTTGTGGACCTGCAGTATATGACTCTAAGAAGAAACTGGATGCAAACAGCAAAACGGTTGTTGATAAGCATATAGAGGTTTATCATGTTGATGCGGTTTCTGAGAACAAGAACAGTAAAATCAGTCGCATTAAGAAATTCTTGTTGATGAGTTGGCGTATGTACCATGTTGTGAAGAAGAATATTAGGAAAGGAGATCATGTATTGATGGTTACCAATCCTTTTCCACTTACAGTACTGATGGGACATTTAAGAAGGCATCGTAAATTCGATTTGACGATGTTGGTGCATGATGTAGCCCCTGAAAATCTATATACTGATATCCATATTCCTGAAATGGTATATCCGACGGTGAAGCGTGTGTTTAACAAAGCTTATGCCAGTACTGACTTGCTTATTTCGCTTGGAAGGGATATGAGTGAAGTTCTAGAACAAAAAGTAAAAGATGGTTTGAAAGGTTTTGGAGCATCTGAAAGATTTGAAGAATTACCAAGAATAGAAGTGATTGAAAACTGGGGTGATATAGAGAATATTCATCCAACAGATGACTTTGAAGAAGAGAAGATAACCATCCAATATGCAGGAAATATAGGAAATGCTCAAGGCGTAGGCGAGTTAGTTGATGTTTTGCATGATGCAAAATGTGAACAGGTGGCTTTTGGTATATGGGGAACGGGTAGTGCAGAAAATGCAATAAAAGAAAAGGTGCAGGAATATGGAATGGAGAATCAAGTTTCGTTTCATGGCGCATATTTCCGTTCGGAACAGCAAAAGGTTCTGAATTCATGCGATATTGCTTTGGTGCGTCTGGTAGAAGGAATGTATGGTCTTGGTGTTCCTTCAAAAACTTACAATATCTTGGCGGCAGGTAAGCCTATCCTATATATTGGAGAAAAGGGTACTGAGATTTGGCGCATGATAGAGGAAAATGGTAATGGTGTATGCTTTGAACCGCAAGATAGAAAGGGTTTGATATATTATCTCTGTGGTCTTTCTTTGGAAAATCGCAACAAACT
>ERZ772860.1925-NODE-1925-length-13007-cov-7.510423_pt1 | contig 13007 bp, 9 predicted proteins | sample MGYA00511342_ERZ772860 | MGnify/ENA primary metagenome ERZ772860 (study PRJEB29015, sample SAMEA2737665) | human gut metagenome | biome: human gut; feature: human-associated habitat; material: faeces | place: China | collected 2012 ... | reverse complement strand
ATAGATGATTTAGGAAAAGAAAAGCCAAGTGAATGGGGATTAGAAAAATTATTTACTATTATAAATAGTAGATATGAAAATAATTTACCAGTAATTATAACAACAAATTACAATCAAAAATCTTTAATGGAAAGACTAAGTTTAAATGGAGAAATTGAGACAGCAAAATCAATTATTTCTCGATTATATGAGATGTGTTATTTAGTAAAAATAGATGATATAGATCATAGAATTAAAAAGAAAAAAGTTAGTAATTGCGGGAACAATGACTAACTAAAAAGATTACTTTTTTAAATGTTTTATGTAAAAATTATAATTGATTTTTACAAAAAAGTAAATAGAAATTGATGAAAAAATTAGGACAAGCAAGTAGCAAAATATTTACAAACTTGCCCTAATTTTTAAAATAAAATTCAAAAAAATGAATAAAAAAATATCCCTCGGAGAGCTAAAAGGGGATTAGGGCATTTTGCCCTAAACAGCAAAAAGGGTGTCAAGACACCATGCTGGCGAATAAAGGGCACTTAAAAATCCACTTTATTCGGAGCAAATAAATTTGCTCAAATTTTCTGAAATTCGCTTTCGCTATTTCAGAAAATATAAAAATAAGAAATGGAGAAAAAATATGAGAGTAATTATGGATGAATTTGATAATTTCTTTTTACCTTATTGGAAAATATTAGACAAATTCAAAATATTAAATATCAAGACTAAAAATGAAAAAGAGATAAGTCATAAAGATTTAAGAAAGGCAATATCTGTTATGATAAAGAAACATCCTAATTGTAGATGGAGAAGTGAAAAGATTACGAGTAAAAGATATTTCATTTTGTTTGAAGGATATTTATGGTTAGTATATGTATATTTTCAATCAGAAAAGAAACAAATAGATGCTGATATAGATTTCTTCAAAATGAGAATAGAAGTATATGAAAAATTTTTAAAAGTAAATTCTAAATCATTATGGAATGAGGATATAAGCTTTTCGGATTTAGAAAATTATTTTCACAGAAAGAAAGATACAATACATAGAGCAATGGTGAAAATGGCTAAAGAAAATTCAGGAAATACTTTTACTTATTATGATAATGATAAATTATTTGTTTCAAAAGAAGGCATTGAATGGTTATGTAGAAATTGTTTCAAGCAAAAGTATTTGGAATTATTAGAAGAATACAAAATGGAATTAACAGAAAAATACATTGAAGCAGGATATGTTTATGATGAGTTTTTTGGAATGAATTAAAGGAGGTTTTGATTATGAAACATTATTTAAATCCAGATCAAAGAAGAAAAAGTATAAAAGTATGGGTTTCTGATGAAGAAAGAGCTTTAGTTGATGCTAAAGCATACAATTATGGTTATAGAAGGATTGCACCATATATTAGAGATGCAGCAATTTATGAAAGAGTAACTAATTATAAAATAAAAGGAGAAGATGAAATTATTAATGCATATTGCAAAAGTAATAAAGAAATTCAAAGTATGCTTAAAGATGTAAAACACATTTATAAGTTCGCTACACAAATTTCAGAAAGCAAACGACAAGAACTTTTAGACTTAACAAAAGCTATATATAAAATGCAAATTAAGATGCGAGATTTAATTACTAAAAAACTTGATTTGGAAATGTGGCAAGAAATAAATCGCAATAAAGTTAAATAATGACCTATAAGAGGACTATCTTTTGAATATAGTCCTCTTAAATATTGAAGTTTTAAAATAAATATTTAGCAAAAATATTACAGGTATATTAAATTTATTTTACATTTTTGCGACAAATATTGCTTGAATATAGAAATTATGATATATAAACTATAAACTAACAGTTTATAGTTTATATATGAAAGGTTATTCAGATGAGCAAATTTAAAACTTTTTTAGATAAAAAATTAAAAGACAATAAAATAAGTCAAAACAAATTTGCAAGAATGATTGATGTTACACCTACATATGTCAATAACATGATAAATGGTAAGAGTGGACCACCAGATAGAGATTTACAAATTAGAATTGCAAATAGACTAGGAATAGAAGGAGAAGAAAGAAATAAATTCTTTAACAATTTAGCTAAAGAAAAAAATGATATTCCATCAGACATATATGATGGAATTTTTAATAGCAAAAGTAGTTGGAATAGAATAAGAGAAATATTCAAAAATGAAAAAATAATGAAATAAATATAAAAATACAATAAAAGTAGATGTATAATAAGGGAGGAAGAATAATGGATATTAAGAAAGAAAGAGAAAGAGAAGAACTTCATAAAACAATTTGGAAGATGGCAGACGAGTTAAGAGGATCAGTAGATGGTTGGGATTTTAAACAATATGTGCTAGGATTATTATTTTATAGATTTATATCAGAAAATATAGAAAATTATGTTAACAACAATCAAAGAAAAGCAGGAAAGAAAAAATTCGAATATAGAAACCTATCAGATAAAGAGGCAGAATATGGTAGGGATGGAATTGTTGAAGAAAAAGGTTTCTTTATATTTCCAAGTGAACTATTTTGCAATGTGAGAAAAAAAGCAAAGAACAATCCAGATTTAAATATAACAATAAATAAAGTATTTGAAAATATAGAAGCATCTGCTAAAGGTAAGGCTTCCGAAAAAGATGTTAAAGGTTTATTTGATGATTTTGATGTTAAGGGAAATAAATTAGGAAATACGGTAGATGAAAAAAATGAAAAATTAATTAAAATGCTAGATGCAATAGGAGAGCTTAAATTAGGTAATTATGCAGATAATTCAATTGATGCATTTGGGGATGCATATGAATATTTAATGACTATGTATGCTTCAAATGCTGGAAAATCTGGAGGAGAATTTTTTACTCCTCAAGAAGTTGGAGAGTTACTTGCTAAAATAGTAATAATGGATAAAAAAGAAGTAAATAAGGTATATGATCCTTGTTGTGGTTCAGGAGGTCTATTATTAAAGTTCGCAAAGATATTAGGAAAAGAAAATATAAAAAATGGTTTTTTTGGACAAGAAATTAATTTAACAACATACAACTTAGCAAGAATAAATATGTTTCTACATGACATTAATTATAATAATTTTGATATATCTCGAGGAGATACTTTAACAAATCCTATGAACTGGGATGATGAACCATTTGATGCAATAGTATCTAATCCTCCATATTCTATTCATTGGGCAGGAAAATCAGATCCGATATTAATTAATGATGAAAGGTTTGCTCCTGCAGGAATACTTGCACCAGAGTCAAAGGCAGATCTTGCATTCACGATGCATATGTTATCATGGTTAAGCCAAAAGGGAACTGCTGCAATAGTTCAATTTCCTGGAGTATTATATCGTGGTGGAGCAGAACAAAAAATCAGAAAATATATGATAGACAATAATTTTGTGGATACTGTTATTCAACTACCTAGCGATTTATTCTTTGGGACATCCATTGCAACATGTATATTAGTATTAAAAAAATCAAAGAAAACTAATGATGTGCTGTTTATAGATGCATCGAGTGAATTTATAAGAAATACTAACAAGAATAAATTATCTTTTGATAATATAAACTGGATTATAGAAAAAATTAAAAATAGAAAAGGAAATGTAAATGAACCAGTAGTGGTAGTATCTAATGAAGAGATAGGCAATAATGATTATAATATATCAGTTAATACGTACATAAAAATTACCTCAGAAGAAGAAAAAATAAATATAAAAGAAATAAATAAAAAAATAAAAGAAGTAGTTAAAAAAGAAAACAAAATAAGAATTGAACTTGATAAAATAATCCAAGAATTGGAGGAAGATAATGAGCAAGATTGATGAATTAATAAAAGAGCTGTGCCCTAATGGAGTAGAATATAAAAAAATAAATGAAATTGGAGAAACATTTACAGGGTTAAGTGGAAAGAGTAAAAAGGATTTTGAAAGTGGTAATTGTCGATATATAACATACACCAATATATATAATAATCCTGCTGTAAGATTAGATAAAGATGACTTTGTAAATGTAAAAAATAATGAAAAACAAAATTATATAATAAAAGGAGATATATTAATAACTGGGTCATCTGAAAACATAGAAGATAGTGGTATGATAGCTGTTGTAACAGAAGAACCAAAAGAAAAAATATATTTAAATAGTTTTTGCTTTGGTTTAAGATTAAATAATAAATATAAAAACAAAATTATACCTGGATATTCAAAGCATATTTTTAGAAGTACATACTTTAGAAACCAAATATTGAAGTGTTCTTTTGGGGTAACAAGATACAATTTAAATAAAAAAATGTTTTTAGAATTAAATATTCCGATTCCACCCCTAGAAGTGCAAGAAGAAATAGTAAAGATTCTTGATAGATTTAGTGAATTAGAAGCAGAATTAGAAGCAGAATTAGAAACAAGACAGTATCAATATGAATTTTGGAGAGAAAATTTGTTAAATCCAAAAGATAAAAGGTCATATAAGAGTTATAATATATGTGAAATTACAGAAAAAATATTTGCAGGAGGAGATGTACCAGGAGATACAATCAAGGGAATGACAGCGCCAAAAGGTGAATATATATATCCAGTCATTTCAAATGGTGTTGGGAAAAATGCTATTTATGGATATAGTAAAAGTTATAAAGTAAGTGGAAATACAGTTACTATATCAGCTAGAGGAACAGTAGGGTATCATACTTCTAGGATTGGAAAATATACTCCAATAATTCGTTTAATAACTATCATTCCAAATGAAAAAATTGTATTAGCAAAATATTTAAATTATGCTTTATATATAACAGAAATAGAGTCTACAAATGGTGGTATACAGCAAGTAACAACTCCAATGATAAAAAAAATAAATTTAAATATTCCTCCATTAGAAGAACAAAAAAGAATAGTAAATATATTAGATAAGTTTGATAAATTGATAAATGATATTTCAGAAGGAATACCTGCTGAAATAGAATTAAGAAAGAAACAATATGAGTATTATAGAAATAAATTATTAAATTTTAAAGAGGTGATTGTTTAATGGATGGGGTTAATTCAATTGAAGCAGTCGCTAAAAAGATAAAAGATGATTTAAATTCAAGAAATCAAAAGAAAAATATTTCTTTACTATATGCTTTCAATGCAACAGGAAAAACAAGAATATCTACGACATTAACTGATAGTATGGATGAAGATAAGGTATTGTGCTATAATGCATTTGTAGAAGATTTATTTACATGGGATAATGATAATTTTATTTTTAAAATTAACCCATCTTGTTGGTTAGTAGAATTTATTAAAGAGCAGGGACTTGAAAATCAAATTATAGAAAATTTTACACATATTCTTAATTCAAAAGTTGAGCCAAGTTTTGAATTGGACAAGGGTGAAATAATTTTTAATATTGCTACAGGAGATAGTAATTATGATAAAGGAATAAAAATATCAAAAGGAGAAGAAAGTGTATTTATATGGTCAATTTTCTACACTATTTTAGAAACAGCAATAGATACATTAAATATGGATAAGGATGATAGACTTACTGAATTTTTTAATAACCTAGAGTATATTATTGTAGATGATCCAGTTTCATCTATAGATGATTCAAAAATTATCTCTATTGCAATGATGCTAATAGAAATAATAGAGAGATATAAAAACAATAGTAATCATAAATTAAAATTTTTGATTACTACACACCATGCTTTATTTTATAATGTTATATATAATCAATATAGGAAAAATGGAGATTACAATTTTAAGCCAGTTATATTAAAAAAGAATGATAAGATGTATGAATTAAAAAATCAGAGAGCAGATAGTCCGTTTGGATATCATCTAATGATTAAAGAAGAAATAGAAAGAGCTATAAATCAAGAAGATATTCAGAAATATCATTTTAATTTATTTAGAAATTTGTTAGAAAAGACATCAAACTTTTTAGGATATCATAATTGGAATGAATGTGTGGAAAGTGATAAAAAACAAGAATTCATGAGAATTATTAATTTATATAGTCATAGTAGATTGTCTGATGTAGAATACAAAGAATTAACATATGATGATAAGGAATTATTTAAAAGTACATATTATAAATTTGTTGAGAATTTTAAATGGGGGAAAATAGATGGAGAATAAAGGAAATATTATTTCTGAGAATGATAAGTCAACAGTTTTAACAGAATATAATACAATAAAAAGAAAAGAAACATCATATCAAAGTGAGGCTGAACTTGAAAATGAATTTATAAAAATACTACAGGAACAGTCATATGAGTATTTAAATATAAAAAATGAAAATGATTTAATAAACAATTTAAGGAAACAGCTAGAAAAACTAAATAAAATAAGATTCACAGATAAAGAGTGGAATGATTTATTTAATAATTTTATTGCAAATCCTAACGATGGAATAGTTGAAAAAACAAAAAAGATACAAGAAGATTATAAATATCCATTACAGCTTGAAAATGGAGAATTAAGAAATATTTATTTACTATATAAGGAAAAACAAAGAATACATGATAATTTTATCCAAGTAATAAATCAATATGAAGTAGAGACAGATAAAAGGAAAAATAGATATGATGTTACAATTTTAATTAATGGAATACCAATGGTTCATATAGAGTTAAAAAGAAGAGGAGTTGAACTAAGACAAGCATTTAATCAAATAGAAAGATATCAAAGAGATTCATTTTGGTATAATTCTGGATTATATAATTATATACAAATATTTATTATAAGTAATGGAACATTTACTAAATATTACTCAAATACCACAAGATACAAACATCTTGATGGAAAAAGAGTAAAGAAGTCTAACTCATTTGAATTTACATCATATTGGGCAGATCAAAATAATAATGGAATATGTGATTTAGAAGATTTTGCAAGAACATTTTTAAATAAAAGAACATTGTTAAACATAATTACAAAGTATTGTATTCTTACCTCAGAAGAAGATTTATTAGTAATGAGACCATATCAAATAACAGCAACCGAGAAGATAATAAATAAAATAGATATAGCTAATAATTATAATAAATATGGAACCGTCGAAGCTGGTGGGTATATATGGCATACAACTGGCTCAGGAAAAACTTTAACATCGTTTAAAACAGCTCAAATAGCAAGTAATCTTGAATACATAGATAAAGTTATTTTTGTAGTAGATAGAAAAGACTTAGACTATCAAACAATGAAAGAGTATGACAGATTTAAAAAAGGTTGTGCTAATTCAAATGCTAATACTAAAATATTGGAGGGACAATTAGAAGATAATAAATCTAAAATCATTATTACAACAATTCAAAAATTAGATAGTTTTATTAAGAAAAATAAGAGTTCTAAAGCATTTGACAAAAAGATAGTTTTTATCTTTGATGAATGCCATAGAAGTCAGTTTGGGGATATGCACAAAAATATAACAGATAAATTTAAAAAGTGGATTATATTTGGATTTACAGGAACTCCTATTTTTATAGGTAATGCTCAAACAAAAAAAGGAATAATGCAGACTACAGGTCAAATATTTGGGGAAAGACTTCATACATATACAATAGTAAATGCTATAAGTGATAAAAATGTATTACCTTTTAGATATGAATATATTGGTAGAGTCGATATAAAAAAAGATGTAAAAGATGAAAAAATATACAAAATTGATGTTGAAAAAGCATATGATAATAAAATTAGAATAGCAACAGTTACTAAATATATAATTGAACATTTTTCTACCAAAACTAAAAATGATGAATCATATGTATATAATACATTAGAAAATGTAATAGAAGTTGCAAAAAATAGAGATGCAAATCAAATAAAAAAGACATCTAATGTAAAAGGATTTAATTCGATTTTTGCTGTGTCTAATATAAGTATGGCAAAAAAATATTATCAAGAGTTCAAAAATAACAAAAGCCATAATTTAAAAGTAGCACTTATTTATAGTTATGGAATAAACGATGAAGTGGCAGATGGTGTTTATGATGAAAACTCTGAAACTACAGATGGATTAAATAAAAGTGATAGAGACTTTCTTGAATTAGCAATTGAAGATTATAATAAAATGTTTGGTACAAGCTATGATACAACGGGAGAAAAGTTCCAAAATTATTATAAAGATGTTTCACTAAGAATGAAGAATAAAGAAATTGATATTTTAATAGTTGCCAATATGTTTTTAACTGGATTTGATGCAGTGACACTGAATACATTATGGGTAGATAAAAACCTAAAATATCATGGACTAATACAAGCATTTTCAAGAACAAATAGAATATTAAATTCTGTTAAAACATATGGTAATATTGTTTCATTTAGAAATTTGGAGAAAGAATTAAATGACGCATTAGCATTATTTGGAGATAGTAATGCTTCAGGTATAGTTTTATTAAAACCATATAGAGATTATTACTATGGCTATGAAGATGACCAAGGAAGAGAGTTTAAAGGATATAAAGAACTTATTAAAGAATTAAAAGAAAGATTTCCACTAGATACAGTTATCATTGGAGAACAAAATCAAAAAGAATTTATAAAGTTATATGGAGCAATTCTTAAGGTTACTAATATTTTAAATTCATTTGATCAATTTAAGAGTGAGCAATTATTAACTGAAAGAGATGTTCAAGATTATCATAGTATTTATCAAGATATTTATGAGGAATTTAGAAGAATGTCTAAAGTGGAATCAACAGATATAACAGAAGATATTGTATTCGAAATGGAATTAATAAAACAAATAGAAGTAAATATAGATTATATCTTAGCATTAGTTAAGAAATATCATGATAGTAATATGGAAGATAAAGAAGTTTTAATAACAATTAACAAAGCAATTATGTCTAGCCCAGATTTAAGAAATAAAAAAGATTTAATATTATCATTTATAGACTCGTTAAATACTAGTTCGGATGTGTATGCAGATTTTGGAAAATTTATGAATAGTAAGAAAAAAGAAGAATTGGATAAAATAATAGAAGAAGAAAATTTGGATGAAGAAGAAACATATAAATTTGTAAAAAAATCATTTGAAAGAGGAAATATAGAAACAGAAGGGTTAGAAATATCAGCGATATTACCACCAATGGATATGTTTTCAAAAGACAAGTCTAGATTAAAGAAAAAGAATGTGGTAATAGATAGATTATTAAAGTTCTTTGATAAATTCTTTAGTATTACAAGTAATTCAATATTTACTAAAAGTAACATAGCATATAAAATAGATGAAGATATTTCTGATAGTGAATTAATGGTTGCAGAAGATAATGAAGACTATAAAACAGAGTAAAGTATGTAATTATATGGGATTATAACATATTCTATTTTAGAAAAAATAATATAAACCAAAATAAAAACTTTCTTTTTTGGAAATAATATGATATAATATTATTGTAGTGAAAAGGAGAGTTTTTATTATGTTAGGAGAAAAAATAAAATTATATAGAGAAAGTAAAAATATGACTCAAGGTGAAGTTGCAGAAATATTAGGAGTAAAAGCAGCAACAATTTCAAAATATGAAGCTGGAACATTAGAACCCAATATAGAATCATTAAAAAAGTTTGCTGAATTATATGAAGTTTCAATTGATGAGTTACTAAAAGAGGATGATTTTGATATATCTAAAATAAACATTTTAGAAGTGCTAAGAGAACAAAAAAATATGAAATTAAAAGGAAATTTATATCACAATACACAAATTACATTTGCATATAATACAAATCATATTGAAGGAAGTAAACTTACAGAAGATCAGACTAGATATATTTATGAGACTAATACGTTATTAACAGAGAAAGACTCAATAACAGATTTAGATGATGTTTTAGAAACATCTAATCATTTTAAATTGGTTGATTATATGTTAGACATAGCAGATAAAAAACTAACAGAAAAAATGATAAAAGAATTCCATAAAATATTAAAAGAAGGAACATCAGATAGTAGGAAGGAATGGTTTGTTGTAGGAAACTACAAAAAATTGGCTAATGAAGTGGGAGGATTAAAAACTACAGAGCCAAAAAATGTTGAAAGTGACATGAAAAAATTACTCGAATGGTATGAAAACTTAAAACAAATAACAATAAATGAAATAATAGAATTTCATGCAAAATTTGAAAAAATACATCCATTTCAAGATGGTAATGGTAGAGTAGGGAGGATAATTGCATTTAAAGAATGTTTAAAAAATAATATAGTACCATTTATTATTTTAGACAAAGAAAAATTATTTTATTATAGAGGATTAAATCAATATCAAACAAATAAAGAAAAAGGTTATTTAATAGATACATGTTTGAATGCACAAGATCAATATAAAAACATTATAAAATATTTTTTGAAATAGAAAGGAAAGAGAGAAATGTTAGATTTTAGTAAATTAAAAAAAGAAAATAATTTTGATAAAATAATAAAACCTGAAGAAATATTTATGTCATTGCCTAATAAAGCTGATAAATATCAATATCCAAGAAATGTCCAAGCTGAAATTTGGAGTAAGTGGTTTGAGTCTAGAGATGAAAAAGATACAATAATAAAAATGAATACAGGAAGTGGGAAAACTATAGTTGGATTATTAATATTAGAAAGTAGTAGAAGAGAAAATAAAAAACCTACAGTATATATATTACCGGATAAATATTTGGTGAATCAAGTTGTACAAGAAGCACAAGGACTTGGATTAGATATTACAGTATCTCCAGATGATATAGATTTTATATGTGGTAATAAAATATTAGTTACCAACATATATACATTAGTAAATGGTAAAACAAAGTTTGGAATTAGAGAAAATGAAGAGAATATACCTATTCACACATTATTAATAGATGATGTGCATGCATGTACAAATATCATAGAAGAACAATTTACTATTAAAATATCTAAAACTAATATTCTATATTCAAAAATATATGAGGTTTTTGAAAGTGCTTTAAAAAAACAATATAGAAATAAAATAATAGAATTAAATAATAATCAACCTATTGAATTATTAGTACCATATTGGGAATGGCATAACAAAAATAGTGAAGTATATGATATCCTATTAAAAGAAAATGATGATCAAAGTATTAAATTTAGTTTACCTTTAATTGCTAGTAATTTTGAACTATGTAATTGCGTAATAACTGATAAGATTATTGAAATATCTCCAAAGAGTATTGACTTAAATGAGATAAGAGGAATATCAGAAGCTAAAAAAAGAATATTTATGAGTGCAACAATAATGAATATATCTTCATTAGCTTGTCAGTTTGGAATACAAAATGTAAAAGTAATAACGCCAAAATTTGCTAATGATATTGGCGAAAGATTTATATTAATGCCAGAATTGTTAAATTCTAAAATAACACAAGAAGAAATAAAAACAGAAATAAAAGCACTTTCTCAAAATCATAATGTATTAGTTATTACGCCATCGAAATTCAGAGCAGATTCTTTTTGGGGAGATGTCAGAGATGATTATATGGATACATATAATATATATGATTGTACAAAAAAATTAAAAGAAGGACATGTTGGGTTAATAATAACATCAAATAGATATGATGGGATTGATTTGCCTAATTCAGCATGTGAAGTATTGGTAATTGATGGATTACCAAATATGAAAAATGAATTTGATAAAATTGAGCAACAAATGTTGAAAAATAGTAGTAGAATTTTGAACAAAAAGATTCAGTTAATTGAACAAGGCATGGGAAGAGCTGTAAGATCTAGTACCGATTATTGTGTAATAGTTTTAATGGGGAAAGGTGTTATAACAACATTATTTGCTGAAAATTATATAACAACTATGAATAAAGCAACACAAGAGCAAATAAAATTGTCCCAAGATTTAGGAGAACAATTAAGGGGAAAAAGTGCAAAGGAAGTTTTTGAGAGTTCAGAAGTGTGTTTGAAGAGAAACGAAGATTGGAAAAAAGTTAGTAAAGAAATCTTATTAAATGCAGACTATAATGAAAATATAGCAGATTTTTTAGTAGATAAGGCATTAAATGAAACTTATAAAATAGCTAAATGTGATTATGAAAAAGCAGTAGAATACTTGGATAAATTTATAAAAGATAATAGTAATTTAGACAAAGAAATACAAGGATGGTTAAAATTTCAATTAGCAGAATACTATGACTTTTTAGATAAAGCAAAATCACAAGAGATATTAAAAAGTGCTAACTCCTTAAATAATAGAATATTAAAACCTATTGAAGGTATTCAATACCAAAAAAATCAAAAAAAGTTATATGAACAAGCACAAAATATATATGATTATTTTAATGCTAAAAAGATAAATAATAATTCTTTTATTTTAGAAGTAAAAGAATTGTTAAATAATTTATCATTTTCACAAGAAATAGATGCGAACGATTTTGAAGAAGCTTTTTGTACAATAGGTAAATTAATTGGAATAGAATCTGTTAGACCGGAAGCAGAAGGAACAGGAGATCCTGATAATTTATGGTGGATAAGTAGCGAAGAAGCCTTAGTTATAGAATGTAAAAATAGAGTAATACCAAAAAACGATATTTGTAAATCAGATTGTAAGCAATTAAATCAAAGTTTAGAATGGTTTGAAAAGACTTATCCTAAAATAAATGCAGTAGGAATTTTAATACATCCATCAAACAAATTTGAAAGTGGTTGTATTCCTAAAGAAAATGTGAAAATAATAAATATAGATATGTTAAATAATTTAAAAAATAAAGTAGAATGTTTTATAGAACAATTATTAAGTGATAAAAACTACTTAGATAAGGATAAAATAAAGGAACTTATAATAGTTAATGATTTAAAACAAGAAAAAATAGTTGATACATATACAATCAAATATAAATTATTATAAGCATTATTACAGTTAAATACTGCTTATAAAATTTAAATAGAATAAACTATAAGAAATTGGAATTATGAGAGATTTATTACTCATAATTCCAATTTTTGGCTATATATCTAAACTACCAATCATAAGTTCAATACCATCACAAAATCCATTCCTATAATATTTCTCATTCCAATAACAAATATAATCCATAAAATTCT
>ERZ772860.1921-NODE-1921-length-13029-cov-3.862340_pt1 | contig 13029 bp, 12 predicted proteins | sample MGYA00511342_ERZ772860 | MGnify/ENA primary metagenome ERZ772860 (study PRJEB29015, sample SAMEA2737665) | human gut metagenome | biome: human gut; feature: human-associated habitat; material: faeces | place: China | collected 2012 ... | reverse complement strand
AGTAGTATTATAGAGGACGCGCCCCGGAATGTCAAACATTTTTTGAGGATTTTTTCAGCTTTTTTTATCGGATTTCTTTACATTTGACGAAGGGTATCGTAGAATGGCCTTGCTATGCTTTTAACGCGCGAAAGGAGCGGCATTATGCGAGAGCTTACCATCCATAAAAATGACGCCGACCAGCGGCTCGACCGCTTTCTGGCCGCGTATCTGCCGCATCTGCCGCCGTCGCTGACGGCAAAGCTGATCCGAAAAAAGCACTTTAAGATTAACGGCGCGCGCGTCTCCGACCCGGCGGCGCGGTTGTCCGCCGGCGACGTGCTGACGATGTATCTCGGCGAGGCGCTTTTGGAGCCGCGCGCCGAGGCGGAGGCCTACCGGTTTCACGGCGGCGCGCTGGACGGGATCGTCTATGAGGATGAAAACCTCCTCATCATCGACAAAAAGCCCGGCCTCGTCGTCCATGAGGACGAGAGCAAAAGCCCGGACACGCTGATCGCCCGCGTGCTCGCCTATCTGCACGCCAAGGGCGAATGGGACCCGGCCGACGAGCATTCGTTTACGCCGGCGCTCTGCAACCGCATCGACCGCAACACCGGCGGCCTTGTCATCGCCGCCAAAAACGCCGCGGCGCTGCGCGATATGAACGCGATCATCAAAAACCGCGAGGTCAAGAAGTTTTATCTCTGCCTCGTCGAAAACGCGCCGCGCCCGGCGGCAGGGCGCATCGAGAGCTATCTTCTCAAAGACGCGGCCGCAAACCGCGTCGCCGTCAGCCGGACGCCTGTGCGCGGCGCGAAATACGCCGCGACGGTCTACCGCACGCTCGGCCGCGCTGCAAACGGCCTGACGCTTTTGGAGTGCGGGCTGGAAACCGGGCGGACGCACCAGATCCGCGCCCAGCTCGCGTCGATCGGCTCGCCGCTCGCAGGCGATACGAAATACGGGCGCGGCGGCGGAATCCGGGGCGGGCAGGCGCTGTATTCCTATAAGCTCGATTTTTCTCCGCTGACAGACGGCGGCTCGCTCTCCTATCTAAAAAACCGCGTCTTTACCGCGCCGGAGGTCACGCTGGCGGGACTGCCGGTGCGGCTGCCGCGCGCGGAATGAAAACGGCTTTCGCGGGCTTCGGCCGCGGATACGGAGCCAAACGCGCGAAAACGACATGCCGTATAAGGAAACGGGAGCAAAGCGGAGGATTCATTAGAATGACGGAGCAAACCGCTTTGTCAGCGCGGCTTATTTGGATGGACCGCCGAATTTCAAAAAAATCTCTGGAATTTTGAGAAATTCCTTGACATTTTGGGGATTTCGATATATAGTATATATCACGCGCCGTAAAGCGCGACTCAGCCTGAGAAAAGGGGGAGGATAAATGGAAAAGGAGCTGATACGCCTCGCCGATATCGTCATGAGCTATGACGGCGAGGAGGTATTAAGGTCTGTCAACCTCACTGTTCATGACAAGGAGTTCGTCACGCTGCTCGGCCCCTCCGGCTGCGGCAAGACGACGACACTGAGAATCATCGGCGGTTTTGAAACGCCCACTTCGGGCGACCTGTACTTTGAGGGCATGCGCATCAACGATCTGCCGCCCTATAAGCGCAAGGTCAACACCGTCTTTCAGCGATACGCGCTGTTCCCGCATCTCAACGTTTTTGAAAACGTGGCCTTCGGGCTGCGGCTGCAAAAGCTCCCCGAAAAGGAGATCCGCAGCCGCGTGATGGAGATGCTCGAACTCGTCAACCTCCGCGGCTTTGAGCGGCGGACGAGCACGACGCTCTCGGGCGGACAGCAGCAGCGGGTCGCCATTGCGCGCGCTCTGGTGTGCCGTCCGCGGGTTCTGCTGCTGGACGAACCGCTTGGGGCGCTTGATTTGCGCCTTCGCAAGGATATGCAGGCCGAGCTGAAACGGATTCAGCAGCAGCTGGAAATCACGTTTGTCTATGTGACGCATGATCAGGAGGAAGCTCTGGCGATGAGCGACCGCGTCGTCGTCATGGACAAGGGCGTTATCCAGCAGATCGGCACGCCCGAGGACATCTACAACGAGCCGCGCAACGCCTTTGTCGCCGACTTTATCGGCGAATCGAACATCATCGACGGCGTTATGCTCGACGACTACCTCGTCGAATTCTGCGGCCGGCGCTTCAAATGCGTCGACAAGGGCTTTGGAAAAAATACGCCGGTGGACGTCGTTATCCGCCCCGAGGACATCGATATTATCCCCTACGAGAGCGGTCACATCAAGGGGACGGTCGTCTCCGCGACCTTCAAGGGCGTTCACTATGAGTTTATCATCGACGTCGAGGGGTTCAAATGGCTGATTCAGTCCACGGATTACCAGAGCGTCGGCGCGGATGTGGCGTTCGTCATCAACCCCGAAGACATCCATATCATGAAGAAGAGCGAATATTCCGGCGTTTTCGGCGACTATTCGTCGTTCAGCAACGAATACAGCGAGGATGAGCAGACATCGGAGGCGGAAAATGAAATCTAAATTTTTCGCCGCGCCCTATATCGTCTGGATGGTGATTTTCATCCTTGTCCCGCTGGGGACGTGCGCGTATTTCGCGTTTACCGACATCCATACCGGCAAGCTGACGCTGGAAAACATCAAGGCCATCGGCGACTATCTGCCGACGTTTGCCGATTCGCTGTGGCTCGCGGCGATCTCCGCGGTGATCTGCCTCGTATTGGGTTATCCCGTCGCCTATGCGATCGCCAACGCCCGCCCGTCGCGGCAGCGGTTTCTGATCCTGCTGGTGATGCTGCCGATGTGCATGAGTTTTCTGCTCCGCACGCTGGCGCTCGTGGCGATTCTGGAGGATACGGGGCTGATCAATCAGTTTCTCTCCATGCTCGGCATCGGGCCGGTGACGCTGATGCGCACGCCGGCCGCCGTGGTGTTCGGCATGGTCTACAACTACCTGCCGTATATGATCCTGCCGCTGTACAGCGTGCTGGTGAAGGTCAATCCCTCGGTGATCGAGGCCGCGCAGGATCTGGGGTGCAGCAGCGCCAAGGTGCTTACCCGCGTCATGCTCCCGCTCAGCCTGCCAGGCATCATCTCCGGCGTGACGATGGTTTTCGTCCCCGCTGTGAGCACGTTTTATATCTCCAAAAAGCTCGGCGGCACGGGGACGGCGATGATCGGCGACATCATCGAGAGCCAGTTCAAAACGACCTATAACATCAACGTTGGCGCGGCGATGTCTCTGTGCCTGATGGTCATTATCTTCATCTGCATGGGGATCATGAATAAGTTTACCGACAGCGACGAGGTCAGCCTCTATTGACATTTTTCCTGCCTGCGGCAGCGCTGCCCCGGCCCGCGCTGCGGCGCGCAAATCGGCGCGCCCCCTGCGGAACGGAAAACGTTTCGGCCGATGCCGTGTGATCGCCCGCAGCGCCTTTGAGGCCCGCGCCACCGCGCAGGGCTCGCCGCATCTTCTCTCTTTGATCTCTTCCGCCGCGGCGGAGAAAGGAGCTTCCGCGTCCATGAAAAAGGTTTCCACGGTCGTGACCGTGATTGTTTTCGCCGTGCTGTACGCGCCGATGCTGCTGCTGATTGTCGCGTCGTTCAACACAGGCAAGGATCTCACGATTTTTGAGGGCTTTACCTTCTCGCAGTACGGCGAGCTGTTCCGCGACAGCTCCCTGATCCGGCTGCTTATCAACTCCCTGATCATCGCCGTGCTCTCGTCTCTCCTGGCGACGCTGATCGGCACGCTCGCGGCCATCGGCATCCGCAACATGAACCGCCGCGCCCGCAGCGTGGTCATGACCGTCACCAATATCCCGATGACAAACCCCGATATCGTCACCGGTATTTCCCTTGCGCTGCTGTTTGCGTTTGTCGGCCAGCTCCTGAAAACCAACAACGTTCTCGGCTTCACGACGCTGCTGATCGCGCATGTGACCTTTAACCTCCCCTATGTCATCCTCTCGGTGCTGCCGAAGCTGCGCCAGCTCAACCCCAGCATCAACGAGGCCGCGCTCGATTTGGGCTGTACGCCGGCGCAGTCGTTCTTCAAGGTCGTGCTGCCGGAGATTCTGCCCGGCATCGTCACCGGCGCGATGATGGCCTTTACCATGAGCCTTGACGATTTTGTCATCTCCTATTTCGTCTACGGCCCGGCGTTCCGCACCCTGCCGGTCGAGATTTACAGCTATACCAAAAAACCGCTGCCGCCGAAGGTCTACGCGCTCTTTACGCTGATCTTCATGGCCGTGCTGCTGGTTATGATTGTGATGAACATCGTTCAGGCGCGCGACGACAGGCGCCAGCAGCGCCGCAACGTCTCTGCGCCCGGCGTGGATCCCCAGCCCTAAGCGCTCCTCTCTCGTTCAGTCCGCCTTGACGGCTGAAAATAAACCAAATACAAGGAAGGTAGAAACGAACTGAAATGAAAAAAGTGCTCTCTCTGCTGATGATCGCCCTCATGCTCGCGGCGCCCTTTACGGCGTTTGCCGACGGCGAGGACGCGGTTCCCCTCACGGGTGAGGTCGTCTACGTCTACAACTGGAACATGTATATCGCGGACGGCTCCGAAGGCTCGATCAACGTCAATGAGGAATTTACCCGCCGCACCGGCATCAAGGTCGTATACGATCTCTACGACACCAACGAGATCATGTACACGAAGCTGAAAACCGGCGGCGCCAATTACGACGTGATCATCCCGTCGGACTATATGATCGGCAAGCTGGTGGAGGAGGATATGCTCGCCCCGCTCAACTTCGACAACATCCCCAATTACCAGTACATTGACGAGCAGTTCAAAAACAGAAACTACGACCCCGACAACCTCTATTCCGTGCCGTATACATGGGGGACCGTCGGCATCATTTACAATACCAAATATGTGACCGAGCCGGTCGACAGCTGGTCGCTTTTATGGGATGAGGCTTACAAGGGCAAGATTCTCATGTTCGACAACAGCCGCGACGCCTTTGCCATCTCGCAGCTCCTGCTCGGACAGGACGTGAATACGACCTCGACCGCCGACCTCGACGCGGCCTCGCAGAAGCTCGCCGAGCAGAAGGATCTGGTGCAGGACTACATCATGGATCAGGTCTTCGGCAAAATGGAGCACGAGGAAGCGTGGATCGCGCCGTACTACGCGGGCGACTACCTCACCATGCTCGAAAACAACGAAAACCTCGCCTTCTGCTTCCCAAAAGAGGGCTATAACCTCTTTATCGACGCGATGTGCATCCCCAAGAACGCGCAGAACAAGGAAGCCGCCGAGAAGTATATCAACTTCCTCTGCGACCCTGAGATCATGGCTGCGAACCTCGATTTCCTCGGCTATTCCGCGCCGGCGAGCGAGGCCAAGCAGTATATGGACGAGGAACTCGTCGCCAGTGAAATCGCCTATCCGTCCGCGGAGGTGTTGGAGCGCGGCGTGACGTTTGAAAACCTCCCCACCGATACGATACAGTACATGAACGACCAGTTCAACAGCGTTAAGGCCTCCGGCAGCGGATGGAGTCTCTATATCATCATCGCGGCGGTCGTCCTGCTCGTCGCCGTCGGCGCGGTGATCTTCGTCAGAAAAAAGAAGAGAAACAGCTACTGAGCTTGATACATAGGCCGGTCTCGGTCGTGAAAAGCCGCCGCGCGGAAAACTCCGCGCGGCGGCCTTTTTTTGCGCGGGTGCGCCTGATCTGCGTAGGATGAGGGCGGCCGGAGCGTTTCACGAAATCCCCAAAACGTTCCGTTTCGCCCGTGCGTGTGGTTGGAGCGTTTCATGAAATCCAGAAACGTTCCGTTCTGCCGTATGGGTGGCAGGAACGTTTCACAAAATCCAAAACGTTCCATTTTGCCCGTGGGCGGGTGATTGAAACGTCACACAGAATCCAGAAACGTTCCGTTCTACCCGTAGGGGCGCACCTGTGTGTGCGCCCGCCCCCGCCGCCGCGCAGAACCCTTTCCACGGGCGTCTGCCGTGTGTAAGTCTGCCGGGGAGCGCCTGTGCAAAAGATTTTTTCCGTTTTTGTCAGTTTTTGGCATATAACAGCCTGTTTTTCCAATGATATGTCGTTTTGGGCAGACTTACATTTGCGTTTTGCGTTTAAACGCGTTATAATGCTGTTGTCTAAACGAGAGGAACAAGTAGCCAATACAGGAGGTTCGCTATGAAAAAATGGATGACAGGCATGATGACAATCCTTTTGCTGGCCGCCCTGGCGCTGCCGGTTTCCGCGGCGTCCCACACAGTCGTAAAAGGCGACAGTATGTGGAAGATCGCCGTCAAATATCAGATCGGCGTCAGCGAAATCATTGAGGCGAATCCGCAGATTGCGGATCCGAACCTCATTTATCCCGGGCAGGTTCTGACGGTTCCGGAGCTCGACGGCGGCGTCACCGCCTTTGAGAGCGAGGTCGTGCGGCTGGTCAACGAAATCCGCGTACAATACGGCTTAAAGCCGCTGACCGAAAACTGGGAGCTTTCCCGCGTGGCCCGCTACAAATCGCAGGACATGGCGGACAACGGATATTTTTCCCACACCAGCCCGACCTACGGCAGTCCGTTCCAGATGATGAAGGCCTTTGGCCTCTCCTACCGCGCCGCCGGAGAAAACATCGCTTATGGGCAGAGAAGCCCGCAGGCGGTCGTCGACGCATGGATGAATTCCAGCGGTCACCGCGCCAATATTCTCAACGCCTCTTATACCCAGATCGGCGTAGGGTACGTCGCAGACGGCCGCTACTGGACGCAGATGTTTATCGGCTGAGCCGCTCTGCCGCCGCAAAACCGCCGCCCCGCCGGGGCGGCGGTTTCTTTGCAGCGCGCCGGGCGAACCGGGAGCGCTGCAAATTTTATCGGCCAACGGCTTGCCTTGACGGGAAAATTGTGGTATAATCAAAACAAGTCGTTTCATGTAGAAGCGATTTGTTCTCAGAAGAGAACCCGGCTCCGCCACAGCAGAATATCGCTGGATCGTGTTGATGAACGCACAAACGGATTGGAGAACCGCCGAAGCGGCTCTTTGGATCCGTTTTGTTTTTTACTGGGCGGAGGTCTATTTTGGGCATATAGCCAATCAAACAAAAGAAATGGGGACTTTTCTGTGAAAAAACGCGTATTTTCTTTTCTGACAGCGCTTTTGACGCTGGCCGGTCTGCTGGCCGGCTGCGGCGGCGACGGCGGCCGGCCTGCGGGCGATCCGGCGCTGAAAAGCGAAGTGGTGATTTCGATATCCAGCGAGCCGACCTCGCTCGACCCCTGCAAGGGCTGGGGACACGGCACGACGCCGCTGGTGCAGAGCACGCTGATCGAATACAGGCAGGACATGAGCTTTGCAAACGACCTCGCCACCGGCTATACCCTCTCGCCCGACGGCCTGAAATGGACGTTTACGCTTCGAGACGACGTTTCCTTTACCGACGGCGAGCCGCTGACCGCCTCCGACGTCGTCTTTACCTTTGAAACCGCGAAGACGAGCCAGACCTCGCTCGACCTGACGTTTATGGAGCGCGTCGAGGCGGTCGGGGATACGACCGTCGTCTTTACCCTGACCAAGCCGACCTCGTCGTTTCTCAATACCGTCGCCACGGTGGGCATTGTGCCGGAGCACGCCTACGGTGAAAATTACGGCGTCGCGCCCATCGGCTCCGGCCCGTTCAAATTTGTGCAGTGGAACCCGCAGGAGCAGCTGATTCTCGCGGCCAACGAGGCGTATTACGGCGCGGTTCCGGCCATGAAAAAGGTCACGATCGTCTTTATGGACGAGGACGCGGCCTTGGCCGCCGTCCGCGCCGGACAGGTCGATATCGCCCTGACCGCCGCTACGCTGGCGACGGCGCAGATCGACGGCTATACCGTTCGGGCGGTCAGCTCGGTGGACAACCGCGGTCTGACACTGCCCGTCCTGCCGGACGAAGGGAAGCAAACCGAAAGCGGCTATCCGATCGGCAACGACGTCACCGCCTGTATCGAGATCCGCAAGGCGCTCGCCTACGGGATCGACCGCTCGCTCATCGCGCAAAACGTGCTGAACGGCTTTGCAGACCCGTGCTATTCCGAAAACGACGGCATGCCGTGGAACAATCCCGCAGTCAAAATCGCTACCGACGTTGACTACGCGAAACGGCTTCTCGCGGAAGCCGGCTGGCGGGACGCCGACGGGGACGGCATTGTCGAGAAGGACGGCGTCAAAGCCGAATTCACCTGCCTCTACGGCAGCGGAGATTCCGTCCGGCAGGCCGTGGCGCTGGCCGCCGCCGAGCAGGCCAAGCAGCTCGGCATCCGCATCGTCGTCGAGGGGACGAGCTGGGACGACATCTCCAAGCGCATGTTCTCCGACGCGGTGCTGATGGGCTGGGGCTCGTCAAACCCGTATGAAAGCTATTGCCTGTACCACAGCAGCTATGCGCTGCGCGACGACTATTATAACCCCGAGGGCTTTACAAGCGCGGCCGCCGACCGGTATCTCGAAGCGGCCATGGAGGCGCTGACCGTTGAGGAGGCGTATGAAAACTGGCGCCTCGCGCAGTGGGACGGCGAAACGGGCACGTCGATGCGGGGCGAATGCCCGTGGGTCTGGCTGATCAATATGCAGCATCTCTATTATGTGCGCGACGGCCTTGATATCGGCGACCAGCAACTTCACGCGCACGGCGCTTCAATGCCGCTGCTGCAAAATTTGAAGGACTGGAAATGGAATTCCGCGGAATAAAGGCCGGATTGCGAGGAGGAAAACTGTGAAAGGCACCCTGCTCCGGCTTGGCCGGACGTTTTTGACCTATGGGTTTCGGACCCTGCTGTTGCTGTTTGCGGTCAGCGTGATCGCCTTTGCGCTCGTCGAGCTCTCGCCGGTGGACCCCGTACAGCAGTATATTCTGGGCGCGGGCGGCGTCTCGCAGGAGCAGCGCGCCGAGCTGGAAGCGTACTGGGGCGTCGGCGACCCGCCTGTGGAGCGGTATTTTAACTGGCTCGGCGCGCTGCTGCACGGGGACTTCGGAACGTCTCTGCTCTACCGGCGGCCGGTGCTCGACGTGATCGGCGAGCGCTTCGGAAATTCGCTGGCGCTGATGGCGTGCGCGTGGGTGTTTTCCGGCATAGTCGGATTCGGGCTGGGGTGTGTGATGGGAATGCGGCGCGACCGGCTGACGGACCGCGCGATCAAAAAGGTCTGCTACCTTTTCAGCAGCCTCCCGACCTTTTGGCTGGGGCTTTTGATGCTGCTGGTCTTTGCCGTTCAGCTGGGCTGGTTCCCGATCGGCTTTTCCTCGCCCATCGGCATGCCGGCCGGCTCCGTCAGCGTCTGGCAGCGGCTCCATCACCTGATTCTGCCCGCCCTGACGCTGAGCCTGGCGTCCTTTGCGCAGATCGCGCTCCACACCCGCCAGAAGCTCATAGACGTCATGGAGAGCGAATACGTTCTCTTTGCGCGCGCGCGCGGCGAGGGGAGCTGGACGATTTTGCGCCGGCACGGCCTGCGAAACATTCTGCTGCCCGCGATGACGCTGCAATTCGGCTCCTTTGCCGAGCTGTTCGGCGGCTCGGTCATGGCGGAAACCGTCTTTTCCTATCCGGGGCTCGGCTCTGCGGCCGCGGCGGCGGGGCTGAACTCCGACGTCCCGCTGCTGCTCGGCATCACGCTGTTCTCGACGCTGTTTGTCTGTACCGGAAACCTCGCCGCCAACCTTTTATACGGCGCCGTCGACCCCCGGATTCGGGAGGTGCGGCCGTGAAAAAACGATGGAACCGGCGCACCAGACTGCTCGCGCTGACCGTTTTGCTCGCGCTGATTGTGGCCGCCGCCTTTGCCGCGGGTCTGCTGATTTCCGACGAAGCGGTCGCGCCGGATTTTGAAAATACAAAGCTGCCGCCGTCGTGGGAGCACCCGTTCGGCACCGACTGGCTCGGCCGCGACCTGCTGCTGAGAACGCTCAAAGGCCTTTCGACGAGCCTGACCGTCGGCGTCGCCGCCTCGGCGGTCAGCGCCGTCGCCGCCGTGCTCATCGGCATCGCCGCGGCGGCGGGCTCGAAATGGCTGGACGGATTCATCACATGGCTCATCGATCTGGTGATGAGCGTCCCGCACACCGTGCTGATTATCCTCGTCTCCTTCGCCTGTGGCCGCGGCCTCAAAGGGCTGCTTGTCGGCATCGCCGTGACGCACTGGACGAGCCTCGCGCGCTTAATTCGCGCCGAGGTTTTTCAGCTCCGCAGTCAGCAGTATATCGCGGTATCGCGCCGGCTCGGAAAGACGGGCAGCTGGATCCTCACCCATCATCTGCTGCCGCACCTGCTGCCGCAGTTTCTGGTCGGGCTGATCCTCATGCTTCCCCACGCGATTCTGCACGAGGCGTCGATTTCCTTTCTGGGCTACGGCCTGCCGCCGGAGCAGCCCGCGATCGGGATCATTCTCTCCGAGAGCATGAAATACCTCTCGGCCGGCATATGGTGGCCGGCGGTGTTCCCGGGGCTGGTGCTGCTGCTCGTCGTTCTGCTGGTCGACCGTCTGGGCGACAATCTCAAAGCGCTGCTCGACCCGTACAGCGCGCAGGAATAGGAGGCGGGAGCATATGATTCAGCAGAAAGAACCGGTTTTGGAGATTTCCGACCTGTCCGTGCGCTTCCGCATGTACGACCGGGGCTTTGAGCAGACGGATTTGAAGGTCGTCTCCGGCCTCAGCCTGACGGCATACCGGGGCGAGGTGCTGGCGGTAGCCGGTTCGTCCGGCTCCGGGAAAAGCCTGCTGGCGAGCGCGATTCTCGGCATTCTGCCGCGCAATGCCGCGCTCGGCGGGCAAATTGCCTACCGGGGCGAGGTTTTGACGCCGGAGCGGCAGCGCCGCCTCCGCGGCGGCGAGATCGCGCTGGTTCCCCAGTCCGTCGCCTTTCTCGACCCGCTGATGCGCGTCGGGCGGCAGGCCGACGGGCACCGCCGCCCCGCGCCGTCCGAAACGCGCAGGCGGCTCTTCAAACGCTTCGGGCTGCCGGAGCAGACGGAGCGGCTCTATCCGTTTCAGCTTTCCGGCGGCATGGCGCGGCGCGTTCTGGTGTCCACGGCGCTGATTCAGGGCGCGGAACTGGTGATCGCCGACGAGCCGACGCCGGGCATGAGCCTGGATCAGGCTCTGGAAGCGCTGGCGCTGTTTCGCCAAATGGCCGACGAAGGGCGCACCGTGCTGCTGATTACCCACGACATCGATTTGGCCGTCCGCTTTGCCGACCGGGTCACCGTGCTGTACGCGGGAACGGCGCTGGAAACCGCGCCGGCCGCGGCGTTCCGCGACGGCGAGGCGGCGCTGGCGCACCCGTATACCAAGGCGCTGTGGCGGGCGCTGCCGCAGAACGGGTTTGAACCGCTGCCCGGCTTTCAGCCCTATGCGGGAGAGCTGCCGCCGGGCTGTCCGTTTGCGCCGCGCTGCCCGCTGAAAACGCCGGAATGCGAGGCGCGTCTGCCGGAAATGCGGCCGGTGCGCGGCGGAGAGGCGAGGTGTATCCATGCGACTTGAAGCAAAAAACGTCAGCTTCCGCTACGGCCGCTCGTCGCCGTGGATTCTGCGGGATTTCGACTTTTTGGTCGAAACCGGCGAACGGGTGGGGCTGGTTGCGCCGAGCGGCTTTGGCAAAAGCACGCTGGCGCTGCTGCTGGCCGGCTATCTGAAACCGAAGGCCGGCAGCGTTCTGCTGGACGGGACGGGCCTGCCGCGCCGGGGCGTCTGTCCGGTTCAGCTTGTGTATCAGCACCCTGAAAAGGCGATCAATCCGCGCTGGCGGCTGCGGCGCGTTCTCGAAGAGAGCGGCCGGCTAAATGGGGAGACGCTCGCCGCCTTCGGCATTGAGCCGGCGTGGCTGAGCCGTTTCCCGCGGGAGCTGTCAGGCGGGGAGTTGCAGCGCTTCTGCGTGGCGCGGGCGCTGATGAGCGGCGCGGATTTTCTGATCTGCGACGAAATCAGCACGATGCTCGACGTCATCACCCAGGCGCAGATCTGGAATACCGTTCTCGCCGAGGCCGGGCGGAGGGAAATGGGCATGGTCATCATCACCCACAACCGCCACCTGGCGGCGCGCGTCTGCACGAGAATCTGCGATCTGGAAGCCAAGATTGAAAGCGCTGTCCCAAACGGCGCGAAGGGAGCGTGAATACAGTGCAACTGCGCGATTTTTTCAGAGAACATCCCCGCGCCGCGCTCGGGTTTTCCGGCGGCGTGGATTCCTCGTATCTGCTGTACGCCGCCGTGCGCTGCGGCGCGGACGTGCGCCCGTATTTTATCAAAACCGCCTTTCAGCCGCAGTTTGAGCTCGACGACGCGCTGCGGCTGGCCGCTCAGCTCGGCGTTGAAGTCGCCGTCCTGCCGCTGGACATCCTGTCCGAGCCGGCTGTGACGGAAAATCCCGCCGACCGCTGTTATCACTGCAAGGCGCGCCTGTTCGGCGCCCTGCAAAAACAGGCGCTCGCCGACGGCTATTCGCTGCTGCTCGACGGAACCAACGCCTCCGACGACGCCGGAGACCGCCCCGGCATGCGGGCGCTGCGCGAGCTGTCCGTGCGTTCGCCGCTGCGGGAGTGCGGCCTGACGAAAGCCGAGATCCGGCGGCTGTCAAAGGAAGCGGGGCTGTTTACATGGGACAAGCCGGCCTACGCCTGTCTCGCCACCCGTATCCCGTCGGGAACGGCGATCGACGCCGAAACGCTGCGGCGCGTCGAAGGCGCGGAAAACGCCCTCGGCGCTCTGGGCTTTGCGGATTTCCGCGTCCGCGTCTTTCACGGCGCGGCGCGAAGCGCAGCTGCCGCGGGCGGCCGCGGAACGGGAGAGCATTCTGAACGCCGTCAGGCCGTATTTCGATACGGTTTTGCTGGATTTGGCGGGGAGGTAACGAACAATGGATCAGAGAGCAATCAAAGAGCTTTTGGAGCGGGTGGCGCAGGGCAGCCTGCCGGTGGACGAGGCGCTGCTGCGGCTCAAAGCCGAGCCGTTTGAGGATTTGGGCTTTGCCAAGCTCGACCACCACCGCGGACTCCGGCAGGGCGTGGCCGAGGTCATCTATGGCGCGGGCAAAA
>ERZ772860.1908-NODE-1908-length-13101-cov-3.397210_pt1 | contig 13101 bp, 10 predicted proteins | sample MGYA00511342_ERZ772860 | MGnify/ENA primary metagenome ERZ772860 (study PRJEB29015, sample SAMEA2737665) | human gut metagenome | biome: human gut; feature: human-associated habitat; material: faeces | place: China | collected 2012 ... | reverse complement strand
GCTGTATCGGAAACACAGAGGACGGTATCCTTGACCGGATACCGTCCTCTATATTTTTACAGCCGTTTCCGAACGGCCGAAGAAACCGTGCAGCGGCCGCGGCCGGCGGCTTTTTTTAAGCCGGACTCTGTCCGGGTTTTATCCTTGCTCCGGGAAAAATCGTCAGAGCGGAGCCGCCCAAAGACGGCTGCGGTCTATCCGAACAGCTCGGTGGAGAGATAGCGGTCGCCCGTGTCGGGCAGAAGGACGACGATCATCTTTCCGGCGTTTTCGGAGCGGCGCGCGATGACCGTGGCTGCGTGCAGCGCCGCGCCGGACGAAATCCCGGCAAGGATCCCTTCGCTCCGCGCCAGCAGACGGCTCGCCGCATAGGCCTCTTCCGTACCGACGCGGAGAATTTCGTCGTAGACGGCGGTGTTCAGCGTTTCCGGCACAAAGCCCGCGCCGATGCCTTGAAGCTGATGCGGCCCCGAACGCCCCTCGGAGAGCACGGGCGAATCAACGGGCTCCACGGCGGCGACACGGACGGCCGGGTTCTTCTCTTTGAGATATTCGCCTGCGCCGGTGATCGTGCCGCCTGTTCCCACGCCGGCGACGAACCAATCGACGCTCCCGTCCGTGTCCGCCCAGATTTCGGGGCCGGTCGAGGCGCGGTGCGCGGCGGGATTGGCGGGGTTGGTGAACTGCCCGGCAACAAAGCTGTGCGGCAGCTCGGCGGCGAGCGCCGCGGCGCGCTCGATGGCGCCCTTCATGCCGAGGCGCCCGTCCGTCAGCACAAGCTCCGCGCCGTAGGCGCGAATCAGCCGCCGGCGCTCCTCGGACATCGTTTCGGGCATGACGATGATCGTCCGGTATCCCTTGGCGGCGGCGACGGCGGCGAGCCCGATGCCGGTGTTGCCGCTCGTCGGTTCGATGATCACCGATTCCGGCGACAGCAGCCCTTTCCGCTCGGCGTCCGCAAGCATGGCGGCGGCGACGCGGTCCTTGACGCTTCCGGCGGGATTCAGGGATTCAAGCTTGGCGACGACATGCGCGTTCAGCCCCTGCGCCGCGGCGTAGCGGTTGAGCGTAAGCAGCGGCGTGCCGCCGATCAGCTCGGTCATGGATTGATACAGTTTCATAGATCGGAGCCCCTTTCTGTGGCGGTCGGATGGAGGCGGACATACAAATCAGCCGCGCCGCCGGGATTGGCCGCGCCGTCCGGCGCGAACGGTGAAAATGCGGGAGGCCGGCGAGCTTTACAGTGCCTGTTTGGCAAAGACCGCGTCGATCTTTTTGAGCAGCGCGGGGATATCCAGATTCTGCGGACATTTTTTGACGCAGGCGCGGCAGGCGACGCAGGCGGCCGCCGCGGATTCCCGCTCCGATTTTTGGGAGAGCTGATCATAGCTCTTTCGCGCAAATTCGGTCAGGCCATAGACGTTCTGCATGTTATACGCCTTGAAAATCTTGGGGATTTCAACGCCCTTCGGGCAGGGCAGGCAGTATTCGCAGCCGGTACAATACAGTTCGTTAAAGCGCTCGATCTCCTTCAAAGCGGCGTTGACGCGCTGGAAGGTTTCCGGCGTCATCGGGATCTCATCCGAGGCGACCGCGGCGTTCTGTTCAAGCTGTTCGAGATTTTGCATCCCCGAAAGCGCGCAGGAGACGTTTTCGTTGCCGAGCACAAAGCGCAGAGCCAGCTCCGGCGTCGCCGTAAAGTCGTGGGCAACTTTTTCCGAGAGGATCGACGCGCCGCCCAGACGTCCGCCGCCGACCGGCCCCATGATCACGACGCCGAGCCCGCGCTCATGGGCCTTGGCGATCTCCTCTTCGTTGGCGCGGTCGAGCAGATTGTACTGGCAGAGAACCGACGCGAAGATCTCGCCGCGTTCGATGATGTCGGACATGTATTCGGGCTTGTCGTGAAACGAGAAGGAAATGTGGCGGATCAGCCCTTCGTCGATGGCGCGGCGCGCGTCGGCGAGCATGTCGTTGGCAAGCACGACCTCGTCGAACTTTTTGCGGTTCAGAGCATGGAAGTGATAGACGTCGATATACGGCGTGTCGAGCCGGCGCAGCTGTTCTTCAAGCGTCTGACGGAAATACTTTTTGTCGGCGCTGTCGCCGAGCGGGAGCTTGGTGGAGAGGAGGATTTTGTCGCGGAAGGGCTTGACGGCGCGGCCGACGACATACTGCGACTGCTCGTTGCAGTAGTAATACGCCGTGTCGAAATAGTTGACGCCGAGCTCGTAGCCGCGGCGGAGCAGAGGGATGGCCAGCGATTCGTCGACCTGTCCGTCCTCCGCGATCGGAAGGCGCATACAGCCGAAGCCGAGCGCAGAAATGCGGCCGATTTTTCCAAATGAGCGGTATTGCATAAACACAGCCTCCGTTTATTTTGATGGGGATTCCGTGCGGCGGAGAAGCGGCGGCGGGAACAGCCGCTTCCGGCACGGTGGATCACGGTATCAGACGCGGTGCAGCGTGCGGCGGTGAAGCGGCGCGCGATACGGGGCGTTTTAGATGGCGGCCGTATCCCATCGGCCGCGGCGGCCGGTCATGGGAGAACGCCGAAGCGAGCCGGACATTCTGCCCCTCCCCGTCCGCACGCCGAAGTCCGGCTCACAGCGCGCCGCTTTCCATGTCGTTAATCAGCTTTAATTCGATGGAATCGCGCAGCGCCGCGTAGCTGGCCTCGATGATGTCGGCGGAGACGCCGATGGTCGACCACTCGCTCTCCCCGTCGGTCGAGCGGATGAGGACGCGCACCTTTGCGGCCGTCGCGCTTTCCGGCGTCAACACGCGCACCTTGTAGTCGGTGAGGTGCGTGCGTCCGAGCGTGGGGTAAAAGCGGTTGAGCGCGGCGCGGAGCGCGCTGTCGATGGCGTGTACCGGGCCGTCGCCCTCGGCGGCCGCGAGCTCGTCGCGGCCGTTGACGCGGATTTTCACGAGCGCCGAGGAGCTCGCCCCCGTGCGCACGGGCTGCCGGTCGATCAGCGTACAGTCGATCAGCTCAAAAAAATCACGCATCATGCCGACCTGACGGCGGATGATCAGCTCCAAGCTGCCCTCGGCGGCCTCGTATTGATAGCCGGCGGCTTCCTTGGCTTTGAGGAGATTCATGACGCTGAGCAGCGCCGGAGAATCCTTGTCGCCGTCGGGAAAAAAGCGGGCGAATTTTGCAAAAAGCGTCTGGCGGCCGGCGAACTCGCTGACGGGGATTTGGCGCGTGTTTCCGACCAGCGCAGGGTCGATGTGTTCATATGCGCCGTGGTATTTGAGCATGGCGTCGACGTGCATGCCCGCCTTGTGGGCAAAGGCGCTGCGCCCCACATAGGGCAGCTCGCGGTTCAGCCGCTGGTTGGAGACGTCGGCGATCAGCGTCGCCTCGCGCGTAAAACGCCGCAGCGCCTCGTCCGGCACGGCGCGAAAGCCGAGCTTGAATTGGAGGTTGGGAATCAGCGTCGAGAGGCAGGCGTTGCCGCAGCGCTCGCCGAAACCGAGAAACGTCCCCTGAACGTGCCGCGCCCCCGCCTCGACAGCGCTCATGCTGCACGCCACGGCCAGCCCCATGTCGTTATGACAGTGAATTCCGAAAGCGCCGCTCTCCGTTTCGCCGAAAGCGCGGATCGTTTCGGTCAGAACAGCGGCGATCCGGGCGGGCAGAGAGCCGCCGTTGGTGTCGCAGAGGACGGCCTTGGAGGCGCCGGCGCGCAGCGCGGCGCGCACGGTTTCAAGCGCATAGTCCCTGTCCTCGGCGTAGGCGTCAAAATAGTGCTCCGCGTCGTAGTAGACCGTCAGCCCCTTGGCGCGCAGAAAGCGGATGGAGTCTCCGATCATGGCGAGGTTTTCCGCCGCTGAAACAGCGAGGACGTTTTCCGCGTGCGCGCGCGAGGCTTTGCCGAACACGACCGCGACCGGCGCGCCGCACCGTACCAGCGCGGCGAGCATCGGGTCTTGCTCGGCGGCGGTATGCCGGTGCCGCGTCGGGGAAAAGGCTGCGACGCGCGCGTTTTTCAGCTTTGCGCCCGCAAGCGCGCGGAACAGCTCCATATCCTTGGGTACGGCGCCCGGGTTGCCGGCCTCGATTACGGAGATGCCGGCGCGGTCGAGCGCGTGGACGATATCCAGCTTATCCTTGACGGAGTAGGAAATGCTCTCGCTCTGCGCGCCGTCGCGCAGAGTCGTATCGAGGATTTCGATTTCGGGATGAAAAACAGTCACAGATTACGACATCCTTTGTGTTGGCGGTATATTGAGAGGGTTGGGCGCGCCGTCGGGCTGCGGCGGAGGAGACAAACGCGGGAATGCGGATGGCTTCGCCGGCGGAGAAGCCTTGGAGGGCGCGCACAGACGGTTCGCCCCGCAGGGGAGGAAGTCCGGCGCTTCGCTCAAAGCGGCGCGCAGCTTACTCGGCCAGCAGGCGGTTGACGGCGTTGATATAGGCTTTGAGGCTCGCCTCGATGATATCGGTGGAGACGCCGCGCGTCGTAATCCTGCGGTCGCCGCGGGAGAGACGGATAACGGCCTCACCCAAAGCGTCTCCGCCCTCGGTGACGGCGCGGATCGTATAGTCGGAGAGCGCAAAGCCGCCGCCCACGAGGCTGTCGATGGCCTTGAAGCACGCGTCTACCGGTCCGTCTCCGACGGCCACGCAGTCCACCGGCCCGTCGGCCGTTTCCAGCGTGATGCGCGCCGTAGCGGGGATGGTGTTGCCGCTGTTGATCACAAAGCTCGACAGCTTGTAGCGCGCCGGGACGGAGTCGAGGCGGCGGCCGGCCAGCGAGACGATGTCGCGGTCGGTGATGGTCTTTTTCTTGTCGCAGAGGCGCTTGAACTGTTCGAACAGCTCGTCGATGCGCTCGGCCGACAGCGCCGTGTAACCGAGGGAGACGAGCCGTTCCTCAAACGCATGGCGGCCGGAATGCTTGCCGAGGATGATCTGGCTCTGCGGAACGCCGATGCTCTCCGGCGTAAAGATCTCATACGTCTCGCGCGCCGCCATCACGCCGTGCTGATGTACGCCGGACTCGTGCGCGAAGACGTTTTCGCCGATGACCGGCTTGTTGGGCGGGATCGGCGTGTGGATAATCGATTCCAGCACGCGGCTGGCGTGATAGATCTGCCGTGTGTGAACGCCGGTCTCCGCGCCGAGCAGGTCGCGGCGCGTTTTCAGCGCCATGACGACCTCTTCAAGCGCCGCGTTGCCGGCCCGCTCGCCGATGCCGTTCAGCGCGCATTCGACCTGCGAGACGCCGGCGGCGACGGCGGCCAGCGAGTTGGCCGTGGCGAGGCCGAGATCGTCGTGACAGTGAACGGAGAGGGCGGCCTTTTCGATGCCCTCGGTGTGTTCGGCGATATAGCGGACGAGGCGCTCCATTTCCGAGGGAGCCGCATAGCCGACCGTGTCGGGAATGTTGACGACCGTCGCGCCGCTGCGGATGACCGCAGAGAAAACGCGGCAGAGAAAATCGGGGTCGCTGCGCGTCGCATCCTCGGCCGAAAACTCCACGGCGGAACAGAACCGGGCCGCATAGGCGACCGCGTCGGCGGCGCGCTGAACCACCTCGTCGGGCGTCATGCGCAGCTTGTACTGCATATGGATCGGGCTGGTCGCCAGAAAGATATGGATCAGCGGCGAGACGCCGTTCCGTACCGCCGCCCAGACCGCGTCGATGTCGCCGGTCAGCGCGCGCGCCAGTCCGGTGACCGAGCAGCCGCGGATGTCCGCGGCGATCCTGGAAACCGCCGCGAAATCGCCCTCGGAGGAAACGGGGAAGCCCGCCTCAATCACGTCCACGCCCAGCGCTTCGAGCGCGCGGGCGACTTCGAGCTTTTCATATAAATCCATGCTGCACCCCGGCGACTGCTCGCCGTCGCGCAGCGTGGTATCAAAGATCCGAATTTTGCGCATAGGACACCTCGTTTGTGTTTCGGTCGGGTATGCGGGAAAGATTCTATCTTACATTATACCATATTTTTCGCAGCGGCGCGAGGGCTTCGGCGATATTTCGCCGCAAGTTTTTGTGGGCTTGACAAACAAATTGGACAAAGAAGTCGTTCGGAAAAAGCCGGGCAAGAGGCCGCAACGGAAAGTTGTTGGAACGGCGGTTGTGAGCGGCAAGCTGTTTGACGTAGCCGTCCAAGGAAAAGAAAGCGTGGGAATCATAGAAACGCTTCCGGTCTTCCCGATGGCTGCGCTCCACTTTTCCGTTGCGGCGAGGCGTGAAAGGCCCAATGCGTTTGTGACGGATCCCGAGCGTTTCAGCGGCGGCTTCAAAAAGGGTTTGGAGATCCTTCTGACTGCTGGAAAAACGATTGGTGCATTCAAAACCTTTTTTATTGAACTGTCCAAGATGTATGGTACTCTTACAATTTTCCATACTCTGTCAGGAGCGGCGGCGTTGACACGGTTTGGCTTATCTGATATAATAAAAACGGTCTGCGGAACGAAGCGGAATATGCGTTTGAAAACGATTTTGAGCTGCGGCCCGGCGCCTGCTTTTCCGGCCGCCGCGGCTTATTTTTTTCGGTCGTCCGGCGATACTTGACGATACCGGCGGTGATAACAAGTTGAAACCCAAAAAAATAGCCGTCTTCCAGAAGGAGCTCTGGGTGGGCGGCATTCAGAGATCGCTGATTAACCTGCTTACACGTCTCGATCAGGAAAAATATCAGGTCGATTTGTTTCTGTTTGATACGAAAATTTTCTACGAAACGGCGTTTCCGGCCAATGTCACGGTTCGGTTTTTAAAGCCGTTTCCGTATTTTTACCGTTTGCTGTATTTTTCCCTCGTCCGCCGGTTCGCTAAGAAGCTGGACTTGGATGATGAAAAGCAATACGACGCGGCGATCGATTACAGCAGCTTTCAGCATGAATGCGCCGTCGGCGCGCTGAGCGTCAGGGCGCGGAAACGGGTGATGTGGATTCACAACGACGTGGAGCAGACGCGCAAAAGAGAACTGAAATACAGGCTCTTGTGGCACTTTTTTAAAGGGAAACTCCGGCATTACGACGCGTTTGCCGCCGTGTCGGATGGCGCGGCCGAAGCCTTCCGGCGTGTTTCCGGCATTCAGGACAAGCCGATTACAGTGATTCCAAACTATGTCGATACAAAAAAAATCGCTGAGCGAGCGGCTGAACCCGTGGAGTTTGAGGTCGACCCGAATTGTTTTAATTTTTGCTCCGTAGGGCGGCTCTGCTACGCAAAGGGGTTTGACCTGCTGCTGCGGGATTTTGCCGAGGCGGTTCGGCAGAGACCGGATTTGCGTCTGTATATCATCGGCGACGGCGAGGACAGAAAAAAGCTGGAACGGTTGATTGAGCGCCTCGGCATCGCCGAAACCGCAAAAATTTTGGGTTACCAGCCCAACCCGTTTCCGTATATGCGCAAAATGGACGGGTTTGTGCTCACGTCGCGCTATGAGGGGCAGGGCATGGTGCTTTGGGAGGCAAAGGCGCTCGGCCTGCCTGTGCTGATTCCCAAACGGCTGGAAAAGTATAACGACGGCATAGCGGGGACGGACGATATCGCCGGCGCGATGCGCGCGGCGGTGAAAACGGAAAAAAAGCCCGACCCGCTCGACTGGTATAACCAAACAATCGGCGAGCGCATTGAGGCGCTGCTGCAATAAAACCGGAAGGACAAACAGACGTGATAACGAAACTGAAACAGCTCTATGCGCTTGAAACGATTCAAAAAATCCTCCTGATTTACTTATGCTTACAGCCCGTGATCGATATCGGAACCTCTCTTCTGGTACGCGGCGGCGTCAATTTAACGTTCGGCGTCGTGCTGCGGGCGATTTTTCTGCTCTTCATGGGCGTCTATCTGCTTTTCTTTTACAAGGGTCCGAAGAAAAAGCTGATTGTAGCCTATATCGCCGCGCTGTGCGCGTATGTGCTGCTCCAATTCGGGCTGCTTTTGGCCGGCGGCGGCGCGGGCGCGCTGTTTACAAACTTAAAGGAAACCGTCAAGGTTTTTTACTTCCCGTGCGTATTGCTCGCCTTCTGGGCTCTGTACCGGCAATACGGGTATCTGATGCCCGACAAGCCGCTGGTGCGGATCGCCGTGTTCTACACGCTGACGATTTTTATCTCCTTTGTGACCAACACCTCGTTCCAGTCCTACACCGGAAACGGTTACTGCGGCTGGTTTTACGCGGCCAACGAGATCTCGGCGATCACCATCATTCTCTCCCCGCTGGTTTTTTACCATTATACGTCAAGGGATGCGTTTGAGGCCATGCGGACAGGCGGCGGAAAACAGCGCGGCCTGACGATTGCCGCGGCCGCTGCCTCGGTTCTGCTGATGCTGTTTGCCAGCGTCTATCTCGCCACAAAAGCGGCGCTGCTGGGCGTCGCGGCCTATCTGCTCTGCTTCTTTGTGTGGAGCGTTTTCCGGCTGGAAATCACGCGCGACAAGCTGTACCTGTTCAGAATGGTCGCAGCCGTAGTGATGATCGCTCTGCTGGCGGGTCTGTACCTCGCGGCCTCGCCGGTGAAGAAGCATTTGACGGAGCGTATGACGTGGTTTCACCATGTGCAGGTGGAGCAAACGACCGTGCCGACGACGGTCGACACCAATCAGACGACCGCGCCGCCGCCGATTCATGACACCCATGCATACCGTGTCGCCAACTGGCTGCTGAGCAGCCGCCTCAGCAACAGCCGTTCGGTGCTGTTTCAATATCTTGAAAGCGGTCCGGCGTATAAGCTGCTCGGCATCGGCTATGCCAATCTGCCCGGATATGAATACAACGCCGAGATTGCCGTAGAAATGGATTTTATCTCCGTTTTTTACAGGCATGGCGTCGTGGGGCTGTTTCTCTTTGCCGCGCCGTTTTTCGCGCTGCTGGCGACGGCGATCAAGCGCTCGTTCCGGTCGCTGAAAGCTTGTCTGGCGTCGCTGACGTGGTGCACATGCCTGTATCAGGTGATGATCGGCTTTGCCGTGGGCTTCCTGACCGGGCATACGTTTGTCGCGCCTGCGGTCAGCATTTATGTGATTTTTATGACCGTGAAGCTGCTGGCGGTGTCTGAACGCCTGACGGCCGCTCCGGCCGGCGGCGAGAGCAAGCGCTGACAGGGTCCCGCCGCCCTGAACAAACCGGCAGTTTGGCAGTTTGAATGAAAAAAAGCGCCTCGGTTTTCAAAAAATCGAGGCGCCTTTTTTTTTGCGCTTGCCGCCCATCGGCGCGCGGCGCCGGAGGCGGCTTGAAAATAGCGGGGCTTGGAGATCAGCCTTTCGGGCAGAACGCCGCAGACCAACGGGCCGCGGCGTTTCCGCGCTCCATCCGGCGGCTCTATCCGAGGAGCGCGCCGCTGTTTTCCTCGGAGAAGGCCGCGGAAGCGTCTTCCTCGGCGGCCCGGCGCATGTTCTCCTCATGCTCCGCGTTCGTCGCGGCGAAATAGTGCCAGCCGTTTTTGCGCGCGACGTAATAGTAATAGTTGGTTTCCTCGGGATACAGCGCCGCACGGATTGCGGCCAGACCGGGATTGCTGATGGGGCCGATGGGAAGCCCCTCGCAGAGATAGGTGTTATACGGGCTGTCGATTTTGAGATCCTCGGAGGTCAGCGTTTCCTTCCACTCCGGCAGCGCGTACTGCACCGTCGCGTCGATCTGCAAATGGGGGAACAAATCGCTCTGCAAACGGTTGTGGATGACGGAGGAGATGGTCGGCCGCTCCTCGTCGTATTTCGCTTCGCGCTCGATCATCGAGGCGATGATCATGACCTCGCGGATGCTCATGTTGATATTTTCTGCGCGGGCTTTCAGATCGACGTCCCACTTGCGGTTGAAGTTTGAGAGAAACTTTTTGAGCACGCGCTCCGGCGCTTCGCCGATATAAAAGTCGTAGGTGTCGGGAAACAGATATCCTTCCAGCCGTTTGTCGGAATAGGGGAGGTCTTTCAAAAAGCTGTAAGAAAAATCATAGTATTTGGCGTACGCCTGCAACAGATAAGCCTCGCAGACGCCGTTTGCCTCCAAAAGGGCAAAGATGTCGTCCTGTTCCATGCCCTCGGGAATCGTCACCGTCACGACACGCTTTGTGTCGGGCCGGTATTTGATCTTTGAGAGAATGGAACGGTAGTCCATCGAGGCGTTCAGCGTATAGGTGCCGGGGAGAATTTGATTGTCCATGTCGGTCATCTTTGCAAACGCCCAGAACAGCGAGGGATAGCGGATGACGCCGCCGTCGGCCATGGCGTCTGCGACCTCCCGGAGCGTGGCGCCGTCCTCGATCTCCACCGTGACTTCCCGGTCGGTTTTGACCAGGGCGAACATGTCGTTGGCGGCGAGGATGGCGAAGGCGGCGAGAAGTACGGAGATACCGAGGATCAGGATGCAGTAGCTGAATGTCGAGAGACAGCCCATGCCCGGCTTCGGTTTTTCCTCAGGCCGGTCTTCGTCCTCTGTGACGGGGGCTTCCTCCGGCTGCGCCATGCCTTCGCCGGCCGCTTCCGGCGACAAAGCCTGCGGCAGAGTCTCTGCGGCGGGGCTTTCGGGCGCAACCGGCGCCCCGCCGGCCATGGCGGGCGGCGTTTCCGGCGAAACAGGCTCCGGCTGTGACGGCTCAGGGCCGGAAACGTCCGCTGCGGATTCTGAGAGCAGCCGGTTCAGCAGTTCGTTGTCCGACGTGGGTGAAGAATCGGAGCCGCCGTCCGGCCGGTTTTCAAAGTCAAAGGGTTTGTTGTCCATGTCTGTGTACAATGCCTTTCCGGTCCTAAGGAAAAAAGCGAGGGACCTTTTGCGTCTGGGTGACGGAACACATTGTGACGCGGATGCATAGTATGGTCTCGAAAGGGCTTAAAGCCCCGGAAAGAACAGCTTCATCCATAGCTGAAAATTAGAAAGGCTGGTCAATACAATGTGTTGCAACTTCTTTGACGATGACAACTGCTGGTGGATCATCATCATCATCGCGATTATTCTTCTGTTCTTCTGCTGCTGCTCCGACTAACAAATAGCGGACATCAAACGAACAATGCCGCCCGCCCAGTCTTGTGCGGGCGGCATTTGTATGGCTATTTTTCAGCCGCAAACTGCATGGAACGCCGGACGAAAGCCGCGCTCACCTCGTCTTTGAGCAGCGCGCCGACGGCGAAGCCGAACTCTGCGGCGACGCCCGCGCCGGCGGCGGTGACAATGTTTCCGTCCGTTACGACCGGCTCGCCGCACTTTTCAGCGCCGGCCAGATGCTCTTCAAAGCCGGGAAAACAGGTGGCGCGCCGGCCATTCAAGAGGCCGAGACGGCCGAGCACCATCGGCGCGGCGCAGATCGCGCCGACCAGGCCGCCGTCCGCCGCGGTGCGCCGGACAAGCTCGCCGACCGCCGGATTGGCGTCGAGATTTTTGGTTCCCGGCATACCGCCGGGCAAAAGAACCGCGCGCGGGGTCTGGGTTTTGAGCTGATTGAGCGTCCGGTCGGCGGTCAGCTCAATCCCGTGCGAGCCGCGAACCTGCTTAGAGGCGACGCCGACCAGCACGACGCTGAGCTCCATGCGGCGCAGAATATCGGCGGGGGCGATCGCTTCCAGCTCTTCAAAGCCGTCGGCGAGCAGAATGTATACGGATGAATCGGTCATCTTATGTTCACGCCTTTCCTGATACGATGTCCGCTCCGGCGCCGCCGGACACGGACAAACCTGTTCAATGGTAGTATATTCAGTCAAACAACAAATTAATCAGCGAAGCAGAGGGAAATACGCCGTCTGGTCGCAAACTCCGCGCGCAGACATACGGCGCGCCGCTCGCGGCCGGCAGACGGCATACAACGCGATCCAACCCAAACAGCGGCGGAACCGCGCGCAGCAGCGCGGAAAGATCGTCAAGAGCCGCCGCCTCGCGGACGGTGATCCCGTCCTCCGCGTCGATAAAGACATAACCGCCGCTGTCATTGACATAAAAGCCGCCGCCATTGCCGCCGTAGAGCGCGTCGAGCGTCTGATACAACCGAGCCGAACGAAAAAGCCGGAGCCGTCCCGGAGACTGCGCCCGGTAGATCCGATCGATGCGCTGGAAATCCGCCGGAACCGCACGGCGCAGCGCCGGCCCGCTCCCGGAGGGAACCTCGAAACCGTCTAAAAAATTGACCGGCGCATATCCGAAACGCGCATAAGTTTCAAACAGCCGCGCCGAAGCGGGCACCAGCAGCGTGAACGAATCGCCGCGCGCCGCGCAGAGCCTGTGAGCCGCGTCGAGCATTTGCGTCATCAGCCCGCGGCCGCGGCATTGACGCCGCGTACACAGCGCGTAGACATATCCGCCGGTTCGCCCGTCCGAGAGACGGAACTGCGGCAGGAAGACCATAGAGGAAATCGAGCCGTCGGCCTCGTCTGCCCAGACCAGCGCTTCGCAGTTCGGATAGATCAGCTCAAATACCCTCCGCGTAAAACCCGGGCTGTCCGAAAAGCATTCGGCGTACAGCGCCGCAAGCGCGGCTGCGTCTTCGGCGGTCGCATGGCGGATCACAGCCGCAGCCCCCGCGCGGAGTAGCGCATCAGATGAATGGCGGGGTGATACGAGGCTTTGGCCTGCCGCAGCCCGTCGAGCCCCATGTCCTCCTCGCGGTTAAGATATTGGTAACTCGGCGCAAGAGCCGCTGCAAGCGCCTGATTGATGACCGCATAAGCGCCGGTCACCGAGGCCAGCGCCTTTTCCACATGCACGTCGGCGACCGTGTCGAGCAGATGCGACGCGAAGGTATAGGCGGCGATGGCGCCGTCCACATACAATGCCTGCCCGCGCAGGCCGAGCGCTGTATAATTGGAAAACGCCGTCCTGATCGCGCAGGACTCGCTGCCCACGCCGTTGTGCCCGTGCGCGCAGCCCTCGCGCGCGCACCATTCGAGGTTAAAGCGCCAGAGCTCGTCGAGCATGTCGGGCGTGATTTCTTTCAGCGCGTAGCGGCCGCCGTATTCCGCCTGAAAACGGTTGATGAAGTTGCGCTTGCTGTGATACTTTTTTCCGCCAAGCGCTGCCAAATCGGAGGAATGGTAAATATAGTCGGCCCACTGCGGCGTTTTTTCAAACGTATAATTGATATCTTTATAGACTGCGGCTACGACCGGGCACTGTTCTTCGGTCAACCCCTCAAACGCCGGGAGGCCGCCG
>ERZ772860.1900-NODE-1900-length-13141-cov-4.337613_pt1 | contig 13141 bp, 10 predicted proteins | sample MGYA00511342_ERZ772860 | MGnify/ENA primary metagenome ERZ772860 (study PRJEB29015, sample SAMEA2737665) | human gut metagenome | biome: human gut; feature: human-associated habitat; material: faeces | place: China | collected 2012 ... | reverse complement strand
GCTGCACGCGCCGTTCAACGAGCTTGTCCCCTGCGCCATCGATCCGCGCGCGAGAGCGATCGCCGCGGACCGCTTCCGCGAGGCGATCGCCCTTGCAAAGGGCTACGGCGCGGAAAAGATCGTCATCCACGGCGGCTATAATCCCCAAATGTACTATCCCTGCTGGTATACGGGGCAGTCGGCCCTTTTCTGGAAGGATTTTCTGCGCGAAGACCCCGGCGTGGACATTGTGCTCGAAAACGTGCTCGAGGAAGAGCCGGAATATCTGCTGGACATCGTCCGCTCGGCGGCTCATCCGCGGCTGGGGCTCTGCCTGGACATCGGCCACGTGAACGCCTATTCTGCCGTTCCGGTGATCGAATGGCTGAAGCGCTTCGCGCCGTATCTCCGGCATTTTCATCTGCACAACAACGACGGCTCGTTCGATGCCCACGCGCCGCTCGACGAGGGCAGTATACCAATGAAGGAATTTTTGCAGAGAGCGCTTGCGCTCTGCCCGGCGGCGACCTTTACGCTCGAATTGCAGGAGGACATGGCGCGCGGCGCACGCTGGCTTTTTGAAAACGGATTTATCACCAAGGAGACAAACACATGACACTCAGAGAATGGACAGCAAAGATCACGCCGCCGGACGCTGCGGCCATGGAAGAGGCGCGCCGCCGTCAGGCGCAGCTTGCCAAGCCCCCCGGCAGTCTCGGGCGGCTCGAAGACCTCTCCGTGCAGCTCGCGGGGATCACCGGGCGCGTGCATAACAAGATCGAAAAAAAGCATCTTCTCGTTTTTGCCGCCGACAACGGCGTTGTGGACGAGGGCGTTTCGAGCGCGCCGCGCTCCGTGACACTCTCGCAGACGATCAACCTTACGCGCGGCAAGACCGGCGCGGCGACGCTCTGCAAGCATTTCGGCTGCGCAATCACCGTCTGCGACGTCGGCGTCGCAGCGAAAATCCGCGAAAAGGCGGTGCTATGCCGCAAGATCGCCTACGGCACGAAGAATATCGCCCGCGGCAGCGCCATGACGCGCGAGGAGTGCGAGCGCGCGGTGCTCACCGGCATCGAGCTTGCCGCGGAAACAGACGCGGACGCGCTCGGCGTCGGCGAGATGGGCATCGGCAACACAACAACGTCCTCCGCCGTGCTCGCAGTGCTGCTGGACGCGCCCTGTTCCGGCACGGGCGTGCTCAGTCAGAAGCCGGATATCAAGCTGCGCCTGAAGGAAAGCGACCTGCCCGCCATTGCAGAGACCCAGAAGAAGCTGCTGAATACGGTGTGCCGGTACGTCCGGCCCGGCGGTCTGCTGGTGTACTCCACCTGCTCTGTGCTGCCGGAGGAAAACAAGGCGCAGATCGAAGCCTTCCTGAAAGAGCATCCTGAATACACGACCGAACCCATGCCCCTGTCCTTCCCGGCGGAGCTGCGCCAGCAGCAGGACGCGCTGGGTCTGCAGCTGCTGGGCTTCCGGGATCAGGTGGAGGGCTTCTACATCGTCCGTCTGCGGAGGAACTACTGATGCCGGAAAAACGCATCCTGCTGGATATGACCCCCGGCGAGCTGGGAGCCTACTTCAAGGAGCTGGGCCAGCCCGCTTTCCGGGCCGGTCAGGTGTACAGCTGGCTGACCCGGAGCGTGCCCTTTTCGGAGATGAGCAACCTGCCCAAGGCCCTGCGGGAGCAGCTGATGGAGACCTGCGACGATCTGCCCATGGAGCTGTACGGCGTGTTCCCCTCCCAAAAGGACGACACGGTCAAATTCCTGTTCCGCTGCCGGGACGACAACCTGATCGAGGGCGTGCTGATGCACTATCATTACGGCTACAGCCTGTGCATCTCCACGCAGGTGGGCTGCAAAATGGGCTGCGCCTTCTGCGCCAGCACCCTGAACGGCTGCGTTCGGAGCCTTTCCAGCGGGGAAATGCTCTCGGAGGTGCTGCTGGCCAACCGTTATCTGGGCGAAAAAGGCCGGGTGGGCCATATCGTCCTCATGGGCAGCGGCGAACCGCTGGATAATTACGACAACACCGTGCGGTTCCTGCGGGCGGTCAACGAAGAAAAAGGGCTGAACCTGAGCCTGCGCAACGTGTCGGTCAGCACCTGCGGCCTGGCGGATCAGATTCGCCGCCTGGCAGAGGAAAATCTGGGCATTACGCTGAGCCTGTCCCTGCACGCCCCCAACGACGAAATTCGGCGGCAGATCATGCCCGTCGCCCGGCGCTGGCCCCTTGGCGAGGTCATGGCCGCCGTGCGGGAATATGTGAAGAAAACGGGCCGCCGGGTGGTTTTTGAGTATGCGCTCATCGACCGGCTCAACAGCCGCCCGGAGCATGCCGTCGAACTGGCCGCGCTGCTTAGGGATCTGCAGTGCCATGTGAATCTGATCCCCTTGAACCATGTGGACGAGCGGGCCCTGCGCCCCGCGTCGCCGGAGGCGGTGCAGCGCTTCCTGCACACGCTGGAGGATCGTCACATCTCCGCCACCGTGCGCCGGGAAATGGGTTCCGACATCGGCGGGGCCTGCGGCCAGCTGCGGCGGCGGGAACTGGAAGGAACATCAAAGGAGTAACACCATCATGCGGGTTTGCCACAGAACACATCAGGGTCTGGTACGGGCCAGCAATCAGGACAGCCTGCTGGCGGAGGGACGGCTGTACGGCGTCGCCGACGGCATGGGCGGCCACAAGGGCGGGGAAACCGCCAGCCGGGTGGCCGTGCAGGTGGTCAAAAACGCCCTCTCCCGAAAAAAACCGGAGGAGGACGCGCTGCGCATGGGGCTGGAAGCCGCCAACCGCCGCGTTTACGGCATGGCGGGCAGCGACGAGAACCTGACCGGCATGGGCACCACCATGACCCTTCTGTGGGAGGGCGAGCGGCGCATCCTCATCGGCCATGTGGGCGACAGCCGCGCCTACCGTCTCCGGGACGGCAAGCTCAGCCAGATCACGCAGGATCACAGCGTGGTCGGGGAGCTTCTGCGCAATCAGGTCATCACCCCCGAAATGGCGAAGAAGCATCCCTATCGAAACATCATCACCCGGGCCGTAGGCATCGACCCGGTGGTGGAGGTGGATGTGCTGTCCGAGGACAAGCAGCTGGACGACCTGTGGCTGGTCTGCTCCGACGGCCTGTATAACATGGTGGACGACAAGGACATCGAAGAGATCCTGAATACCCTGAATGAGGAAAAGGCCGCGGATCGTCTGCTGGAGCTGGCGCTGGAACACGGCGGCACGGACAATATCACCTTCGTGCTGGGCCGGGTGATGGAGGTGCAGGGCGAATGATGAAAGGCATGATCTTCGCCGAGCGCTACCAGCTGGAGGACTTTATCGGTCAGGGCGGCATGTCGCTGGTATACCGGGCGGTGGATATCCGCACCGGCCACAGCGTGGCCGTCAAAATCCTGAAAAGCGAATACAATTCCGACAAGGAATTTCTGGAGCGCTTCCAGCGGGAGGCCCAGGCCGCCAGCCTGATGAGCCATCACAACATCGTCAACCTGCTGGACGTGGGCGTGGAGGGCGAATACCGCTATCTGGTGCTGGAATACGTCAGCGGAAGCACCCTCAAGGACGTGATCCGCCAGAAGGGACGGCTGAACACGACCACCGCCATCCAGATCACCGTGCGCATTTTAAGCGCGCTGCAGCACGCCCACGACAACGGCATCATCCACCGGGACATCAAGCCCCAGAACGTGCTGATCCACTCCGACGGCCACGTGAAGGTGGCGGACTTCGGCATTGCCCGCATGACCAACGCCTTCACCATCTCCAAGGGGGATACGGTGGTGGGGTCAGTGCATTACTCCTCGCCGGAGCAGGCCATGGGCGGCGTGGTGGAGGCCACCAGCGATATTTATTCCACCGGCGTGGTGATGTACGAGATGCTCACCGGCCGGGTGCCCTTCGTGGGCGATACCCCCGTTTCCGTGGCCATGCAGCACATCAATGACGCGCCGCCGCCTATTACCGACTATGCGCCGGAAACGCCGCCCGCCGTGGTGGCGGTGGTGATGAAGGCGCTGGCCAAGAACCCAAAGGATCGTTTCCAGAGCGCACGGGAAATGGCGGATGCGCTGCTGCAGGCCAAGGACGGCAAGCTGGATCCCGAAACGCTGCAGACGGGCTTTTCCCGGCTGCCTGCCGGGGCAGTGACTCCGGGCAGGCAGCAGCCGGTGCAGCCCCCGAAACGCCCTGCCGAGAACAAACCCTACCGGCCCGGCCCGGTTTCACAGGCCACGGGGCGGATGAAGAAGCACCGTTATTCACGCCGGGGCATTCTTTTGACCGCCGCGGCCACCGTGGCGGTGCTGGCCGTGCTGACCTTCGGCATTCTGGCCATTTTCAACCGGGTGACCAACCGGGTCATCGCGCCGGATGTGGAGGGCTACCCGGCCGAGGAAGCCATGGCCATGGCCAGACGGGCCGGGCTGGGCTGGCAGCAGACCGAGCAGAACAGCGACCTCATCCCCGCCGGGGTGGTGATCTCCCAGCTGCCGGAGCCGGACACGGAAATGAGCCGGGGCGACAGCCTGCTGGCCACCGTCAGTCTGGGCCCCAGTCAGGATACCATCCCCGACTGCGTGGGGCAGCTGTATGACAATATTTCCAAGAATTTGCGCAAGCAGGGCTTCAGCATCGTGGTCATCCGATCGGTGTCCACGGAGCCGCTGGGCACCATCCTGCAGCAGAATCCCAAGGGCGGCGAAGCCTTTACCCCCGGGCAGGAGCTGAAACTGACCATTTCCGGCGGCAGTACGCTGGTGCCGGACGTGACTGCCCGCACCGAGGAAGAAGCGGCCAAGCTGCTGCGGGAAAACCAGCTTTCCGTCGGCGAGACCGTCTATGTGGAAGTGCTGGATGAAAGTCAGATCGGCATGGTCATGGCCCAGAACCCCGTCTCGGGTACGCTGGCGGTGCTGGACGCGCCGGTGGTGCTGACCGTCGCGACGCAGAGCAAGGGATATAAGGGTGAGATCAGCTTTACCATGGAAAAGGCCGATCAGGATCGAACCATTCGGGTAACGCTGGTAGAGAACGGGCAGGAGGTGGAGCAGTACTCCGCCGTGTACCTCGCCGGGCAGAGCGGCAGCGTGATCACGCCCCTCAGCTCCGCCTACGGAGGCAGCGCGTCCTGCCGGGTCTATGTGGATGGGAAGCTCTATCTGGAGCAGTCCGTGACCATGGAATAGGAGGAAACAGTTTGATGGAACAGAGCGCCCGGGAGGGCGTGATCGTCAAGGGCGTGGGCGGCCTGTACTACGCCCGTCAGCCGGACGGAGAAGTGCACGTGCTCCGGGCCAAGGGAAAATTCCGCAAGCAGCACGTAACGCCCATGGTGGGGGATCGGATCTTGTTCACCCCGGCCAGCGGGGACGAGCATGGCTGGGTGGAAGAAATTCTGCCCCGGGACAGTGAACTGATCCGTCCGCCGGTGGCCAATATCCGCACGGTGCTGCTGGTGTTGGCTCCCCAACCGGAGCCGGACTATCTGCTGATCGACACGCTGCTGGTGATGGCGGCCCGGCAGAGCATCCGCCCGGTGCTGGTAGCCAACAAATGCGACCTTTCGTCGGAGGTGTATGAAAGCCTTGTGCGGGAATACACCCCGCTGCAGGTTCCCATCCTCCGGGTCAGCGCCGAAACGGGCGAGGGGCTGGACGAACTGCGGGCCGTGATGCGGCAGGGTATCTGCTGTTTCGCCGGGCAGTCCGGCGTGGGCAAGAGCACGCTGCTCAGCGCCGCCACAGGGCTGGAACTGAAAACCGGCGAGATCAGCCGCAAGATCAGCCGGGGCCGCCACACCACCCGCCACGCGGAATTGATGTTTCAGGACGGCTATCAGGTGCTGGACACCCCCGGTTTCAGCCTGCTGGAACTGGAAATGGGCATGGAACCCATTCAGCTCAAGGATTATTACCCCGATTTCGCGCCCTATGAGGGGCAATGCCGTTTCTCCCCCTGCTATCACCTGAGCGAACCGGGCTGCGCCGTACTGGAAGCCGCCCGGGAAGGCAAGCTGGGCAGGGAACGGCTGGAACGCTACCATCTGCTGCTAAGCCGCGTAAAAGAAGCATGGAGGAATCGCTATGACTAAGATCGCCCCGTCCATTCTGGCCGCCGACCCCCTTCGGATGTTTGATGCCGTAAAGCTGGTGAAGGACACCGGCTGTGACGAGCTGCATTTTGACGTGATGGACGGCCATTTTGTGCCCAACATCAGCTTTGGCCCCAGCCTGCTTGCGGCCATTCATAAGGAGTTCGACCTGCACTGCGACGTGCATCTGATGATCTCCGACCCGCTGAAATATGTGGAAAACTTCGCCAAATCCGGCGCGGGCACCATCACCATCCATCAGGAGGCCAATGATTTCCTGCCCTGCCTGCGGAAGCTGCGGGAGCTGGGCGTTCGGGTGGGCGCGTCGGTGAAGCCGGGCACCTCTGTCGAAACCTTGCGGGAGGCGCTGCCGCTGCTGGATCGGGTGCTGCTGATGACGGTGGAGCCGGGCTTCGGCGGGCAGAAGCTGATGCCGGATGTGCTGCCAAAGGCCGCCCAGCTGCGGGCTATGGGCTTTACCGGGGATATTGAAGCCGACGGCGGCATCAATGGGGACAACGCCCCCCAGCTGGCGCGGGTCGGTATTGACACGCTGGTGATGGGCACCGCTTTTTTCCGGGCGGAGGAGCCGGAAGCGCTGGTGCGCCGTGTGCATTCTCTCTGAAAAAATGGCAAGAATGAGAAACGTCCCCTGAAAGAAAAACGGGAAAGGACGGCCTTCTCATGAAAACGACGAAATCCAAACAGCCCGGGGAAGCGCTGTTTACGCTCTATCCCCGGAAGAAAACCATGAAGCGCGGCCCCGTGCGTCACTGAGCCGCGCTGATTGGAATGGGAAAGGAATGAAACCGTTTTTTGAATTTTGACGAACTGCCGCTGCTTCCGCAGCTGTTGACCGCGGTTAAAGCCTGCGGCTATGAGACCCCCACCCCCATTCAGCGGGATACAATTCCCACCGTTCTTGCGGGCAAAGACGTGCTGGGCTGCGCCCAGACGGGCACCGGCAAGACCGCCGCCTTCGCCCTGCCGATTCTGCAGCGGCTCTATCAGGAGCGGCCTTCCGGGAAGGGCCGGAACATTCGGGCGCTGATCCTGACCCCCACCCGGGAATTGGCCCTGCAGATTCAGGAAAACTTCGTGGCCTACGGCAAAGGGCTGCCGCTGCGCTCCTGCGTGATTTTCGGCGGCGTAGGCCAACAGCCGCAGGTGGAGCAGCTCAAGTGTGGCGTAGACATTCTGGTGGCTACGCCCGGACGGCTGAACGACCTGATCGGTCAGGGCTTTATCAGCCTTGCCAAAATTGAGATTTTTGTGCTGGACGAGGCTGATCGGATGTTGGACATGGGCTTCATCCACGATGTGAAAAAAGTCATCGCCCTTTTGCCGGAAAAGCGGCAGACCCTTTTCTTCTCCGCCACCATGCCCGCCGAGGTGGAAAAGCTGGCCATGAGCATCCTCAAAGACCCGGTCAGCGTGAAGGTAGACCCGGTCAGCAGCACCGTGGACACCATCGAGCAAAACCTGTATCTGGTGGATAAGGCCAACAAGAAGCACCTGTTGGCCGATCTTCTGCGCCGCCCGGAGGTGGAAAGCGCGCTGGTCTTTACCCGCACCAAGCACGGCGCGGACCGGGTGGTGCGGGAGCTGAGCCGGGAGGGCATTCAGGCCCGGGCCATCCATGGGGACAAGAGTCAGGGCGCCCGGCAGGAGGCCTTGGCCCAGTTCAAGCAGGGCAAGATCCACGTGCTCGTCGCCACCGACATCGCCGCCCGTGGTATCGACATTGCAGGCCTGTCTCACGTGTTTAATTACGATCTGCCCCATGAGCCGGAATCCTACGTCCACCGCATCGGCCGCACGGGCCGGGCGGGACACGAAGGCGTGGCCGTCAGCTTTTGCTGTATCGACGAAATGAAGGATCTCAAGGCCATTGAAAAGCTCATCGGCAAGCAGATCCCCCGGAAGGAAAGCCAGTGGCCCATGCAGGTCTTTACCGAAACGGTGAAGCAGCCGCCCCAGCCCCGGCCCTCCAAGCGGGAGCGGATGGCGGCGGAAGCAAGCCGTTCGTCCCAGCCCGCCAAGCGGCCTGAAAAGGCGGGAAAACCGGCCGTTAAAGCCGCGCTTCCCGAAAAGAGGGACTTGAAGAACGCCCGGATGGAGAAACCGGCGCGGCATGAAAAGGCGGCTGCCGAAAAGCCCGTTCGGGCGGCGAAAGCGCCCCGACAGCAGGAGCCCCAACGTCCCACGCGGGAATCCAAGCCGGTTCGGGAGCCGAGACCCCTGCAAAAGGCTGAGCGTCAGCCGAAGGAAACGGCGTTTCGCGCCACCCTGCTGGAACGGCCTAACGCCCGGCCCGTCCGCCCGAAGGAGGGACCCATGTTTCTGGAAGCGCCTTTTCTGGACGACAAGCCCGCCCGGAAAGAGGAAGAAAAGCCGTCCATGACCTATCAGCAGTATATGCAGAAGCAGCGCGCCGCCTCCCGGATGCGGTTTTCCACCGGGGAAGACCGCCGCTGACGAAGTTGACAAAACGGAAACCTGACGTGCTGAAGAGGAAAAAGCCATGTACATTGCCGATCTGCACATTCATTCCAAATATTCCCGGGCCACCTCCTCCGACTGCGACGCGCCTCATCTGGACCTATGGGCGCGCCGCAAGGGCATCGGGCTGGTAGGCACGGGGGACTTTACCCATCCCGTCTGGCGGTCGGAGCTCCGGGAAATGTTGGAGCCTGCCGGAGGCGGTGTATACGCACTGCGGAAGGAGTTTGCCCTGCCGTCCGGCGTGGCCGGCGGGGGAGACCCCGTCCGCTTTGTGGTATCCGGGGAAATCAGCACCATCTACAAGAAGGATGGCAAGACCCGGAAGGTGCATCACGTCATCCTGCTGCCCGGGCTGGACGAGGCGGAGGAGCTGGCCCATCGGCTGGAAGCCGTGGGCAACCTGCACAGCGACGGACGGCCCATTCTGGGCATGGACAGCCGGGATCTTCTGCAGATGACCATGGACGCCTGTCCGGACGCGATCTTTATTCCGGCCCATATCTGGACGCCCCATTTTTCTGTGTTCGGGGAATTTTCCCAATTTTCCACGCTGGAGGAATGCTACGGCGACATGACCGGCTGCATTCACGCGCTGGAGACGGGGCTTTCTTCTGACCCGCCCATGAACCGCCGAGTGTCCCAATTGGACTCTTATCTGCTGGTATCCAATTCCGACGCGCATTCTCCGCAAAAGTTGGGCCGGGAAGCCAATCTGCTTTCCTGCGGCGCAACCTATGGAGAGCTGAAACACGCGCTGGAGACCGGCGAGGGTTTCGAGGGGACGATCGAGTTTTTCCCGGAGGAGGGCAAGTACCATCTGGACGGCCACCGGGCCTGCGGCTGCTGTCTGGAGCCGGAGGAAACCAACGCCCTGAACGGCCGCTGCCCGGTTTGCGGACGAAAGCTGACTGTGGGTGTGCTGCACCGGGTGGACGAGCTGGCCGACCGGCGGGAGCCGGGGCCCCTGTCCCGCCCCTTCGAAAGCCTGATGCCCCTGCCGGAGCTGCTGGCCAACTGTATGCAGACCGGCGCGTCCAGCAAGCGGGTGCAGGGAGCCTATCTGGAAATGCTCAAACGCTACGGCCCGGAGTTTACGATTCTGCGGGAGCTGCCGCTGGAGGCGGCAGAGCGGGACATGGGACACGGCGTAGCTGAGGCTCTGCGCCGCCTGCGCACGGGACAGGTTCACAAACAGGCGGGCTATGACGGCGAATACGGCGTGATCACCGTGTTTGAACCCCACGAGATGGAACTGCTGGAAGGTCAGACTTCCCTGCTGGAGCTGGCGGGCTTTGCCGCGCCCAAGGCGAAAAAACAGCCGGTAAAGGCCCGCGCCGCCGAAGCTGAGTCGGAAGAAATGGTGCAGAAACTGCCCTTGCGGATGAATCCGGAGCAGGAGGAAGCCATCCGGGCGGAGGACGAAATTATCGCCGTGGTGGCCGGCCCCGGAACGGGCAAGACCCGCACACTGGTGGAACGCATCGCCTATCTGGTGGAGCGGCGGAAGGTGCCGCCGAAGGAGATCACCGCCGTCACCTTTACCCATCAGGCGGCGGAGGAAATGCGCGCCCGGCTGAAGGAGCGGCTGGGGGCTGCGGCCAAGTCCATCACCATTGGCACGTTCCATGCCATTGCCCTGAACCTGTTGGAGAAAAAGCCCCTGTTCAGCCGGGAACAGGCCCTCGCCCTGATGGCGGAGCTGCTGGAAGAACGGGGCGAAAAGACCTCGCCCGCCGAAATGATGCGGCTTTTGTCACAGGAGAAGAACGGCATGGAAGTTGTAGGTTTCCCCCATGGCCTGCGGGAAGCCTACGACGAACGGATGCACGAACTGGGCGCACGAGATCTGGACGACCTGCTGACGGAAGCACTGGCGCTGGACGTAAGCCGGAAGCCCTGCTTCCGCCACCTGCTGGTGGACGAATTTCAGGACATCAACCCCCTGCAGCACCAGCTGGTGGAGCACTGGCGGCAGGGCAGCCTGTTCGTCATCGGCGACCCAGATCAGTCCATTTACGGCTTCCGCGGCGCGGATGCGGATTGCTTCGACCGCCTGCGGGAACGTCACCCGGGGCTGCGTCTCATCCGTTTGAAGGAAAACTACCGCTCCGTGCCCTCGGTGCTGGAATCGGCCCTGTCCGTCATCGACCGAAATCCCGGCCCGCCCCGGCAGCTTCATGCCAATGTTACGGGCGGCGCGGCCGTTCGGCTGATGCAGGCGGACGATGCCTTTGCCGAGGGCGTGTTCATCACCAAGGAGATCGAGCGCATGGCGGGCGGCGTGGATATGCTGGAAGCCCATCACCAGAAGGAAGACCGGGCTGTTCATCGGGCTTTTTCGGAAATGGCGGTGCTGTGCCGTACTCACCGGCAGCTGGAGCAGATCGAGTACTGTCTGGAACACGACAGCATCCCCTGCGTGGTGTCGGGCCGGGAAAACTTTTGGGAGGACGGCAAGGTACGGGGCATGTTGGGCTTTTTCCTCTCCCTGCAGGAGCCTGAAAATTTTGCGGCGCTGAACGACGCTCTATCCCTTTTATGGAAGATTCCCGCGCCGCTGATTCAGCGGGCGGGGGAGACTTTGCGGACAGCGAAAGAGCCGGCCGCCCTTCGGGAAAGACTGGCTTCCTTTGAGGTGCTGGCCCCGTGGCTGGACGCGGCGGACGAACTTTGGCCCCAGCTGGCCAAGGCTAAGCCCCGAAAATTGCTGGAACGGCTCCGGGAGCTGTGCGGGCTGGAAAATTCCAGGCCGGTGTCCCGGCTGCTGAACGCCTCCGTGTTCCAGAATCGAATGGAGGAATTTTTGGAACGGACGCTGCTGGGCGCGGAGGGCGACCTGCAGCGCCGGGGCGAGGGAGCCGTTCAAAGCGGCGCGGTGCGTCTGATGACGCTGCACGCCTGCAAGGGGCTGGAATTCCCGGTGGTCTTTCTGGCGGGCCTGAACAGCGGCGACCTGCCTTTGGAGCGGGAGAAAAGCCCCACGAATGTGGAAGAAGAACGGCGTCTGTTCTTTGTCGGCATGACTCGTGCCCGGGAGGAACTGATCGTCAGCTATGGCGGTCAGCCGTCGGCCTTCGTGGACGAGCTGCCGGAAAGCATTCATCCGCAGCCGGTTCGCACCCGGAAGCCTATGGTGAAGATGGAGCAGCTTAGCCTGTTCTGACAATGATTTTGAATGCAAAAGAGGGAAAAGCATGGTTTCGTTGTTGCTGGCGGTCATTTACCTTGCCTTTATCAGTCTGGGACTGCCGGACGCTCTGCTGGGCTCCGCATGGCCGGTGATGCAGGGCGAACTGAACCTTCCCATTTCCTTTGCCGGAGTGATCTCCATGACCATTTCCGGCGGCACGATCCTGTCCAGTCTGCTGTCCGACCGGATGACCCGAAAGCTGGGCGCGGGACTGGTGACGGCCCTGAGCGTTTTGATGACGGCTGCGGCGCTGCTCGGCTTTTCCCTGTGCAGCGCGCCGTGGATGCTGATCCTTTGGGCTGTTCCCTACGGTCTGGGGGCGGGCGCGGTGGACGCGGCGCTGAACAATTACGTGGCGCTGCACTATTCCTCCCGGCACATGAGCTGGCTGCACTGCATGTGGGGCGTCGGCGCCAGCATCAGCCCGTTTATTATGAGCCTGGCCCTGCAGCGAGGCTGGGGCTGGCAGATGGGCTACCGCTCGGTCTCCTACATTCAGCTGGCCCTGACGGCGCTGCTGTTTCTCAGTCTGCCCCTTTGGAAAAAGCGGACGAATGAGACGGCGGAAAGCAACGAATCCGTTGAACCGGCCAAACGTCAGAGCATCGGACAGCTGCTTCGGCTACCGGGCGCGCCGTTGATTTTGCTGACGTTTTTTGGCTACTGCGCCATGGAAAGCACGGCGGGGCTATGGGCCAGCAGCTATCTGGTCAGCGCCCGGGGCGTGGAAGCGGAAACAGCGGCCCGGTTTGCCAGTCTGTATTATATTGGCATCACCCTTGGAAGATTTCTGAACGGCTTCATTACCGACCGTTTCGGTGATCGGAACATGATCCGCGCCGGGCTTGGGCTGGCATTGGTCAGCATTCTGGTGATCCTCCTGCCGTGGCGCGTCTGTCCGTTGATTGGTTTGGTGACGCTGGGCGTGGGCAGTGCTCCGATCTATCCCTGCATCATTCATTCCACGCCGGAATCCTTTGGTCGGGAGAATTCTCAGGCGATCATCGGGGTGCAGATGGCCAGCGCGTACATCGGCTCCACATTCATGCCGCCGCTGTTCGGGCTGATCGCCCAATACGGCAATATCGGGTTTTACCCGGTATATCTGATGATCTTTGCGGTTTTGATGATCGTTCTGTACGGGCTGTTTACGAAGGGGCAGGGAAAGAAGGCGTAAGGAAACTCGGTTCGGCGTCCGAAGGGGTGCGGGGGCGGAAAGCCGCCTGCCTGTGACGATGTACCCAGTATGGCTGTAAGAACCCCTTTTCCGGGGCTTGACGCGCCGACTTCGGCGCGAATCGGGACTTGCCGTCCCATGGGGCGTTCACACTTTTCTTTCGATGGCGAAAGAAAAG
>ERZ772860.1896-NODE-1896-length-13166-cov-3.520174_pt1 | contig 13166 bp, 9 predicted proteins | sample MGYA00511342_ERZ772860 | MGnify/ENA primary metagenome ERZ772860 (study PRJEB29015, sample SAMEA2737665) | human gut metagenome | biome: human gut; feature: human-associated habitat; material: faeces | place: China | collected 2012 ... | reverse complement strand
CGTTGGCCTGCTCGAACACGCCCTTGACGTTATTTTTGACAAAGGCGCGCATGTTCGGCTGCAAGCAGCGCCAGTTCGGGTGCGGCGCGGGGTAATGGGCAAAGCAGGTCGTATAGTCCCAGATATAGACTCGGCCGCAGCATTTTCCCCAGTCCTCCAAATCGCGGATAAAGGACGAACGCGATCCGTCCGGGCGCTTGACGCCGCGCTCGTCGTCGCAGCTCTCAAACGGATGCGCAAAGCACGCCTCAATCGAGCAGAGCCGCACGCAGACGTTGGGCGCAGGGCGCGTGATCGCCGGGACGGGGCGCGTGTACTGGTAGGCGAAGGTGTCGAAGACGACGTCGGGGAATTCCGGCCCGAGCCGTTCGGCGATGGCGTTGACAAAGCGCAGCAGCGTGCCGGACGGGCTGTGCTCGGCCTCGTCGACCGCGCGGCAGGCGTCGCACTGGCAGTTGTCGCCCCAGTCGTTCTGCGTGATCGAGATAATCCGCGCGCCGGGGTTCGCTTTCAGCGCCGCGCGCACGCTTTCAATCGAGATTTCCAAAACCTCGGGGTTGGTCAGGCAGAGCTGCGTACAGCTTCTCTGCGTCTTGCGCTTGCCGTCGATGAGCGAATAGTATTCGGGGTGCGTCTCCGCGTATTTTTCCGGCGGCACGAGCAGGTCGAAGGTGTGGCAGAACCACGCGTAACGGATGTTGCCGCCGTGCTTTTCGCGGATCGGCACGCAGTTGCCGTTTAAGCGCAGCTTGACGGCGAAGCGCGAATACTGCGCGCATTCGTAATAGTTGTGGTCGCGGTATTCGAGCGCAGGCACCTGCCGCGTGTCGATATCCGGCAGCAGAAGGCGCGGGCTGGTGGGAATTTTTTCGCAGGTCGCCGTAAAGAACCGGCAGCCGAGGCGTTCCAGCAGCTCATAGACGCCGTAGATCACGCCGCGCTTGCCGCCGGTGACGGCGAGGCTGCCGCCGACGGTGCGGACGACAAAGCCGTCGTCGCCGAGCTCGCTGTCCTCCACGCCGAGTAGCGCGGCCGCGCCGCGGCCGACGGCGAGCATCCCCTCCGGCCGCGGCTCCGAACCGACGGAAAAGGCCGCCGAAGTCATGCGTTCGAGGTAGTAGCGGAGCTCATCCGCCGCGTAGCGCTCCTGTTCGCTCGCGTCCGCCGCCGTGACAATGGGGTAAAAAGCCGTTCTGTTGTCTGCGATGATCCGTTCCATAGGTCTTTGTTCCTCCCTGAAATTTGAGTTTCGCGCCGCAGCGCGGTTCAATCGGTCCAGAAAAGAGCCGCCGCCCCGTGCCCGCCGCGGCCGGAAGACCGGCAAAGCCGTGCGGCGGGCCGCGGTTTTCAGCCGCCGAGCCTCATCTCGATATGAGGAATGCCGTCCTCCAAAAATTCCTCGGACGTCTGCCGAAATCCGGCGCTCTCATAAAACGCCTTTGCATAGGTCTGCGCCTCGACGCAGACGACCTTCGCCTGCATCAGAGCCTTTGCGAGCCTGACGCCCTCTTTGAGAATCTGACTGCCGAGGCCGCAGCGCCGTTTGACCGCGATCACTCTGCCGAGCCACGCCTCGCCCGGTTTCCCCCGGTCGACGATGCGCAGATAAGCCTGAATTTGCCCGGCGTCGCTCAGCCAGACGTGAATCGACTGCGAATCAAGACCGTCGATCTCCTGATAGGGGCACTGCTGCTCGACGACGAAAACGGAAACCCTCAGTCTGAGGATCTCATACAGTTCGCCGGCCGTCAATTCCTCAAAGCGTTTTACAAAAAGCTCCATATGCGTCCTTCCTGTTTTGGTTTGTTTGATCCGCTGCCGCCCTTCCCGGCGCAAGCGGCGCCGCGGGATCTAAGAGGGAAACGGTATGGCCCATTGCGTTTGGCTCGTCTTCCGGCGCGCAGTCGCCCATAAACGGGCGCTTTTTGGGTCAGCGCGCTCCAACCGCCCTTGGTAGCCCCTCTCTTTTGCCAAAAAACGGATACACAGACGCTTAAAGTGTCCGCGTATCCGTTTTCAGGGTGCCGTTTGTCCGCTCCTGAATGTTATTCGTCCCAGTTGTGCCAGACGTTCTGAACGTCGTCGTTGTCGTCGAGCATATCCAGCAGACGCTGCATATTTTTCAGCGCGTCCTCGTCGGTCAGCTCGACCATTGTCTGCGGGATCATCTTGACCTCGGCCTCGACGAATTCGTAGCCCGCCTTTTCGAGCGCCTCGCGCACCTCGCCGAAGCTGTCGGGCGAGGTGACGATTTCAAACATCTCCTCGTCGGCCGTGCAGTCGTCGGCGCCCGCGTCGAGCGCGGCCATCATCATCTCGTCCTCATCTTTGCCGTCGTTTTCAATGACAAGCACGCCGCGCCGGTCAAACTGCCACGAAACGCAGTTGGCTACGCCGAGGCTGCCGCCGTTTTTATCGAAGTAGTGGCGCATTTCGGCGGCGGTGCGGTTGCGGTTGTCCGTCAGCGTTTCGACGATCACGGCCACGCCGCCCGGCCCGTAGCCCTCGTAGGTAATCGGCTCAAAATTCGCGCCGTCGTTATTGCCGGAGTATTTGGCGATCATGCGGTTGATGTTGTCGTTGGGGACGTTTTCCGTCTTGGCCTTGGCGATGATGTCGCGCAGGCGCGCGTTCGCCGCCGGGTCGGCGCTCCCCTCTTTGACGGCCAGAGCGATCTCGCGGCCAATCTTGGTAAAGATTTTGGCGCGTTTGGCGTCTCCCGCTTCCTTTTTATGCTTGATGTTGTTCCACTTGGAATGTCCAGACATGGGTCGCGTTCCCCTTTATATCATTGATTGTTTTTCTGTCGTTTTGTTTGCCCGCCGGACCGGAGAGCCGCTTTCGCCGCGCCGCCGGTCATGGCCTCAAACAGCTTGTATTATATCATATTTTTGATTGCAGTTCAAGATTCTCCGGCTTTTTGCGCAAAAAAATCGAAAGACGGCGCGGATTTCCCGCGTCAGAGCAGCGCTTCTTCGCCTCAAACCGCCCGCAGCCACGCCTCGGCGATGACCGCTCTCCGCAGTTTTTTCACAGCCCTTCCGCGTCCGTAAGCCCGTCTGCGCTCAGCTTGACCGGCCGGATATCGGAATGGGTGTAGCGGATGATGTCTTTGAGGCGGCCGAACTCGGCGATGTCGTAAAACATAAACGCCTCGCCCTCGCGCTTGGCGCGGCCGGTACGGCCGATGCGGTGAATATAATAGGCGTTGTCCTGCGGCACGTCGTAGTTGAACACCGCGTCCACGTCCTCGACGTCGATGCCGCGCGCGGCCACGTCGGTCGCGACGAGGATACGCAGCTTGTGTTTTTTGAAGCGATCCATGATTTTCATGCGGATGCTCTGGTTGACGTCGCTCGACAGCCCGTCCGCGTCGTAGCCGCGCGAGCGCAGGTCCTTGACGAGCCGCTCGGTCATGCGCTTGGTGTTGCAGAAAATGATCACCCGCCGGTAGTCAAACATGTCGAGCAGGCGCACCAACGCGGGGATCTTTTCTCCGCTCGACAGGCGAATCGCATACTGCTTGATCTTCGGCGCGTTTTCCTCGGCGCGCTCGACGGTGATCTCCGCGGCGTCGCGCTGGTACAGCCACATGATGTCCATGACCTCGCGCGTAATCGTCGCCGAAAACATGGCGAGCTGTTTGTCCTTGGGAAGCTTGTCGAGGATCTTAGACACATCCTTGAAAAAGCCCATATCGAGCATCTTGTCGGCCTCGTCCAGCACGGCGATTTTGACCTTCTGCGGTTTAATTGTATGCCGGCCTATATGGTCGAGCAGACGCCCCGGCGTCGCCACGACGATCTGCGGCCGCTTTTTGAGCAGCGTGATCTGGGCCCCGATCGGCTGGCCGCCGTAGAGCACGGCCGTGCGGATGCCGCTGGCAAAAGCGGTGAGGCGGCAGAGCTCGGTGTTGATCTGCACGGCGAGCTCGCGCGTCGGCGCTAAAATCAGCGCCTGCATTTCCGGCAGGTCGCGGTCGATCTTTTCAATAATCGGGATGCCGAAGGCAAAGGTCTTGCCCGTGCCCGTCGGCGCCTTGACCACAAGGTCGCAGCCGCTGCGCATGACCGGAATGGTCTTCCGCTGCACCTCGGTCAGCTCGGTAAAGCCGATGGCGTCGATCGCCTTCTGCATTTCGGCCGACAGCGCCACGCCGAGCGGGCCCGCTGCCGCTTCCTCTGACGGCTCCGGCAGCCCATCCGTCAGGCCGTTGGCCTGCTCCATGGTGTTTTCATCCATTCTTTCTCGTTCTCCTGTAAATCATCCTATGATTTTTTCATATTCCTATATATCATACCTCTTTTTGCCGCGTTTGTCAAATCCGCGGCTGAAAAAGACGCCTCCGGCGCACCTCTTCTCCGCATACGGCAAAAAATTCCGCCCTGTACGAATGCAGGGCGGAATCTGTCTCCGTCGGAGTCTTAACGTTTTTCTTGCGAACTGCCCAGCGCTTCCAGCTGCGCGCGGGCGCAGGCGATCTGGCGCGCGACCTCGCGCGGCGCGGGGCCGCCGGTGACGGACCGGCCCTCGACGCAGTTTTCCAGCGCGATGGCCGCGTAGACGCCCTCGTCAAAGCGCGCGTCAAACTGCCGGTACTCGTCGAGCGTCAGCGTTTCCAGCGTCTTTCCGTTCTCAACGCAGAAGCGGATGATCGAGCCAGTGACCTGATAGGCGTCGCGGAAGGCGAGCCCTTTTCCGACGAGATAGTCGGCGCAGTCGGTGGCGTTGATAAAGCCCTCGGCGGCGAGGCGGCGCATGCGCTCGCGCTTCACCTTCATGGTGGCGCACATCGGTTTCAGCGTTTTCAGGCACAGCTCGGCGGTATCGACCGCGTCGAAAAGCGCCTCCTTGTCCTCCTGCATGTCCTTATTATAGGCGAGCGGCAGCCCCTTCATCGCCGTCAGCAGCGCCGTCAGATCGCCGAAAACGCGGCCGGACTTGCCGCGCACCAGCTCGCAGACGTCGGGATTTTTCTTCTGCGGCATGATCGACGAGCCGGTGGCGAACGCATCGTCCAGCTCGATATAGCCAAACTCGTGCGAGCACCAGAGGATCGTCTCCTCGGAGAAGCGCGAGAGGTGAACCATCAGAATCGACAGCGCGCCCAGCAGCTCCAAAGCGAAATCTCGGTCAGATACGCCGTCCATGCTGTTGTCGCACGGCCTGGCAAAGCCGAGCAGCCGCGCGGTCATGGCGCGGTCGATCGGATAGGTCGTCGAGGCCAGCGCCCCGCTGCCGAGCGGGCAGGCGTCCATGCGCGCCGCCGCGTCGCCAAGACGGCCGATGTCGCGCAGCAGCATGTTGACATACGCCAGCAGAACGTGCGCAAACGTGACCGGCTGCGCGCGCTGCAAATGCGTATAGCCCGCCATCACCGTGTCGAGGTTCTGCTCCGCGATGTCCAACAATACCGCCGCGAACTCGGCGGTCAGCTTCTGCAAACGGCCTGCGGCCGCGACCGCGTAAAGCTTGAAATCCGTCGCCACCTGGTCGTTGCGGCTGCGGGCGGTGTGGAGCTTTTTGCCCGTCACGCCCAGCCGCTCGGTCAGGCGCTGCTCGACGAAGGTATGGATGTCCTCGGCGCCGGGGTCGATCCCGACCTCGCCGCTCTCAATCTGTCCGCGCAGCTTTTCGAGCTCGGCTGTCAGCGCGTCTCCTTCCTCCGGCGTGATGATGCCGCAGGCGGCGAGCATTTTCGCATGCGCGGCACTGCCCTCGATGTCCTCGCGGTAGAGGCGGCTGTCAAACGAGATCGACGAGTTGAAGTCGTTGACCTGCGCGTCGACCTCTTTGGTAAAACGTCCCTTCCAGAGCTTCATGGCTTATTCCGCCGCGCTGCCGCGCGCCTTGTCGAGCAGGGCGCTGATCTTGATGGGCAGGCCGAAGAGGTTGATAAAGCCCTGCGAATCGTACTGATTATAGACCTCGTCCTCGCCGAAAGAGGCGAATTCCTCGCTGTACAGCGAATACGGCGACCGGACGCCGGCGTTGATGACGTTGCCCTTGTAGAGTTTCAGCCGCACCTCGCCGGTGACGGTCTTCTGCGTGGACTCGACGAAAGCGCTGAGCGCTTCGCGCACCGGCGTGTACCACTGGCCGAAATAGACGAGATCGGCGAATTTTCCGGCGAGCTGCTGTTTGAGATGCGTGGTCTCGCGGTCGAGGCAGAGCATTTCCAGCATTTCATGCGCCGCGTACAAAATCGTTCCGCCCGGGGTCTCGTAGACGCCGCGGGACTTCATGCCCACCAGCCGGTTCTCGACGATATCGATGATGCCGATGCCGTTGGCGCCGCCGATTTTGTTGAGCGCGAGGATGATATCGAGCGCGCTGAGCTTTTCGCCGTTCAGAGACACCGGCGCGCCCTTCTCAAAGCCGAGCGTGATATAGGTCGGCTGATCGGGCGCCTTTTCCGGCGTTACGCCCAGCTCCAGAATCTTGTCGTACATCGGCTCGTTGGCCGGATCTTCGAGGTCAAGGCCCTCGTGGCTCAAATGCCAGAGGTTTTTATCCTTTGAATAGCTGGTCTCGCGCGTCATCGGGATGGAAATCCCGTGCTTCTCGGCATAGTCGATCTCGTCGTCGCGGGATTTCATCTCCCACGTCCGCCACGGGGCGATGATGTCGAGCTCGGGCGCGAAATGCTTGATCGTCAGCTCAAAACGCACCTGGTCGTTGCCTTTGCCCGTGCAGCCGTGCGCGATGGCGTCGGCGCCCTCGGCCTTGGCGATCTCGACGATGCGCTTGGCGATCACCGGCCGCGCAAACGACGTGCCGAGCAGGTAGGTGTTTTCATATTTCGCGCCGGCCTGAATCGTCGGAACGATGTAATCGTTGACGAATTCCTCTTTCAGATCCTCGATATACAGCTTCGACGCGCCTGTTTTGATCGCCTTTTCTTCCAAGCCGGAAAGCTCCGCGCCCTGGCCGACGTCCGCGGCGACGGCGACGACCTCACAGCCGTAGTTCTCTTTCAGCCACGGAATAATCACCGACGTATCCAGACCGCCCGAATACGCCAAAACCACTTTTTTATACGACTTTTTCACGCCGTTTTCCATTTTTCCCATTCCTTTGTCCTCCGCAATCGTTTCTCTCAAATGATAGTATAATTATACAACGAAAGCGCCGCGAATGCAATGGTGAACTTCCCTAAATTGTCCCGTTGTTTTGTTGTTTATCTGTTCAATCAGTTGTACTCCGGCGGTCTTTCCGCGTTTTTCTTGGTTTTGATTTCGAGATGATTCCCATCGGATCAATATATTATGCATTAAAATGCATAATTATAATTTTTGTCGATCCGCTTGACCCCCGGGAGAATCTGGTATATAATATAAGGGTGAAAGTTTGTCCGGCCGGCGGAACGTTTTATCTGCGGCATTTGTTTTCATATTATACACCATTTTGCGCGATACAGCGTATATAATAGCGGTAACGGCAGAATTTTACGCCGTTACCGCCAGTCAGGAGAGCCCGACGATGTACGGATATGTCCGGCCGTTCAAGCCGGAGCTGAAAATCAGGGAATTTGAGCGCTATCAAGCCGCATACTGCGGCCTGTGCCATGCGCTGCGGCGGCGTTTCGGGCTGCGGGCGCGTTTCTGCGTCAACTACGATATGACGCTGCCCCTGCTGTTGTTGCCGGAAACGCCGCAGTTTTGCCAAAAGCGCTGCCCGGTCAGCCCCTTCAAAAAGAAATGCGTCGTATGCGCTTCGGATTCGCTCGACCGTATCGCGGATATGACGATGATTTTGGCATATCATAAAATGAGCGACGCGGTCCATGACTGCCGCGGCGTCAAACGGCTCGGCGCGCGGCTGGGGCGTTTTTGGCTCCGGCGCGGCTATCGAAAGGCCGCCGCGCGCGAGGCGGATTTTGACCGGGCCGCCGCCGCCCGGCTCGCCGAGCTGGCCGAATTGGAGGAGACGCTCTCCGCCGCAGACGCGGCCGCCGCGCTCGACCGGACGGCCGCCTGTTTCGCTGAGATCACCGCGCTCTTCGCGCCGCTCTCGCCTGAATACGCGAGGCTCTGGCGTGAAATTTTTTATCATATCGGCCGCTACGTCTATATTTTGGACGCCGCAGACGATTATGAAGCGGACGTCCGGCGCGGCCGCTTCAACCCGCTCGTCCTCCGCTACGATTTGCAGAGCGCGGCGCTGCCCGGCGACGTCAAGGAAGATCTTCACGAAACCATAGATCTTTCGCTCTCGATGGCCGCAGCCGCGTTTGAGCTGCTGCCCGCCGCCGAAAACACGCCGCTCTGCGCAAACATCCTCTATCTCGGCCTACCCGCCGTCATCGAAGAGGTGTTTTCCGAAGAACGGCATCAAAAAAAGAAAAAAAGAAGTTGACCCATCCACCCCACCGGTCAAACGCACGGTCCGCGAAAATACGGAAAGGCACGGTCAGATCAATGGATCCTTACAAGGTACTCGGCGTCAGCCCCAGCGCCACAGACGAGGAGGTCAAGCAGGCATACCGAGCGCTTGCGAAAAAATACCACCCCGACAACTATGTCAACAACCCCATCGCCGATCTCGCGGCGGAAAAAATGAAGGAGATCAACACCGCCTACGACACCATTATGCAAATGCGCAGCGGCGCGGCGTCTGGCGGCGCAGATCCGGCGCACACGGGTTACAGAAGCACGGCGTCGTCGCCGCAGTATGCGACGATCCGCAGCTATATCAGCTCCGGCAATTTAGACGCCGCCGACGCGCTGCTCGAACAGATCGAGAGCCGCGATGCGGAGTGGTTTTTCCTCAAAGGCAGCGTCTGTTACCGGCGCGGCTGGCTCGATCAGGCGCGCCAGTATTTCCAGCAGGCCGCGTCTATGGACCCCGACAATCTCGAATACGCTTCGGCCAACGAGCGTCTTGGCCGGGCGCGCGGGGTATACCGCGAGCGCGGCGCCGCCGCCGGCGAGCCCGCCCGCGATGGCCATGGACAAAACGATGTTGCGCTTGTCGCGGATGCCGGCGTAGCGGGCGCTGTGGCGGTTCATGCCGCAGGCCTTGAGCTCGTAGCCGAGCGTCGTCTTGTTCATGAGGATGTACATGGCAATGGCGAAGAGGATCGCCACGAGGATACCGGCGTTGACCTGCGAGTTCGGGAAGAGCTTGTCCAGGCCGAGCTTCGCGGTGGCCACGTCGTTATAGGTCGTCTTGTAGATGTAGCCGGACTTGGTGTTCTCGACCAGGTTTTTGAAGTTGCTGATGTCGAACATCCACGTCACGAGGTTTGCCGCCAGCCAGTTGGTCATGATGCTCGCCAGCACCTCGTTGATGTTCAAAAACGCCTTGAGCGCGCCGGGGATCGCGCCCCAGAGCGCACCGGCGGCGACGCCGCCGAGAAACGCAAGGATCCAGATCAGCCACGGGGCGACGCTGGTCGACGGGATGCCGAGCGCGATGCACAGCGACACGAGCGTGCCCATGAGGTACTGGCCGGGCGCGCCGATGTTGAACAGGCCGGTCTTGAACGCCACGGCGACGGACAGGCCCGTCATAATCAGCGGCGTGGCGCGGAAGAGCATATTGCCGAAGTTCGTGGAGTTGAAGCCCCAGGTGAGCACGCCGGAGGCGGTGCGGCCGGTGCTGAACAGGCCGGCGAACACGAGGCGGAAGCCGTCCCAGACGCTCGACGCGCCGAGCTCCGGATTCGAGAAGCCGACGGCGGCGATGATGACGCTGCCGACGACGAGACCGATGAGGATCGACAGCAGGGACGCAAGGATCTTCTTGGTCATGTCCTTTTCATAAAGGGTGCGGAGTTTGTTCTGCTTCATGCCGATTCACCGTCCTTCCCGCTGCGCTTGGCGCCGGACATATACAGGCCGAGCTCCTGCACGGTCGTCTGCTTCGGGTCAAGCTCGCCGACGATCTGCCCCTCGTACATGACGAGGATGCGGTCGGACAGGCTCATGACCTCGTCGAGCTCGAGCGACACGAGCAGCACGGCCTTGCCCGCGTCGCGCTGGGCGACGAGCTGCTTGTGGATGTATTCGATCGCGCCGACGTCAAGGCCGCGCGTGGGCTGCACGGCGACGATGAGGTCCTTGTCGCGGTCGACCTCGCGGGCGATGATGGCCTTCTGCTGGTTGCCGCCGGACATGGAACGCGCGCGCGTAATCGCGCCCTGGCCGCTGCGCACGTCGAACTTGTCGATCAGGTAGTTGGCATAGTCGCGCACAGCCTTGTTGTTGATAAAGCCGTGGTTTTCAAAGCGCGGCTCGTTGAAGCGCTGGAGCACCATATTCTGCTCGAGTGTGAAGTCGAGCACGAGGCCGTGCTTGTGCCGGTCTTCGGGAATGTGGCTCATGTGCTCGCCGCGGTGGCGGATAGAGGCATGAGAGATATCCTTGCCGCAGAGGGTGATCGTGCCGGAGGACGGCTTGTCAAGGCCCGTCAGGCCGTAGACAAGCTCGGTCTGACCGTTGCCGTCGATACCGGCGATGCAGACGATCTCGCCCGCGCGGACGGTGAACGAAACGTCGTTCACGGCGTTGCGCTTCTGCACGTGTGAGTGGACGCAGAGGTGGTCGACCTTCAAGACCTCGCCCGCGGGCTTGGCCTCGTCCTTCGTGACCTCAAGCTGCACGGGGCGGCCGACCATCATGTTGGAAAGCTCCTGCTTTGTGGTCTCGCTCGTGTTGACCGTGCCGATGTACTTGCCCTTGCGCAGGACGCTCACGCGGTCGGAGACCTCCATGATCTCGTTGAGCTTGTGGGAGATGAAGAGGATGGACTTGCCTTCGCGGGCAAACTCCTTCATCGTGGCCATCAGCTCTTCGATCTCCTGCGGAGTGAGCACCGCGGTCGGCTCGTCGAAGATGAGGATCTCGTTGTCGCGGTAGAGCATCTTCAAGATCTCGACGCGCTGCTGCATACCGACCGTGATATCCTCGACCTTGGCGTCAAGGTCGACATTCAGGCCGTAGCGCTTCGAGATCTCCTCGACCTTTTTGCGCGCCTCTTTCTTCTGCAAAAAGCCGCACTTCGTCGTCTCCGCGCCGAGGATGATGTTGTCGAGCACGGTGAACACGTCCACCAGCTTGAAATGCTGGTGCACCATGCCGATGCCGAGCGCGGTGGCGTCGTTCGGGTCCTTGATGGACACGACCTTGCCGTCCTTTTTGATGATGCCCTCCTCCGGCTGATAAAGGCCGAAGAGAACCGACATTAAGGTCGATTTTCCCGCGCCGTTTTCACCGAGCAGGGCGTGGATCTCGCCCTTTTTGAGCTGTAAGGTGATGTTGTCATTGGCGATAATACCGGGGAATTTCTTCGTGATGTTCAGCATTTCGATCGCATACTGATTCTCCAAGTTTTTTCGCCCTCCTTCCGTTTTGATGGCCCGCACGCGCTGCGCTGCGAGGACGGAAACCATAGTTAAACTATACTATATCACGTTTCTCCATGAAAAGCAAAAGGTTTTCTCATGTCTTTCCCTGTCAGAAATGTGAAAAAGAACGGAAGACCGAAGTCTTCCGTTCTTTTTATGTATGCGCTATTGGGAATCAGCCGCCGATGTAGTTGACGTTGACGTTGCTCAGGCCGGCGGTGGAGGGGTCAGCCATCTCGGAGTTGTTGTCGATGGTGATGTCGCCGTTGAGGACCTTCTGGAAGAGGTCTTCATAGTCGGCAACGGAGAAGTTCTCCATGGACCAGGTAGCGGTCGGCAGGCCGACAGCATTCTCAGCAACGCCCAGGGAGGTGGCAGCATTGCCGATCTCGTCCCAGGTGCCGTCGTAGACCTTGGCGATGGCCCAGGAGGCAGCGTCGCTCAGGCCCTTCATAGCGGAAGTGACGACAGTCTCGGACTCGCTGGACTGGTCGACGTCGACGCCGACGACCTTGCCGTCCTCAGCGGAAGCGGCAGCGACGACGGACTGGAACATGGAACCGCCGCAGGCGAAGACGATCTCAGTGCCGTTGGAGTACCAGCCGGAGACCATGGTCTGCAGCTCGGGGGAAGCCTGGAAGGAAGCGCCGTACTCCCAGGAGTAGTTCAGGTCGACGGTCTTATCCATTTCCTTAGCAGCGTCGTTGGCGCCCTGAGCAAAGCCCCAGCCGTAACGGATGCAGGCAGGGTTCGTGCCGCCGCCGCCGCCGGTGAAGCCGAGCTTCTCATAGCCTTCCTTGACGACAGCGTAACCGGCGAAGTAGCCGCACTGCTCTTCGTTGAAGGCGATGCCCGCAACGTTGTCAAGGCCGAGGGACCAACCGTCGATGAAGACGAACTTGGTGTCGGTGAATTCCTTAGCGGCCTTCTCGAGGGCCGTGCCCTGCATGAAGCCGGCGCAGACGATGACCTTGGCGCCGCCGTCCACGGCAGCCTTCATGGCGTCGTAACGGTCGTCATCGGTAGCCTGATCGCCGTTGGCGGGCTGATAGTACTTGTAGCTCAGGCCGTTGTTGGCGGCATAGAGCTTCACGCCGTCGAAGGTGCCCTGGTTGAAGGACTTATCCTTCAGCTGGCCGACGTCGGTGACGAAAGCGACTTCATACTTGCCGTCCTCGGACGTCATGTTGTCGTCGATATCGTCAGGATTGGTGTAAGTGGTGGTCCCGCCCTGCTGATCGTCAGTGTTGTTGTCCTGATTGTCGTCGGTCTTCTTATCACCGCAGGCAACGAGGGACAGAACCATGACGAGAGCGAGAAGCAGCGCAAAAAACTTCTTCATTCTTTTATCCTTCCTTATTTTTCCGGTCGGCGGCGGGCCGCTCTCCGGTTTATTTTGAAGTGCGGACGCACTTCGTCTGACAGTATAGCAAAAGCAAAGGGGAGAATCAAGTCCGATTCTCCCCAATTTTACTTTTTTTGTGATAATTGATGGGATTCTTTACAAAAAGTCCACACTTTTTACACGTTATTTTCTCAGTCGAGCTTCAGGTCGCCGTCCTTGACCCAGCCGAGGCGGCGGCAGACCATATTGATGAGCGGAGCAAGGATGGCGGGCAGCACGATGGCGACGAGGATGAGACCCAGCCAGTCAAAGCCCGTTGGGCTCATGGCCGCCGCACCCTTGGCGATAGCCTCCTCGCTCGGGGAGACCCAGCCCGTCCACACGCCGATGAGGCCGCACAGGCCGCAGGTGCCCATACCGGAGTTGATCGGTGCACCGTTCATCTCAAGATGGAACACGCACGTGGCGATG
>ERZ772860.1892-NODE-1892-length-13189-cov-2.836683_pt1 | contig 13189 bp, 5 predicted proteins | sample MGYA00511342_ERZ772860 | MGnify/ENA primary metagenome ERZ772860 (study PRJEB29015, sample SAMEA2737665) | human gut metagenome | biome: human gut; feature: human-associated habitat; material: faeces | place: China | collected 2012 ... | reverse complement strand
GGCTGTTTTTTATGTTTTTGTTTTTGATTCCATTCACAATTCGGCAACTTTGCGTAATCTATCCCCAGGAATTTTCCACTGAACCATGGATTTCCTTGGGTTTTGCTTTATTATGATTTTTTTGCACTGATTTGCGCATTTTTTTTGATAATTGCTATTGAAAAATATTTTTTATAAGTAAATTTGCACCTCAGAAATGATAGTCAGTTGATGCCGATATGTTAAATGTTTGATATTTAATATGTTGGCAACATTTAACAAAATGTTGCTTGTGATTTACAAGCATTAGAACTACTCTATTTTATTCAAGTTTTTTTTAGACACTTATAAGAAAATATTTTTAATTTTAATTTGGGAAGAATGTCGGGATCGACATTTGAAAAAAAATTATGACTTATTTTAATCAATTCAAAAACGCGACAAGGAAAACAAAGCGTCTTCTTGTTTTATTTGCGTTGCTGTTTGGCTTCAGCGCACATGCTGCGACTCATGTAGTTTCGGCTATTGCTGTTGACCCATCAACGCTCGATGATGGCGATCAGGTGGTGATGTACCACAATAGCACAGGTAAATTTGTTGGTTGCCAGGATGGCAAGGAAGTGACCAAAGACAAAGACAGCAAAGAAATTACCGATACCGATGCCGACGCCAAGTACTATGTGTTCACCATCAAGAAGAATAGTGAAGGCAAAATTGCCCTTCAGAATGGTGCCGGCTATGTGCCACAAGTTACAGGCAAAATTGACTGGGGCGTTAAATTTTCCTTCTCTTGGGAGAAGAGTGTGAATAATAATTTCAGTGTGAATAATTATTTCAATGTGAATTACAATTCCACTTCCGATGTGGCAAGGTTGTATGTTGAATACAAACCTTTTATCAGCACTTACAAGGGCTATATGAGCCGCACAAAATCTGGCATGAGCGCAAAGCAAGACCCAGACAACACTGCGGCTGATGATGCCGACTGGACTTTCTACCAATATGTTTTAGACGATGGCACAGGTGGCTATGGCACTGCTCCTACCAAGCACAATCAGTTGAAGGCTTGGGCTGACAATGCTGGCTATCAAGAAGTGGGCTATATCGGCTTGGGCAACAAAAACCAAGTGCTGGCTTCTGCTTGTGTGCACATCGAAAATGGTGATATTCCAACTATCGCTTACCGCTTGTTTGGTAAGACCAGCTTCCTGAGCGCAGTGAGTGTGTATGCCCGTAAGCGAGACACAGGTCAAGACTACACTTCCGACAAATCTGCATACGGTTCGTTTGAAAACACTTTCGCTCACATTTTCGACTACCGCAACCCTGAAAAGAACTGTGGCGCGATTTTCCTCGGCTTTACCTACGATGTGCCTGAGCAATTCGCTCCAGCCACTTTCACCAGCAACGTGAGTCTCGACGCTGGCGAATATGTGATCTACCTTGTGGCCAACACCAAGACTGCTGAAGAAATTGGTGGTTTGGGCCAGTTGCCATTGATTGGTGGTTCGCGCAACAATTTCACTCGCGTGGGTGGTGTAATCGAAACCGTAACTTGTGGCACTACCACTTACAAAATCAACACTGTGAACAACTATTCTAAAGATGGTGGTGGCCGTGTGATTGTGCCTAAGTTCAAACTGCTTTATGCTCCAAAATACGAAGCGTACAAATCTTCTGAAGAATACTCCAAGTACTATCGTATTCCTGCTATCACCCGTGCTTCCGACGGTACGCTCGTGGCATTGAGCGATGCCCGCAAGAATCACATCCACGATGTGTCGAACAATATCGACATTGTATCGCGCCGTTCGTCAGACAATGGTAAGACATGGAGTGATTATATCGTGATTTTCCAAGGTTCAGAAGATGGCGGTGCTGGATGTAAATACTGGAATGGCTATGGCGACGGTGCAGTTGCCTCGTTCTCTAACGGTACTGTGATTGCTACCGCTATCCACGGCTTTGGTCTTTCTGGTGGTACCAGCGATGCTGCTTCTGATGTGGTATGGAAGGTGAGCCGCGACAACGGCAAGAGCTGGAGTTCGGAATTTGTGATGAATAAGGATCTCTACGATGGTTTTCGTGGCAATATCTCCCCAGGTAACATCTGCGTGGGTAAGAACGGTCATCTCGATGGCAAAGCTTTGGTGGGCTTGCGCACAAGCACATCTCCAAATAATGGTTACTCTGTATCAGAGAAAATGAATCGTATTTACTGTATGACTTATGACCCAAATACGAATGAGTGGACAAATGTTACTGTTAGTGGTAGTGGTTTGAAATTCATTAAAGATGGTTCTGCAAGCTTAGACGAAACTCAATTCGTGCAGACGGGTGAAAACGAATATTTGATGTCGGCTCGTTATTTCGGAGCAGGTTCTCGCAAGTTCTACCGCTTGACATTCACCTCTGCCACTACTGCTACCGTTACGCCGGTTTCGCAAAGTGACATGAATTTGGCTGGTCCTTGTAATGGCGACCTCATCAACTATACTACAGCAAATCAAGGTACTTACGTCATCCACACCATTCCTAAGGACTGGGCTTATGATGCTGACAATGCGCGTTCAAGCCTCACCGCTTACTACACCAAGGCCACTACTTCTGGCAATTTGACTTGGACTCGCAGTCTCGACCTCTTCGACCCATTTGATAACACCAATGGTGGTGAAAAGAAATCAGGCATTGGCGCACTGGACGAATCTGCGCAATACAGCTCGCTCTCTATGCAAGAAGACGGCACCATCGCTGTGCTGATGGAGGCATATCCTTATGCTATTCGTCACATGGACGGCAAAAGAAACAATAATACCGCAGCCAACCACTGGGGCGACTGGGTGATGGGTCAATACTACATCAACCTCCGTATCGGCGACATTATCCCTGGTGCAGAGCAGCCAGCACCTCAAGTGATTGATGCTCCTGTGATTTCTCCAAAGTCGTCGACTTACGATTCTTACAAAGCTACCGACCGCCCAGAAATCACCATTTCACATCAAAACTATGTGAACTATCCCGACAATTACAACACCACCGACAAGAAGGTGAAAACCCTCTACGAATTTGAATATTTCGATGCCGATGGCAAGCGATTGGCGAAATCAAACATTAGTGAATTCACCGATGAAACCAAGCCTTTGACTTGGCAAGATGTATATACCGCTCTTGGCTATACTTCCGACCCAACTCTCAAGCAAAATGGCTACTCTGTGCGTGTGAGTGCTTACTGTGTGTCGGCTAACGATGCTCAAGTGATTTCGAAGAAGGATGTTAAAATCTACACTTTTGCCAACCCTGTGCGACGCATCAAGGTGGTGGGCTTGCCAACCAGCGGTGCATCAAAAACAGAACTCTCTACACAAGGTAGCTCAGTGGGTTCTGACGAGTGGATGACCGTAGGTCTTGGTCAGGAAGTGCAGTTGAATGCCCCTGCCGTTTATCCATTCTCATTCGTTGGTTTCTACTATGACAAGTCGAAGCAAGTGCCATTGAGCGATAAGCTCAAATACACCAACCTCTCTGGTATTGCGAACCAAATCAAGTTCAGCATGCCATCAAAGGATGAAACCCCCGACAACTATGTGAACGAGAGCGGCGTGGATGACTACGGTATTGTGATTTATGCCGTTTACGAAGTGCAGGCAGGTTTCTCAACCCGTGTCAACACTCAATACAACAATGGCTTGGTTGGGGGCAAATATGAAAGCCAATACTCATACTGGGCTCCAAAGCAAGAAGCCACATACATTGATAGAATTGTAAATGCCAAGGGTGGCGATGAGTTTGAAAAAGACCTTTCTCTCCCTGTGGCTCCAGAGCAGGACAATGTGTTCTTGGGCGGTAACGGTACGGGTAATGCAGGTGCATTGACCTATCCACAACAACTCACCTACGGCCTCGATGCATACGTTACTTTGGTTCCCGACTCTAAGGCTGCTTCACACCTCAATGCTATTGTGCGTGTGAAGAAGGGCGACACCTATTTGCCAAACTATTATGTGGTGAACAGCTACAACCAAGCTATTTATGGCAATATCGCAACCAGCCCCAACTGTGCCGGTGTATTCCACTGGTATAAGTATGTGGATGGCGAGCTCCGTCCAGTGGCTGTGGGTATGAGAAGCTACGAAGTAGGTTCTAATCCTAAGCAGAATGGCGCTCGCAGAAGCGTTGTAGAAGGTGGCGCTAATGGCGCATGGTATAAGGTTGACACCGACATCGCCTTTGAAGGCATTTGCACTAAAGGCGAGGATTTCAACGGCGAGGTGACTGTGGAAATCTACTTGGTGACCAATGATATCGTATCTATTTCCCAACTCAGCAATCCTAACAACTACATCACTAAGGTGAGCCACACCATCGTGAGAGACGAACACATCGCTACTGGTGTGGAGGATGTGAATGCTGAGAAGACTGTGGCTGGCGTGATTTACTACAACCTGCTTGGCGCTGCATCCGATAGTCCGTTTGAGGGTGTGAACGTGGTGGTGACCACTTACACCGACGGCACTAAATCGTCGAAGAAAATACTAAAATAATTATAGCATTTTGTTAATTGTTAAAATGCTGCGAGTAGCGCAGTGATGCGCAAAACCAGCGATGTAATAAAAATGTTTTCCTGTGTGGGCTTGGATTGTGAAATCCGAGCCCTTTTTTTTATCTCGCAGCCTCGCTGTTTTTTGGGCTCACACAGATCCCACGGTTTTGCACGGCTGGTGTTATATCTCACGGATGATTCACTGCTGCTTTGCTCCTTTTGGCTCACACAGATCTCACAGATCTCACTGAATTTTTCTTTTGATGGTGTTAAATCTCACAGAGGTTGGCAGATGGGTCGTGGAGCGTGTCGGAGTACTCTGAGTGCTCCGAGTACTCAGATTTCCAAAGCTCACACAAATTATTTTTGTTGAATCTCGTTGAATCTGTGTGAGCCCAGCTATTTTTGGGTGGTGGTGGGGTTCCACACTTGCTTCACGAAGGCTTCGGCGTATTTGCACTGGTATTCGCCGCCGTGGAAACGCTCCATCGGAATGTGCCATTCGAGGATAAAGTCGGGCTCTTGGCTGGCATGAGCGCGACACGCCTTGTGCTTGGTTTCCACCACATCGGTAATGTCAACGTAGGTGTCGGGGTGGAAATTCTGCGTTTGCAGCCCCGTCATCGCCTCATGGTAGTAGAGATCGAACGAATGGCCGAGTTGTCGCCAAGCGTCGTAGGTGAGAATGCCACAAATACGGTGGTCGCGATGCGAATCAATGGGCCAATGGGTGAACACCACATCAGGCTTTTCACGCTCAATCACCGTCTTCATTTCGGCATAGCGCTCCTTGGTGATTTCGCACGCGCCATCCACCTGCGTGAGTTGCACATGGCGCACACCCATAATGGCGCACGCATCGCTGATTTCCTTCTGGCGGATAGCCTTCGCCTCATCGCCGCTCTTGCCTGGAATGCCAGCCTCACCGCCAGTGAGATACACATTCACCACCTCGCAGCCCGTGCGCTGAAGCATCAACGCCGTGCCACCGCAGCAATACTCCGGGTCGTCGGGGTGCGCCCCGATAATCAACGCCTTCCTATACTTCCCCAAAATGGAACCACCATTTTGAGCCGCCAACGGCAGCACCGCCACCATCAGCGCAAAAATCAAAACCACACGTTTCATATTCATCATAAAAAATTAAATTACGCAAAAAAAATACCACCCACAAAGTTATAAAATCCCCAAAAAATCCCCCCCCCCACAAAAACAAAACATTTCTTCCCCCAAGAAATCCCCAAATAAAAAGCGCAATTTTTGGGAATTATCAATAAAAAATCTAACTTTGCACAAAAGTCGCCCGAAAAAGTGTTGATAATCACACAAAAGTCGCCCGAAAAAGTGTTGACATTCGCACAAAAGTCGCCCGAAAAAGTGTAATAAAATCACTATCTCATTAAAATTCAAATACTTATGTATAAACGAAAAATTGAGACATATTTTCAAAGTTGGAAAAAGTCTGAAAATAGAAAACCACTGGTAATAAAAGGAGTCCGCCAATGCGGAAAAACCAGTTCTGTTCTCAAATTTGCCAAAGAACATTACAAGGAGGTGATTTACATTGATTTTCACCAACAGCCTCAACTCAAATCCATCTTTAATGGGAGTTTGGACATTAATTACCTTACAGTGGCTATTTCTGCGGCTATTCCAAGTGCCATATTTGAGCCATACAACACATGTCTTATATTCGACGAAATACAAGACTGTGCAAAAGCAAGGTCGTCGCTCAAATTTTTCAAACTTGATGGTCGATACGATGTGATATGCACGGGGTCGTTGTTGGGCGTAAATGGTTACCGAAGCGACCTACAAGACGACAGGGAAGCCTCTATCCCAGTAGGATTTGAGGACATTATCGACATGTACCCAATGGACTTTGAGGAATGGACTTGGGCTAACGGCATCAAGAAACCTGTTTTCGACCTTTTACACAAATGTTTGGTCAATGAAACTCCTGTACCAGACGCCATTCACAATCGAATGCGAGAATTATTCCTACAATATATAATAGTAGGAGGTATGCCAGAAGCTATTAAAACATTTCTTGACACACACGACATCAACCAAACGAGAAAAGTTCAACGGCAAATAGTCGACGAATACAAAATCGATATGGTGAAATATGCCCTTCCAGAAGATAAACCACATATTCGAGAGTGCTTTGAGTCGATTCCCCGACAATTGGGTCGCGACAATAAAAAGTTCACATACTCCATTGTCAAAAAGGGAGGAAGAAGCAAAGATTTTAAGGGAAGCCTACAATGGATCGAAGATGCGGGAATAGTGCGCCGCTGCTACAATCTGTCTATTCCCGAACTTCCGTTTAGCGGAAACGCCATTCACAACAATTTTAAAATATATATGGCTGATACCGGATTGTTTATCAGTATGCTTGACGAGGGCACTCAATTCGATATTCTTAATGGAGATTTGTTTGGGTTTAAAGGCGCAATCTTTGAGAATGCCATTGCCGACATCTTTGGAAAAATGGGAAGACAACTCTATTACTTTCAAAAAACCGACAGTCTTGAAATCGACTTCTTTATTCGGTACAAAGGGAAATCAACACCAGTTGAATGTAAAGCAAAAAACGGTAATGCAAAATCACTGAAAACTCTGCTCAACCACCCAGAGAAATACCACATTGAATCCGGAATAAAAGTGGGTGACTACAATATAGGCAGAGAGAACAACGTGCTCACCCTCCCTCACTATATGGCATTCATGCTCACTTCCATCTAAAAGCAAGTGTTTCAAACGCTGCGATTTCATCATAGCGTAGGGACATGCCTTCGGCATGTTTCAGCCCCATTCAGCCACAAATTATCACAAATTATTTTTGTTGAATCTCGTTGAATCTGTGTGAGCCTTAGTAATCGGAGCACTCAGAGTAATCAGACAACACCCCACACCCATTCTCCCAGCCTCCGTGAGATTTCCCACCCACAAAGCAATACTGTGAGATCCGTGGGATCTGTGTGAGCAAACAAACAGCCCAGGAAGCGCACATAAAAAGGGCTGCTGGCGATGTTGCCAGCAGCCCTTGTATTTGGGTTATGCTCTACGCTCAGGCCCGGAAGCCACAGGCGATGGAGCAAATGATTTTCAGATTACCAACCTGGGTTTTGACCAATGTTCTCGTTAAGAGTTTTTTGTCCGCTTGGGATTGGGAACAAGTTGTACTTACTGTCGTAAACACGTTCTTTACCGTTGTTCTTGCAGTCGATGTAACCATCAGCATCAACAGTAACTTGAGTCCAGTCGATACCACCTTTACCTACAAAGTTGCCTACGTAAGCGCCACGGCATTGGTTAGGATACTTTTGAGTGTCGAGGAGTTGGAGTTGGTTCCAACGTTGGAGTGAATAGTAACGGTCGTTGTTGCAGTACATCATTTCCACACGGCGTTCGCGGCGAACTTCGAAGATGATGTTGCTCACACCCATGTTGTTAGCTGGGTCAGCTTCAGGAGCTGTTGTGAGGTGAGGCATCTTAACGCGGTCGCGGAGCTTGTTGATAGAAATGTCGAGGTCGTTTTGGGTAATGTTGCCAAGTTCTGCACATGCTTCTGCATAGTTGAGGTAGATTTCAGCCAACCAGAAGATAGGAGCGTCGGTGGTGTTAGTACCGATTGATTGACGGTCCTTGTTAGGCATTGCGTTGGTGTCGAACAGGAGCACACCGTAACCAGTTGAAGAGGTAGATTGTGAGCCACCGAAGCGAGCGTAACCACAGCCAGGGAATTGGAGAATGCTGTCGACTTGAGCAGTCATACGTGGGTCGCGTTGCTTGAGCAAGTCAGCGATGTTGATGAAAGAAGCTTCACCGAAACCTGACTGATCATCAATCTTCACGAGTTTACCGTTTTCGCTCTTGTCGCAAGTGGTGGTTGCTTTTGGCTTACCATCGCGGAAGAGGTAGCTGTCGAACGCGTCTTTTGACATACCGTGCACCTGAGTAGAACCGCAAGTGTAGTCCACTGTACCATGGCCGAGCACGTTGTACACATAGTGCTTGTACATAATCATTTCAGGGTTGCCCTTGAGGTCGAGTTGGTCGAAGTTTGACTTAAAGTCAGCGTTGAGCTCATACTTGCCTGAAGTCATGATTTCCAAACTTGCGTTCTTACATTCATTGAGGTAAGTGTTGGCGCGAGCTTCGTCCTTCAACACATATTTGCTGTAAGTACCTTCAAACAAGCATACACGGCTCTTAATAGCAAGTGCCACATATTTGTTGTAGGCTACGCGGGAATTTTCCTCTTGGTTAATGTTGGCGCAAGCGTAGTTGAGGTCTTCAAGCACCTTGTCCATCACAGTGTTGCGGTTCTGACGTGCACCGTAAAGGATGTCGGTATCGTTGGTGTCGAGCACCTTGTCAACCCAGTAGCAGTCGCCATAGCCACGTACCAACTTGAAGTGTTGCCATGCGCGATAGAGGCGTGCCAGGCCTTCGTAGTTAGCCTTTGTAGCAGGAGTCATTTCGCTGATGCCAGGAAGTGCGGCAAGAAGCGTGTTGGCACGGCGAATTTCAGCATAAGGGCTGTTCCAAGCACCAGCAGTAGCAGGAACGGCTGTAAATGTCCATTCAGTAATACCAGTGGTACCTTGGTCGTCGTTCAAGAAATTGAAATAAAAGTCACCATAGCCACCGCCATTGCCATAGCCAGAGAACTCATTGTATGTGTAGTTGATGAAAAGCTGAACATTCTTCTCACTGGTGAAGAAATTCGTTTTCGTGAATTGATCGTATGGATCGGTGTCGAGCAAGTCGGAGCAAGATGTGAACATCAATCCAGAAATCAATAATAAAGCTATTTTTTTCATATAACTATTATCCGTTTGAATGTTAGTAAATCAATGTATCTCTATTAATCATGCTTGATTACAAGTCGATTTGGATACCGAATGAGTAAGTGCGCATAATTGGGTCAGTACGTCCCCATACGCCATTACCATAAGAACCAACACCGGTGTTGATTTCAGGGTCGAGGCCTGTACCGTTGTTGTGGTTGATGATGTCGAATGCATTAGCAATAGAAGCGTAAACGCGAACTCTGCTGAGGGTCACCTTCTTCACGAGGTCGGTTGGAAGGGTGTAACCTACAGTGATGTTCTTCATACGCAAGTATGACATGTTCACCAAGTATTTGTCTTGTGGATAGAAGTTGTAGCGGCCACCATTCAAGATTGCGCCAGAAGCGTTGCCTTGACCAGCACCACCACCCCACATACGTGGGAAGTCTTTGCTTTGGTCGATAACACCAGCTGCAAATTCAGCTTCTGTTACGTAACTTGTCTGGTTAGAGTAGATAGCGTCTTCACCACGCATCATAGGCATTACGAATGCTGATTGAGTCCACATGTCGCGCTTGCCAACGCCTTGCATAAAGAGGTCGATGTCGAAGCCTTTCCATTCTGCGCCGAGGCGGAGAGAGTATTGATAGCGAGGAGTGAAGTTACCAATCTTCACGAGGTCGCCGTGGTTGTCAGGAGTACCTTCGCCCCAGTCAATCTTACCATTGCCATCAACGTCAACAAACTTGATGTCGCCAGGACCATATACGAAGCCACCGTTTTGGAGCTTGGTTTGGTCAGCTACGCCTTCCTTGTAAATCCAGTTACCCTTGTCGTCCTTGCCAGAGAAATCGCTGAAATCGAAGTAGCGGTCGGTCTTGAAGCCCCAGATTTCGCCATATTCCTTACCAGTATAGTAACCGTTGATGAGGTTGTTGCTATCCCAGTCTGTCACCTTAGTCTTATAGTCGCTGATATTGAATGTGCCGTAGAAGTTCACATCACCGAATTTGTGACGATAGTCGATGGTGATTTCCCAACCACGAGAGCGGAGCGAACCTTCGTTGCCGTAAGCAGCAGAAGTACCAAGCACGCTTGGAAGTTCCTTACCAGGAGCAAGCATGTCCTTAGTGTCGCGTTGGAACCAGTCGAGGTTCACATTAAGTTCGCCTTGGAGGAAGCCGAGGTCGAGACCAATGTTGGTGGTGTTGATAGTTTCCCAAGTAAGAGTTGAAGGAACCATCTTTGGCATACCGAAGTAGTCGTACTTAGAATCGCCTGTGCCGAGCCAGTTCACACCATTGTTCACCTTGCTCATTGTTTCCAAGAACATATAGTTGCCTACCACTTGGTTACCGATTGAACCATAAGATGCACGGAGCTTACCATTTGACAACCAACTCTTGGTGCTTTCCATGAAAGCTTCTTCAGTGAAGCGCCAGCCAGCAGATGCTGATGGGAAGAATGCCCATTGGTCGTTCTCTGGGAATTGGCTTGAACCGTCGTAGCGGCCGTTAAGTTCGAGCAAGTAACGTCCCATAAAGTCGTAGTTGATACGAGCGAAGAAACCAGCAGAACCTGTGTGGGTGTGTTGGTGGCTGTAAGAGTACTCCTTATCGGTGAGTGAAAGCTCTGGGAGGTTGGTGTCAAGCATGTTCCAGCGCTCATAGTAGAGATACTCATAATCATCCTTATCCACGTTAGCACCAACGAGTACATTAAAGTTGTGTACATCGTTTAAGCTTTGAGCGAAGTTGAAGTAACCGTTAAACACCTGTTGAGTGTAGTCTGAACGGCTTGACTCAATGAATGTGGTGGTGTTAAGAGTTGCGATCTGTGGATTCACACCCCAAGTGTTGAGGATGGTGCTTGGCAGACCGATACCTTTATATTTAGTGTGCTTCTTAACGAAGGTGTAGTCGGCATTGAAGGTCAAACCGTGCTTGAAGTCAATCTTAGCAAATGCACCAAGACGCATGTTGTTGGTCTTTTGGTAAGCGTCGCCAGCGGTTTTGCGGAAACCGATGAGTTGACGGCCGTCATATTGCTTGCCATCTTCGTCGGTGATGTAGCCGTAAGGGCCAAAGAATGAACCCCAGCGCCATACATATTGGTAAGAACCCTGACCCTGAACGTATGGATAGTCAAACGAACGGTCGTCGTAGTTGGTGCGTACACCCACTTGCAACCAGTCGGTAGCTTGGGTAGATATGTTGGCAGCCACGTGATAGTTCTTAATCTTGTCAGGATTGAAGTTCATCAAGTTCTGGCGTTGGTTGTAGTTAGCACTGATGTAGAAGTTGGTCTTACCAGAAATACCTGAAATAGAGAGGTTGTGGTTCTGTGATGGAGCGGCGTTGTTGAAAATGATACCAGGAACATCCCAGTTAGCATAGTAGCCATATTGGTCATAGTCGTCGCCGAATACCATTTCGCGGTAACCGCTCTTAGTGTCGCCATGCTTCTTGATCCAGTTGTTCATACCGGTCTGGAATTGTTCGCTGTCGAGATACATACCAAACAATTCACAAGCATTACCCTTGCGGCGGTTAGCGTCGATGAGGGCTTGAACCTGAGTAGGAACGTTAGGATATTCTGGAGTGCAGGTTGCCTGGCTCCAAGCAAAGTTGTTCTTGTAAGAAATCTTCACATGGTCTTGTTGCTTACCAGTCTTGGTGGTAACCAAAATCACACCGAAAGCAGCGCGAGTACCGTAGATAGAACTTGATGCAGCATCCTTGAGCACTGAAATGCTTTCAATGTCGTCGCTGTTGATGAATGAGAGGTTGTCAACAGGCACACCGTCAACAATGTAGAGAGGAGATGATACACCACTGTTTGAGAGGGTACCAATACCACGAATCACAACGCTAGCGTCGTCGCTGATGCTACCGCTGGAGTTAAGAATAGTCAAACCTGGCACAGCACCTTGAAGGGCTTTTGCCACGTCGGTTTCACTCTTTGAACTGAGGTTTTTGCTCACGTCCACACTGGTTACAGCACCAGTAAGGTTGGCTTTGCGTTGTTGGCCATAACCAACCACTACCACTTCATCGAGCAGAGCCTTGTCTTCACCGAGGACCACGCGGCCAGCTTCTGAAGCTTTCAGTATCACAGTCTTAAAGCCTACTGAGCTAATTTTCAACTTAGCATTTTTATCAGCTTTTACGCTGAACATACCGTTCAAGTCTGTAGCGGCACCACGCATAGTTCCAACTACCTGAACGCTTGCACCGATAATGGGTTCACCATTCTCGTCAACAACAGTACCTTTCACATGTCCGGACTCAGCCGTGACAGCTTGTGGTACAGGGGTTGCAAATGAGGGGGCCACATTTGCACACGCAAGGAAAAGAGCGCCAACGAGGGCAATCTGTTTTTTCATACGCTTGTAGTTTTTGTTAATGATTAAAAAAAATGAATATATCATCGTTTTGTGTTAAATGTTAAAAAAGCGGCAAGAAAAATAGCAGACCTACCCACTTTTTGTTTTTAACACACAAAGTTTGCAAAAATTTCTTAATGTAGCAACTTTTTCCACACTTTTTTTTCAAATCTTTCAAAACGCCCCCCAAATAACACAATTTTTTGTAATTTTGTCACCCGCCCCCACGGAGTCCACCGAGGCCTCACACAGATCCCACAAATCTCACGGATTATTTTTAAAAATGTCCAATCCGTCCGATTTGTCCGATAGGTCTGATTTGTCCGAAGGGTCCAAAAGATAAGTCCGTGAGAGCGAGCCCCGTGCAGCCCCCAGGAGCCCACACCCACAGAGCCATCTGTGAGATTTCCCACCCACAAAGCAACACCGTGGGATCTGTGAGATCCGTGTGAGCCCAAAAACCAAGCGGAATCCGTGTGAGCC
>ERZ772860.1890-NODE-1890-length-13203-cov-2.830392_pt1 | contig 13203 bp, 11 predicted proteins | sample MGYA00511342_ERZ772860 | MGnify/ENA primary metagenome ERZ772860 (study PRJEB29015, sample SAMEA2737665) | human gut metagenome | biome: human gut; feature: human-associated habitat; material: faeces | place: China | collected 2012 ... | reverse complement strand
CGTCGCCGCACACGGCACACAGCTCGCGCTCGGCCTCGTGGCTGTACTGCTCGGGTACGATGAGAAAGCTGCCGGACTGCCTCCGGGCGCAGCGCGCCGCGATCTCGGAAAACAGAAGCGCGGTTTTGCCCGTTCCGGCACGGCCCAAAATCAGCCGCAGCATGGCGCTCCCTCCTTTGAAATGTAAGATATATTTTATTATAGCACCGATGCCGCCTGTCTTGCAATCCGCCGCGGCGTATGCTATAAAAATGAAAAAGAGTAAAGAAGAAAAAAGCAAGAAGTAAGAGAGAGGGAAACGCCATGCTGTCTACCATAAGCGAAATGGATCCCGTGCTGATCGCCGCGGCGGTGATCCCGGCGGTGATATTGCTGCTCCAGGTCTACCGTGCCGACCGGCTGGAAAAGGAACCGACGGGGCTTTTGATCTCGCTGCTCGTTTTCGGCGTGATCGCCACGGCGCTCGCCATCGTGACCGAGACGATTGGCGAGAACATCCTGCTCTCGTTCTTTGACGAGACCGACCTCGGCTATCTGATCCTATCGAACTTCATCGTTGTGGCGCTCTCGGAGGAGGGCTTCAAGCTGCTGCTGCTCCGCTGGCGCACGTGGCGCAGCCCGAATTTCAACTGCCAGTTTGACGGCGTGGTGTACGCGGTGTTCGTCTCGCTCGGCTTCGCGCTGTGGGAAAACATCGGGTATGTCGCCATGTACGGCTTCGGCACGGCGCTGGTGCGCGCGGTGACGGCGGTGCCGGGCCACGCCTGCTTCGGCGTTTTCATGGGCATCTGGTACGGCGCGGCGCGGCGCTACGCGAACGAAGGCGATTTTATCGGTGAGCGCGTGTGCCGCCGCCGGGCGCTATGGCTGCCTGTGCTGATCCACGGCATGTACGACTTTATCGCCTCGCTCGATTTTGACTACAGCGGCCTCATCTTTATCGTGTTCATCATCGTCGTGTTCCTCGCGGCAAGCCGTCGCGTGAAGATCGTTTCGCGCAACGACCGGTTTATCCGATAAAGAAAAATCCACGCCGCGGCTTGTACATCGGGCCGCGGCGTGGTACACTATCTGGGCTATAATTTTTATCCTGCGGCAGCCGGCCGCGGGAGAAAGGAAAGAAATATGGATCATAACGAGAAAACCATGGACAAGATCGTAGCGTTCTGCAAGAACCGCGGCTTTGTCTACGCCGGAAGCGAAATTTACGGCGGCCTTGCCAACTCCTGGGACTACGGTCCGCTCGGCGTGGAGTTCAAGAACAACGTCAAGAAGGCGTGGCTCAAGAAGTTTGTGCAGGAGAGCCCCTATAACGTCGGTCTCGACGCCGCCATCATCATGAACCCGCAGACGTGGGTCACGACCGGCCACGTTTCGAGCTTTTCCGACCCTCTGCTCGACTGCAAGTCCTGCCGCGCGCGTCACCGCGCCGACAAGCTCATCGGCGAGGAGCACCACGAGGTCAACGTGGACGCCATGACGTTTGAGGAGATGGACGCTTTTATCGCCGAGCACGAGGACATCGTCTGCCCGGTGTGCGGCAAGCACAACTTTACGCCCATCCGCAAATTCAACCTCATGTTCAAAACCGCCATCGGCGTTACCGAGGACTCCTCCTCGACCTGCTATCTGCGGCCGGAGACCGCGCAGGGCATCTTCGTGAACTTCGCCAACATCCAGCGCACCACCCGCCGCAAGCTCCCGTTCGGTGTCTGCCAGGTCGGCAAGGCATTCCGCAACGAGATCACCCCGGGCAACTTCACCTTCCGCACCCGTGAGTTTGAGCAGATGGAGTGCGAATTCTTCTGCAAGCCCGGCACGGATCTGGAGTGGTTCGCCTACTGGAAGGACTACTGCGTGAACTGGCTCAAGAGCCTCGGCATCCACGACGAGAACCTACGCCTGCGCGACCATGAGCCGGCGGAGCTGGCATTCTATTCCCGTGCCACCACCGACATCGAATACGCGTTCCCGTTCACCGACTGGGGCGAGCTCTGGGGCATCGCCGACCGCACGGACTATGACCTGAAGCGGCACCAGGAGGCCTCCGGCAAGGACCTGACCTATTTCGATCAGGAAGCGAACGAGCACTATATCCCCTACGTCATCGAGCCGTCGCTCGGCTGCGACCGCGTGGCGCTGGCCTTCCTGTGCGAGGCGTATGACGAGGAGGTCATCGACGAGGCCAAGAACGACGTGCGCGTCGTGCTGCACCTGCATCCGGCGCTCGCGCCGTACAAGGCAGCCATCCTGCCGCTCTCCAAGAAGCTGGCGGAGCCGGCCCGCAAGATCTATCAGGATCTGTGCAGCGACTTCATGCTCGACTACGACGACACGGGCTCCATCGGCAAGCGCTATCGCCGTGAGGACGAGATCGGCACGCCGTACTGCATCACCGTCGACTTCGCGACCGTCGGCGACGACAAGACCCCGGCCGACAACGCCGTCACCATCCGTGAGCGCGACTCCATGGAGCAGGTCCGCATTCCCATCAGCGAGCTGAAGAGCTGGCTGGCCGAGCACACCAAATTCTGATCCAACCGAACTGAAAAGGGGCCATCCGGCCCCTTTTTCCATATCCGAACACAGGAGGAAGCCCGAATGAAAGCCATTATCACCGTCGTCGGCCCGGACCGGGTCGGCATCATCGCCGAGGTCTGCACGCTGCTGGCCGAGCTGCACATCAGCGTCGTGGAGATCAGCCAGACCATTATGGAGGGCACGTTCACCATGATCATGCTCACCCAGTGGACCGCGGGCGCACCGGAATTTGACGTCGTGCAGAGCCGCATCGCCGCCAAGGGCGACGAGATGGGCCTGTCCATCCGCATGCAGCGGCAGGATATCTTCACGGCCATGCACACCATCTGACCGGGAGGAGAGCCATGCTGAACCACTCTGATATCATGTCCACGGTCGATATGATCGACCACCAGCATCTGGACATCCGCACGATCACCATGGGCATTTCCCTGCTTGACTGCGCCGATCCCGATCCCGCCGCCTGCGCCCGGAAGATCCACGACAAGATCTGCCGTCAGGCCGAGCATCTGGTGGCCACCGGCTGCCAGATCGAGCGCGAGCTCGGCATCCCCATCGTCAACAAACGCATCTCCGTCACGCCCATCGCGCTCGTCGCGAGCGCGTGTGAGACGGAGGACTTTGTCCCCTTCGCCCGGGCCATGGACCAGGCGGCAAAGACCTGCGGCGTCAACTTTATCGGCGGCTTTTCCGCCCTGGTGCATAAAGGCTATACCGACAGCGACCGCGCCCTCATCTCCTCCATCCCCCAGGCTCTGAGCGAGACAGGGTTGGTGTGCTCCTCGGTCAACGTGGCGACCACCAAAGCCGGCATCAACATGGATGCGGTGGCCCAGATGGGTGGGGTGGTCAAACAGGCGGCGGAGCTGACCGCAAAGGACGACGGCCTGGGCGCGGCCAAGCTGGTGGTGTTCGCCAACATTCCGCAGGACGTGCCCTTCATGGCCGGTGCCTACCTGGGCGTGGGCGAGCCCGACGTGGTCATCAACGTGGGCGTTTCCGGCCCCGGCGTGGTCAAGAAGGCCATCGACCGTGCCCTGGAGCACAGCCGCAACGGCGGCAAGCCCATGACCCTGCTGGACGTGGCTGAAGTCATCAAGCGCACGGCCTACAAGGTGACCCGTGTGGGCGAGATGATCGGTAACGAAGTGGCCCAGCGTCTGGGCCTGCCCTTCGGCGTGGCCGACCTTTCCCTGGCTCCCACCCCGGCCGTGGGCGACAGCGTGGGCGAGATCTTCCAGAGCGTGGGTCTGTCCAGCATCGGTGCGCCCGGCACCACGGCCGTGCTGGCCATGCTCAACGATGCCGTGAAGAAGGGCGGCGCCTTCGCCTCTTCTTCCGTGGGCGGCCTGTCCGGCGCCTTCATCCCTGTTTCCGAAGACTCCAGCATCGAGGCGGCGGCCACCTCCGGCCTGCTGAGCCTGGAAAAGCTGGAAGCCATGACCAGCGTCTGCTCCGTGGGCCTGGACATGATCGCCATCCCCGGCGATACCCCGGCCAGCACCATTTCCGGCCTTATCGCCGACGAAATGGCCATCGGCATGATCAACCACAAGACCACGGCCGTGCGCGTCATCCCCGTGCCCGGCAAGGGCGTGGGCGAGGAAGTGAGCTTCGGCGGCCTGCTGGGCAAGGCGGCCATCATTCCCGTGCCCAAGGGCGACGCCAGTGCCTTCATCGGCCTGGGCGGCCGTATCCCGGCTCCCATCCACAGCCTGAAGAACTAGCCGACAGGCAATGACAGTAAAAAAGGACGGGATCTTTTCCCGTCCTTTTTTGTTTTGGGGCAAAAGGCGTCCGGCTCCTCCGGACGTCCGGGGCGGTGGCCGGGATACGGGGGCAAGCGTGGTGACGGCTCATGGCGGGGCAGGCCCTCTCTTATCGTTGATGTATCGGCAGCGGCATCCCCGGCAAATGGAGAGAGCGTTCCTTCTTTTGAGAAGGTGGGTCGCTTTGTCCCGTGCGTGGCATCAGGAGGACAGGAGCGATGGCCGGAAAAGGCCGGACAGACAGGAGAAGCGAGTGATGCCGGAAGGGAATTTTTTCCACTACGATCAGGCGGCTGTGGAGCATCTGGCGCGCAAGGACAAAAAACTGGCAGCGGCCATGCAGGCCATCGGCCCGGTGCGGCGGGAGGTCATGCCGGATCTTTTCCAGGCCCTGATGCATGCCATCACAGGCCAGCAGATCAGCATGGCTGCCCAGCGCACGGTCTGGGGACGCCTGTGCGCCCTGCTGGGCGAGGTCACGCCTCAGGCCCTGCTGGCCCAGCCGCAGGCGGCCTTGCAAGCGCTGGGGCTTTCCGCGAGCAAGGTGGACTACATGCGCGGCATAGCCCAACAGGTGGTGGACGGAGAACTGGATCTGCCGGGCATGGCCGCTCTGGAGGACGCTGAAGTCTGCCGCCGTCTTGCCGCCCTGCGGGGCATCGGTGTCTGGACGGCCGAGATGCTGCTGTTGTTCTCCCTGCAGCGGCCAAACATCCTGAGCTATGACGATCTGGCCATCCGGCGCGGTCTGCGCATGCTCTACCGGCACAAAGAGATGCCGCGAGAGCGCTTTGAACGGTACCGCAGACGCTTCTCGCCCTATGGCTCACTGGCGTCGCTGTATCTGTGGGCCATCGCAGGCGGGGCCCTGCCGGAGCTGGATGACCCGGCGGAAGGCAAAAAGGGGAGTGGCCGTTCTTCCAAGCGTGTCCGGGAAGCAGCGGTAAAGGCCTGAGCGGCGTCCTTTCTTTTAAGGAAGCACGACTTCCAGCCTTTAAGCGTATCGGAGATGCTTGATCCTGAAGGTACTGCTGCTCATTGTCTTGCCTATGGCATGAGCAAGGATGCGGAGGGGCTCCTTGCGTGCCTGCCGGTTGCTTCCAGCCCGCATACTAAAAAAGGCCCTGCGGTGTACGTTCCGCAGGGCCTTGGCCGTTACAGGGAAAAAACTACTTGAGGGCAGCGGCACCGGCCTTGGCCACGTTGGTGTCTTCGGCCACGGTACCACCGCTGACGCCGATGGCGCCCACGATGACGTTGTCGCGGATCAGCAGCTCACCGCCGCCAAAGATTACCAGACCGCCATTGGTGGCTTCGATGCCGAACAGTTCCTGACCAGGCTGGGAAGCGGCGCCCAGCGTGGAGGTGGGCATGTTGAAGTAACGGGCCGTGACGGCCTTCTTGGTGGAGACGTCGATGCTGCCGATGAAGGCGCCGTCCTGACGCACGAAGGCCTTCAGGTTGCCGCCCGCATCCACGATGGCGATATTCATGGGCACGCCCTGGGCTTTGGCTTTGACCAGAGCCGCATCGAGCACCTTCTGGGCTTCGGCCAGGGTCAGGTCGCCGGGGAGCTGGGTCGCGGGGGCCTTGGTCTTGGCCTGGGCCAGACCGGCGCAGAGAACGAGAGCCAGAACAATAGGAACGATACGCTTCAGCATACAGGACTCCTTTTGCCCGCAAGGGCGTTTTTCTCCTGCTCTAGCACTGTGTCGGGGCATGGGCAAGTAATAAATATTTTTTTCACATGATGATTGGGCAATCAATCATCATCATGCTTTGAGGCATGGCCGGGGTCTTTTTCCGTTCGACTCCCGCAACAAAAAAGCCGGCAGCGCATGGCTGCCGGCTTGGTAGCAGGAAGGGAGGATCAAGCTCCGATGAGGTAGGGCGAAATGAAGAAGCGCCAGATCAGGGTGGCCAGCAGCAGGGAGAGCGAGACCCAGAGGAAGCGGCGCACGGCTTCGGTGCCGACCTTGATGGCCAGACGGCTGCCCAGCCAGTTGCCCGCGATATTGGCGGCCATCATGGGCAGACCGACGCTCCAGATGACGGCGCCGTTCCAGATGAACAGGATCATGGCGCCGAGGTTGGAGGCAAAGTTCATGACCTTGGACGTGGCCGAGGCTTCGATGAGGCTGATGCGCAGGACCCAGTGCAGGGCCAGGATCAGGAAACTGCCGGTGCCGGGGCCGAAAAAGCCGTCATAGATGCCCACGATGAGGAAGCAGAGCGGCGCCAGGATCCAGTAGCGGCGACCGGAGGTGAGCGGCGGCTTTTTTTGCTCCTTCTTGGGCATGAGGGTGGCCAGCATGGCGAAGGGCAGCAGGAGCACCAGCACCTTGCCCAGCAGGTCGGGCGAGATATAGAGGGCCAGCTCGGTGCCGATACCTGCCCCTACCAGTGAAAAGCCCACGCCCAGCAGGGCCAGCCGCCAGAGGATGAGGTTGCTGCGGGCAAAATTGAGCATGGCCACGCCGGTGCCCAGGCAGCAGCCCACCTTGTTGGTGCCCAGGGCCAGCTGGGGCGGCAGGCCGGAAAGCAGCAGGGCGGGGATGGTGATGAGGCCGCCGCCGCCCGCGATGGAATCGATGAAGCCCGCCACGAAGGCGGCGCAGGTACAGAAAAGGATGATAGCCGTGCTGACCATGCTACCATTCCTTGAAAATGACGTAGGCGGCCAGCACGATGAGGGCGAAACCCAGGATGTGGTTCCAGCGCAGGGTCTCGTGCAGATAGAAGACGGAGAAGAGCGAGAAGACCGTCAGGGAGATGACCTCCTGGATGGTCTTCAGCTCCGCCGCGTTGAAGTAGCCGTAACCGATGCGGTTGGCCGGGACCTGCAGCACGTACTCGAAAAAGGCGATGCACCAGCTGATGAAGATGACCATGGGCAGGGCCATGCTCTTGTGCTTCAGGTGACCGTACCAGGCGAAGGTCATGAAGACATTGGAGAGCACCAGCAGGCCGACTGTGGCGACCGGGACGGGGATCTGCATGACAGGCTCCTTGGAGCAGATAAAGAAAAAACGCCTATGTTTCCACAGGCGTTGAAATTTCTGGAGCCCTTGACCAGGATTGAACTGGTGACCTCATCCTTACCAAGGATGCACTCTACCGACTGAGCTACAAGGGCGTGCTCAACGAAGAAGACTTCTACGGAAAAACTCCTCCGGGGTCAAGTAATTTTTTCATTTTTTGCCGATAAAAATTTTCTTTGTAGATAATACACTGGAATCTATTAACTAATTTCTAGATATTTGGGCGCATGTGTGGAGCGATACTCCCTGAAACGGCAAATCCGCAACACGAAAAGGGTATTGATGGGCCTATCCGGCAGCCGGCATGGCAAGCGATAAGGTGCAGGCGGCAGGGACGGTTTATCTGCCCGGACCATCCGCAGGGAATGCCGGAATATCCTCCTTACCGTTACGTTTTCCATGGCCTCTCCTCCATGCGACATGGGATGTGTACTGGCATATGACTGGTATGCGGAGGCCAAGCAAACAATGGGGACCGGCGCCCCAGTATGTCAGCCCGGCAAGGCGTGTGTCGTGCAGGCGGAGGGCAAGGTGGCAGGACCTGCGTGAGTTCCAGCATCAATAAAGAATGAAAGCCAAATCGGGCAAGGGCAGAGCGGCAAGGATGGGAGAAGGGAGCAAGCTGACTGCCCACAGAAGGAGCGGAGACAGTTCGGCGGCCCGCAGGCCGTCGCTTCAGGCCAGGCGCACGGAGAGGAACAAAAGTTTTAGGGGGGATGGGGGTGCAGGGGGAAGGGAGACCCTTTTCCAAAAGGGGCCCCTTCTCCCCCTGGCGGCATCTTCTCTTACTGCTTCAGCAGATCGTCCCGGCTGTCGCGGGCATGGCGCACGAAGACGGCGCGCACGCCAGGCAGCTCGCCCAGACCGGTGAGCACGGGGCGGGGGGTGAGGCCCAGGGCGCGGATCTGCGAGGCCCAGGAATCGGGCTCGTCACCGGCCAGGTCGTTGCGGGCGTGGTCCCCGGCCACCACCATGAAGGGCTGGAGCCAGATGACGGACGCGCGGCTGGTCTTGATGGCGGCAAGCACCTGATCGAAACCGTGCGAGCCTTCCACCGTGGCCAGCACGGCCAGGTTGTCGGCAAAGGAAAGGGTGGAACGCATGCCTTCGATGACCATGTCGCCCCGGCCGTGGCTCTGGCCGTGGCCCATGAGGGCCAGCAGCTCGCCGGGCTTGCGCTTGCCTTCGGTGGCGCCGAGGACGGCGCGGCAGACATCTTCGGCATCCTGCCGGGATTCCAGCAGCGGGCGGCCCAGATAGACGGCCTTGAACGTGTCGGGGTGACGGGCCAGCCAGCTGACGAGCAAGCGCTCCATCTCGCTGAATTCCTCACCGGCCACCACGTGCAGGGACTGGACGCGCACCACGTCCACCTTTTGCCGGGCCAGCTCTTCCAGACCGGCGGTCACGTCACCGATGTGCACGCCCCTCTTTTCCAGCTTGGCCCGGATGATGCTGGAGGTATAGGCCCAGACCACGGGGCTGTGGGGGAAGGCGGCCTTGAATTCCTTGTCGATGGCGGTCAGGGCCGGCTGGGCCTCGGGCACGCTGGTGCCGAAAGCCACCAGCAGCAGGCCTTCCTTCTGGGCCGCCAGGGCAGGCAGGGCCAGGCAGAGGGTGAGCAGCAGGGCCAGCAGCGTGGAGCGCAGGGGTGTTGTGGGGATGTGACGCATGGAACCTCCTCAATGACGCGTTGAAAGGTTGGGGATGGGGCGGGTATTCGGACTTGAGGGAATGGGGAGGCATGCCTCCGGGCCTTTGCTTCGCCTTCACCGTGACGGCTGGCTGTCGTGGCGTGTCGCCAAAGAAGCTCCGTACCCTCTTACCGCAGCGCGACTGTTTCCGATTCACACGGAATTCCCCGCATGGCTGCGCCATCAGAAACGGTTTGGGGCACAAAAGTCAAGCCGGGCGGATGATATGGCGGGGCAGGGGATGCGCGGGAGGGCCCGGTGCGGCCGGTCGTCGCGGCGCGGGCAACGCAGGCCGCAGGACGCACGGGGGGCTTTTTCGCCGGACGCAGCATCCCCGGGCGCCGGGAACGGCAGGCGGACGCTTGGCCTTGGCCGGTCTTTGGGCTATGCTGGCCGCATGAGTACGCACAGCCGATCATTTCCCGCGCCCCGACGTGGCGCCCTCCATGAGGAGCAGGCCCCGCAGGAAGCCGACAGGGAAGAGAAAAAACGTTCAGCGCCCCGCCGTCGCAGCGGGGGCAAGGCCAGCCCGGAGCAGGGCGCGGACAGGCAAGGCCCGTCCCGCCGTTCCGGGCGTCGTGTTTCCGGGGAGCCGGCAGCGCAGGCTCCCGCCCGGGCCAAAACGGGCCGGGGCAAGAAGGCGGAACAGCCGGAACATGCCGCCGGAGAGGGCCACTCCCTGCCCCGCTGGCGGCAGGAGCACCGGGAACAGCGGCGCGAGGCACGGCAGCAGGAGCAGGTGTTTCTGGCCCGTCGCTGGCCCGACCTGCCCCGTTCGGCCCTGCCCAAAGAAGATTTCAGCGTGCAGGTGGCGGCGCGTGACTACATGCAGCCCCTGCTGGAAGAGCTGGGGGACCGCGTCATCACCGTGCGCGGGCGTCTGGTGCTGGCCCGGGGCACGGAGCCCGCGGCCTGGGCCCAGAACGTCTGGACGGAACCGCGCTGGATCCCCATCACTTCCATCGGCAGCGGGGCGCGGCAGCTCTCGGCCCTGCAACGCAACTGGCGGGCGCATATCCCCACTCTCGGCGGGCATGTGCGGCGTCTGCGCCTCATGCAGGAGCAGCTGCCCTATGTGGCGGCACGGCCCCTGCATTTCGGCACGCCCGCCCCGTCCGCGCCGCTGGGGGCCTTCACCCTGTGGGAAAAAGACCTGATGCTGGCCTCGCCGCGCACCACCTCGCCCTTTGCCGACGGGGAAGTGCAGTTCGTGGAGAATCGCGAGGACCCGCCGGGCCGCGCCTACCTCAAGCTGTGGGAGGTCTTCACCCTGACCGGGCGCACGCCCGCGCCGGGGGAACTGTGCATCGACCTGGGCGCCGCTCCGGGCGGCTGGACCTGGGTGCTGGGGCGGCTGGGCTGCCGCGTGTTCAGCGTGGACAAGGCCGAGCTGGCGCCCCAGGTGGCGGCCATGCCCGGCGTCAACCACTGCCTGGGCAGCGGCTTCGGCCTTGAGCCGCGCCATGTGGGCCAGGTGGACTGGCTGTTCTCGGACATGATCTGCTATCCCGACCGCCTGCTGGAGACCGTGCAGGAATGGCTGGCGGCCGATGCCTGCCGCAACGTGGTCTGCACGCTCAAGTTCCAGGCCCAGACCGACCACGAGACGGCGCGGGCCTTCGCGGCCATCCCGGGGGGCCGCCTGCTGCATCTTTCCTGCAACAAGCATGAGCTGACCTTCGTGAAGCTGGCCGACTAGGCCATCCTTTCCATCGCCATGATGCGGGCATGCCGTCGCCGGACGGTGTGCCCGCTTTTCGTTTTTCCGGCCTTCTTGCGGTGAGCAGGCCGCGATGGACAGAGCGCGGTGGGCAGGCGGGAGAGGGGCTCCTTGTCCGGCCCGGCCGTCCGGGACGATGGGCCCTGCGTTGCCGGGTGCTGCATCCCTTTTTCTTTTCAGGAACCATTGTCAGGAAAGGAGGGCTCTTTTCCCTGTCCTTTCACGACGTTCCGTTTGCCGTCCATGACGGGGAAAAGGCCGTTTCGCGTGCCCTGACACGTGTCCGGGCCATTTTCGCCTTGTGCTTTGCCTTTCCTTTTGCTACTTTCTTTCACCCCCGCACAGGGGACAAATTATGTTTGGAGGCATGTCAAGCATGGCAGACAAGGAAACCGGGCACGAAAACGAAATGAGTTTCGAAAGCGCCCTTGAAAACTATCTCAATCCCGACTTCGGCGACCTCGAAGAAGGCTCTATCACCAAGGGCGAGATCGTTCGCGTGGATGACGACAATGTTCTGGTGGACGTGAACTTCAAGTCCGAAGGCCAGATCCCGGCCAGCGAGTTCCGTGACGCCGCCGGCAACATGACCGTCAGCGTGGGCGACCGTGTGGATGTCTACGTCGTTCGCAAGAACGAAATGGAAGGCACCATCACGCTGTCCTTTGAGAAGGCCAAGCGCATGCAGGTCTTTGACCAGCTCGAAGACGTGCAGGAAAACAACCGGGTCATCAAGGGCCACATCGTGCGTCGCATCAAGGGCGGCTACACCGTGGACATCGGCGGGGTTGAAGCTTTTCTGCCTGGCTCGCATGTGGACCTGCGTCCCGTGCCCGACATGGACGCTCTGGTCAACCAGGAATTCGAATTCCGCGTGCTGAAGATCAACCGCCGCCGCAGCAACGTGATCGTTTCCCGCCGTGTGCTGCTGGAAGAAGAGCGTGATTCCAAGCGTCAGGATCTGCTACGCACCCTGGAAGAAGGCCAGATCGTGCACGGCAAGGCCAAGAACATCACCGAATACGGCGTGTTCGTGGACCTGGGCGGTCTGGACGGCCTGCTGCACATCACCGACATGAGCTGGAAGCGCATCCGCCATCCCAAGGAAATGATCACCATGGGTCAGGACCTGACCCTGAAGGTGCTCTCCTTCGACCGCGAGAACAACAAGGTCTCCCTGGGCCTCAAGCAGCTGGTGCCCGATCCGTGGCAGGACATCTCCGCCCGCTTCCCCGAAGGTGCCAAGTGCACCGGCAAGGTCACCAACCTGGTGGACTACGGTGCGTTCGTGGAACTGGAACCCGGCGTGGAAGGCCTGGTGCACATCTCCGAAATGTCCTGGACCCGCAAGCTGCGTCATCCTTCCCAGATGGTGCACACCGGTGACGAAGTCGAAGTCGTCATCCTGGGTGTGGACGGCGAGAAGAAGCGCATCAGCCTGGGCATGAAGCAGGTCCGTCCCAATCCCTGGGAACTGGTGGCCGAAAAGTATCCTGAAGGCACCATCCTCGAAGGCGTCATCAAGAACATCACCGAATTCGGTATGTTCATCGGTATCGAAGACGGCATCGACGGCCTCATCCACGTGTCCGACATCAGCTGGACCAAGAAGGTGCGTCATCCCAACGAGATCTACAAGGTGGGCGACACCGTGCAGGCCAAGGTGCTGACCGTTGACCAGGAAAACGAAAAGTTCACCCTGGGCATCAAGCAGCTGGTCGATGATCCGTGGGGCCACGTGCCCAGCACCTACCCCGTGGGCTGCACCGTGAAGGGCGTGGTGACCAACATCACCGACTTCGGTCTGTTCGTGGAAGTGGAAGAAGGCATCGAAGGTCTGGTGCACGTTTCCGAACTTTCCAGCAAGAAGATCAAGAGCCCTGCCGAGCTCTACAAGGAAGGTCAGGAAATCCAGGCCAAGGTCATCCACGTGAGCGCCGAAGAACGCCGCCTGGGTCTGTCCATCAAGCAGATCAAGGACGACGAAGACCGCCGCAAGCCCAAAGAATTCCACGCTGGTCCCCAGGAAGCCGGTCAGAGCCTCGGCGACCTGCTGAAGGCCGCTCAGGAAAACAACTAGTCCTCACGGACCGGTTCGCGAATAGGAAGGGGGAGCCGCAAGGCTCCCCCTTTTTGCGTCCGCGGGGCAACATGGGGTACGGCCTGCCTTCCCGCGGGGCGCCCCTCTCCCGCATACGGGGAGCCTGCGACGGCGGTGGCCCGGCTTGCCTCGGGACTGGCGATGCCCTACAGTTGTCCTGTAGCCCGACCACAGGACAGACAGGCCATCGGAGGCAGATATGAAGCGCGTACTTTGCTGGATCGGAGGTATCGTTCTGGTACTGGCGGCGGTACTGGCCATCGTGATCAGCCAGCTGGATACGGAATTCATCAGCGGCCAGATCTCGGCCGCGGTGGAAAAAGCCACAGGCACGCCC
>ERZ772860.1879-NODE-1879-length-13232-cov-3.098353_pt1 | contig 13232 bp, 13 predicted proteins | sample MGYA00511342_ERZ772860 | MGnify/ENA primary metagenome ERZ772860 (study PRJEB29015, sample SAMEA2737665) | human gut metagenome | biome: human gut; feature: human-associated habitat; material: faeces | place: China | collected 2012 ... | reverse complement strand
CTTGTTTATTCCTCCTTATCGTCAATAATACGTGCTGTTTCTACCTTTTCCAACCGTGCCATCAGACGGGGCATCATCGATCGACGGATGCGGAGTGTCATGCTACAATCCATGTCATACGACTGATTAAGAATCTCCGGTTCCTCTTCTTTCACAATGCGCATGACATCATTCATAAAAGGATATTCAAAGGATACGGTGATTTCTTCATCCACTGTTCTTTCCACTATATCAGCAGCAGCTATTGCTTCGGCAGCGGCTGCCTTGTAAGCGACAATCAGTCCGCTGGTTCCCAATTTTATACCTCCAAAGTAACGGACCACTATAATAAGGATATCCGTCAGCTCATTGGAATTTATTTGCCCCAAAATAGGCTTTCCTGCAGTACCCGAAGGCTCTCCGTTATCATTTGCCCTGAAATCCTTCCTTTCATGCCCCAGCATATAAGCGTAACACACATGGCGGGCATCGTAATATTTCTTCTGATACGTGTCAAGATGCTGCTTTATTTCCTCTATGGTACGTACCGGAATGGCAATAGCTATAAATTTACTCCGTTTCTCCGTATATATGCCTTCGGCAATGTCTGTAATGGTTTTATAAGTATCTTCTTGTATCATGGGTTTCAGAAATCATAAATCTTTAATTATAACTCACAGAATCTGTCTGGCAATCCATGCACACGCCTCAGCATCAGCCAGCGCATGATGGTGATTCTCCAATTCAAAACCAAAAAAACCGGCCACCGTATGTAACTGGTGGTTTCTCAACCCTTTCAGCTTCCGGGAAGCCTGATAGGTACAATAAAAGTCATAATCAGGATAATCCATACAATAAGTACGGAACACGGCTTTCAAACACCCCTCATCAAAGGCTTTGTTATGCGCAACCAGCGGAAGCCCTTCTATTTTAGGGGCAACCTGCTTCCATACTTCCGAAAAAACAGGAGCATGGGCAGTATCTTCCTGTGTCAATCCATGAATACGGGTGTTCCAATACAAATAGTAATCCGGTTCGGGATGAACGAGGCTGTAGAACCGGTCGGCTATCTCACCATTTCTCACAATAACCACCCCTACACTACATATGCTGGTACGTTCATTATTTGCCGTCTCGAAGTCTATTGCTGCAAAATTATCCATACTTTTTTTCGTTACACAGACAAAGGTACGACAAAAAAGCGATATACAAAATTCTTTTTTCCGGTACAATTCCCTATCTTTGAAACCTCAGCAGCAAAATAGACCAATATCTATGACAATCAGCACTTGTGAAAGCTGAAAGATTAGACCATCTTTGCACTGTTTTTGTTTTTTAACTTAAACTAGATTTATAGTAAAATGAAAAAAATGAAATTCCCGACCCTGTTAATAGCAGCAGGGTTACTTTGTATCTCCGTTCACACAACGGCCCAACCTGGGCCCCGAAAAAAAGTGGGCGTTGTTCTCAGCGGCGGAGGAGCCAAAGGAATGGCACATATAGGTGCTTTGAAAGTTATAGAAGAAGCGGGTATCCCTATAGATTACGTGGTAGGGACCAGTATGGGCTCCATTATAGGCGGACTTTATTCCATCGGTTATACTCCCGAACAGATGGATAGCATGGTTCGCCGGCAGGATTGGTCCTTTCTGCTGAGTGACAAAATACCACGCAGCGAACAGAATATGGCGGAACGGGAGGCTTCCGAAAAATATGTATTTTCCCTACCATTCGGTAAAAATGCCAAAACGCAAGCCGTAGGAGGATTGATAAAGGGTCAGAACCTGGCAAACCTGTTCAGTGAGCTGACCGTAGGATATCATGATTCCATCGATTTCAACAAGTTACCTATTCCCTTCGCCTGTGTTTCCGAAAATATTGTAAATGGCAACGAGGTAAATTTTCACAAAGGTGTATTGGCTACGGCCATGCGGGCCAGTATGGCCATACCGGGAGTATTCACTCCGGTCCGGCTGGACAGTATGGTTCTAGTGGATGGAGGTGTGGTAAACAACTACCCTGTAAATGTAGCGCGTGCCATGGGGGCGGACATTATTATAGGAGTGGATGTTCAAAATGACTTGAAACCCGCCAACGAACTGAATAGCACCGGCAGTATCTTGGGGCAACTCATCAATTTAATGGGACTGGAACTTTATAAAAAGAATCTGAAAGAAACCGATACATATATAAAGGTGGATGTGGAGGGGTATTCTGCCGCCAGTTTCACCCCCAGTGCGGTGGACACACTGATTCGTCGGGGAGAAGAAGCGGCATTGGCACAAAAAAACTCCTTGATAAAGCTGAAGCAGGAACTGGGGCTGGACAATACCTATATGCCGAAACCCCTTCCCAGCTATCCGTACTCCCCCAACCGCAAAGTGTATATAAAAGAAATCACCTTTGACGGATTGGACGAAAAAGACAAACGGTGGCTGTTGAAGCGCTGTGATTTGAAAGAAGACTCCGAAATAAGCCTTCGCCGCATAGAAGAAGCAACAGCCATACTATGCTCCAATCTGGAATATTCCAGCGCCACTTACAATCTGCCCGAAGCCCCCGGCGGAGGTTATAACCTGCATTTTCTTTTAAGCAAGAAATATGAGAATAAGCTGAACGTAGGAATCCGTTTTGATTCGGAAGAAACAGCCAGTCTGCTCATTAATGTCACCAGCAATTTCCGGGGAAAAGTACCCACTACGCTGTCACTGACAGGACGATTGGGCAAACGTTATGCCGCCCGCATAGATTATGGATTCGAACCGGCTCCATTGAAGAACATCGGACTGGCATATATGTTCCAGTACAATGATATAAACTTTTACCATCATGGAGATAAATCACATAACTCTACCTACCGCTATCATTTGGGAGAGTTATCCTTTTCGGATGTTTGGTACAAAAACATACGCTTTGCCGTGGGGCTGAGGTATGAATTATATGACTATGACAAATTCCTATACCAGGAAGGGAACCAAGGTTTTGACGTAGGAACAGAACACTTCTTCAGCTATTTCGCACAAATGCATTACGAAACTTTCGACAAGGCATATTTCCCTACCAAAGGCATATCGGCACGAGCGTCCTATTCACTTTATACGGATAATTTCACCAAATATGACGACCACGCTCCTTTCTCTGCCATAAAAGGCTATTGCCAGGGAGTGATTCCCGTTACACGCAGATTCTCCATACTGCCTGCCATATACGGACGTTTTCTGATAGGGAAAGATATTCCTTACTCCAAACTCAATGCGATGGGGGGGGATGTGCAAGGACGTTTCCTGCAACAGCAACTACCATTTGTCGGGATAAACAATGTGGAATTAACAAAGAATGCGTTACTGATAGGAAGCATGAAATTCCGCCAACGGATGGGAAGTGTGCATTATCTGACGCTAACGGGCAATTATGCGCTGAGTGCAAGCAAGCTGAGGTACCTGTTGGAACAGGATACCATGTTCGGCTGTGGTATAGGCTACGGTTTGGATAGTATGTTCGGACCCTTAGAGGCATCACTAAACTATGCAAACCGAGCCAATAAAGTGAGTATGTACGTCAATCTAGGATTTAAGTTTTGATTCCTCGTTGATAACCGCCATCATGCCTTCTATCTGAGCCAAGGCCATCATACGGCCATGAAACGAATAACCCGGGTTGTATCCTTTGCCGGCATCATCCAGCATCATGCGCCCATGATCCACACGCATCGGGACACCCGGACGTTCTTTCTCAAAAATACGGATCAACTCTATCACATGAGCACGCCCTCCCAAATGAGATGCTTCTATAAAATTCCCGTTGGGAAACGCATTGGTACTGCGCAAATGTACAAAATGAGTGCGGTGTGCAAACATACGTGCCAACAAAGGTACGTTGTTATGCAATCCGGCGCTGAGCGAACCGGCACAGAATGTCAGCCCGTTATGCGGGTTATCAACCGCATGGAGAAGCCAGTTGATATCTTCCTCACCGGTCACAATACGCGGCAAGCCCAATACCTGGAAAGGGGGATCGTCCGGATGGATGCACATATTTATACCGTACTCATCACACACCGGCATGACAGCCTGCAAGAAATAACGTAAGTTTTCACGCAGGGCATCACGGTCTATCCCATCATACAAAGACAAAAGACGGCGGAATATGGTTACCGGATGCCGGTCTCCCTCCTTTATATTACCATTTACAAATCCCTGCGTCTTGACTATAATGGTATCGACCAATTCGTTTTTCTCGGCTTCGGTTATAGTCTTATCCAATTCACGCACCTGTTGTAATTCCAAATCGGTATAGTCTTTCTCCGCCCCTTCACGCTGAAGAATCATACAGTCAAAATAGGCGAACCGGATCTTGTCAAAGTACAAAGAACTGGTTCCGTCCTCCCAAGGATGTTCCAAATCGGTACGTATCCAATCAATGACAGGCATGAAGTTATAGCATACGGTCTTGATACCCGATTTACCTAGGTTGGCAAGGCTTACTTTGTAGTTTTCTATCAATTGATCCCGTTCAGGACCGGCATATTTGATAGCTTCACTTACCGGCAGGCTTTCTACCACCGACCAGCGCAATTGGTGAGATTCAATGTAATCTTTTAAACTTTTGATAGCTTCCAAAGCCCAGATTTCACCGTTAGGTACATCGTGAAGGGCGGTCACGACTCCTTCCACCCCGATTTGCCTAAGCATGGGAAGCGTTATCTTATCTTTCTTCCCAAACCATCTCCATGTCTTTTCCATTCGTATTATGTGTTTTAGTCTGTATGACAAAGTCTTTATTAATCTTCTTTGAGCCTTCTATTGATGTATAATCATGGCAGAACGTGCCGGTACCATAAGCTCATCACCTGAAACCTGTCCCAAGCCTTTCATGTTTATTTTACCATCCTTACAGATTACAGTGTATTTACCCGACGGAATGTCCAGCTTGACAGGCTCTGCACGGCTGTTCAAAGCCACGATGATATTTTTCCATGAGTCACCATTTGCATTGTCTTTCAAGATAAAGGCAACCACATTCGTATTTTCTACAGGTAAAAACTCCAATTGCCTACGTACCATATCGGCATCCCCCATACGAAAAGCGGGATGTGCTTTACGCATAGCTATTAAACCTTTCACATATTCGAACACATCTTTGTGTGCGGTCTTATTTTTCCAATCTATCGTATTAATACTGTCAGGACTATTATAAGAATTATGAACTCCTTTCTTGTCACGCATCATCTCATCCCCTGCAAATATAAACGGTACTCCTTGTGAAGTAAAGACAAATGTTTCCGCTAACTTCTGCAAAGCCGCCAGTTCCTCTACCGAAGCATCCGGCATGGTAGCTTTCAGACGGTCGGCAAGACACATGTCATCGTGGCAACTTACATAACTTATCATCTGGGTAGGTTGTAAAGCCCAAGGTTTCTTACTATAATTCACAGAATCACTTATAACCTGCGGATGTTCGATGGCTCCCACAATTCCAAATTTGATACTCATTTCGTGTCCAGGCTCCCCTACTAGAAAAGCTCCTTTAGTATCATCATCCCAACCACCTCGCAATCCATCACGCATTTCATCTGAGAAAGCGGCGATACGGGGCATCTTTTCCACATTGGCTTTCATCGCCAGTCTGTCTGCCTCTAATTGAGGAGAACTGGCAGCCCATCCTTCACCATACATAAAAATAGACGGATCTATTTTATCAATAGCCGCACGTATCTCATTCATGGTTTCAATATCATGTATCCCCATCAAGTCAAAACGAAAGCCGTCTATGTGATATTCATTAATCCAATATAGAATAGATTCTATCATATATTTACGCATCATGGCGCGGTCGCTTGCCGTTTCATTTCCACATCCCGAACCATTTGCCCATTGCCCGTCCTTCGTCTGGCGATAGAAATAACCGGGAACCGTACGTTCGAAATTGCTTTCGTCTGTATTGAAAGTGTGATTATACACCACATCAAGCACCACTCTGATTCCCGCCTTATGTAAAGCTTGTACCATTTGTTTGAATTCCCTGATACGGACATCGGGTTTATAAGGATCTGTAGAATAAGAACCGTCAGGCACATTGTAATTTTGCGGATCATACCCCCAATTATATTGGGCCTTGTCCAGTTTTGTTTCATCCACCGAGGCATAATCATACGACGGCAATAAGTGCACGTGGGTAATTCCCAATTCTTTCAGATGGTCAATACCTGTCTTCTCGCCTGAAGAACTGGTAGTACCCTGCTCCGTCAAAGCCAGGAACTTGCCTTTATTTTGAATTCCGGAAACAGAATCCAAAGAGAAATCGCGATGATGCATCTCATAAACCGTAATATCAGCATAATTCTTCAAAGGAGGACGCACATCGTTCTCCCATTCTTCCGGATCTGTAGAACGAAGATCAAGCACAGCTGCCCGCTTACCATTTACCCCTACGGCTTTTGCCATAATTCCCGGAGTGTCTCCTAACCATTTCCCGTTTACCTTCACATTAAAGGTATAGAATTTACCCTTCAGATCCTCTTTTATTGAAATATTCCAAGTACCGTTCTCTCCCATCTCCATTGGAAAAGTATTAGAAGCTGAACCTTCATTACCCGATTCAAATAAAAGGACACGCACCTCTTCCGCTGTAGGAGCCCAAAGTGAAAACTTGGTTTCGGCAGGCGAGTACTCCATTTCAGTCAGCGCATCTTCACGGACAGGATATTCATCAAACGAATTATATTCTTTTTTCACAGACTGACAACTAATAGTAGTAGAAACAATTGATGCCCAAATAACATGTCTCACATTCATAATCTTATCTTTTTATTTTATCAGGATTCTTATTTATAAAATCTTTCCAGCCGGAATATTCTTTAGTCAATGTCGGTCTGCCCATTTGTAAATAATGACAATAAGCAGCCGCCAACCCATCTGTTGCATCCATAAAAGGCAGCATATCACTCTCCGGTATATGTAACATCCTTTTCAACATATCAGCGACCTGTTCCTTGCTGGCTTGCCCATTACCGGTTATCGCCATCTTTATCTTCAACGGCGCATATTCTGTTATAGGAATATCACGGCTCAAAGCAGCAGCCATAGCCACTCCCTGTGCCCTCCCTAATTTCAACATCGACTGCACATTTTTTCCAAAAAAAGGCGCCTCAATAGCTAACTCATCAGGTAAATAAGCTTCTATTATACCAACCACCCGTTCAAAAATACGGCGCAGTTTTAAATAATGGTCACCATATTTACGAAGATCAATGACCCCCATAGTCATTACCTGCGGTTTAGTACCTACTACTTTCAGCAGGCCATACCCCATTATGGTTGTTCCAGGATCTATACCCAGAATGATTTTCTCTTTTACCGGCTGAATCACTTAATCACCTCCATCAAAGTGGGAAAGCCAACCACCTTATCTTTAAATATCTTCATCATTTCCTCATTCAGATGCATCCCTTGCTGAGTATGCCAACGATGCAAGGCCGCTGTATCTTCCACCTCCCATTGCAATGAAAAACATTCTGAATCCTGCTCTTTGTGACTAAGGATGTGCGTAAGACGGGGATTTTGCAATATTCCCGTCTTTTCCACTTCGGGAATATAGCTTTCACTAAGCCAAATGACAAAATTACGCGCATCGTCAATGCCTGTTTGATAAGTTGTATTATAAATTAACATATCTATAGTCTTTAAATTAAAAAAGGCCTGCTTCGCAGACCTTCATTTTATCATCAAAAAAGTGGAGCATGCGAGACTCGAACTCGCCACCTTTAGACTGCCAGTCTAACGCTCTAGCCAGATGAGCTAATACCCCGAGAAATAATAACGATGCAAAGATACATAGAAAATCAATAATACAAAGCTTTTGGGAAAGTTTTTTTTCATGTGAACAAAAAATTTATTTGCCACTTTTACTCCAAAGAGTTACTGTTGCGTGAAATTGTTAACCAATAGCTGACCAAGTTTAATAGCATAACAAGCGGATAACCCCGATTTGTGACAAGTCGGAGCTATCTAAATCATAAGTTAAAAGTTATTATGAAAAATCATTGTTGTATCAATACTATACCCCATCGGCATAATAACAGTCACAATAGTTACACGAACACCAAAGGGATCCCCACAGAAAGCTTCATTGGGAATACGGTGTATTTAGCTATGAATAACAACTATATGTCAAGAATGGATAGGATCGGAAAAAAGTCATACTGAAGCATCTTAGTAAAAGAACAATCATCGTCCTATCAAGTGCTACCCGGCATTATCTATATCAGTCCGGCAAAAGCATGAAAGGAGAAATATACCGAATATCCTAGAAGAGAAAGAAATATTCATGTCCGCCAATAACAAATCCACCACAAATACAACCAAGGGTTGCTGCTATTAACGGCTACGTACCATTTCAATTACAGCACTGTATTTCACAACTCTATGATTGGCAGGGCAAAAAAAGATGTAAAAATTGCATTAAACCTCCTCTATCGGCTTGGACCAAACTTCCTCTTTCGTTTCTTTACACATTACGGAAATAGTTCCTCCAACAAAATCCTTCACATATCCTTTGCGTTCAGCCAACATATCTTCCGCCATTCTAATGGCCTTAGCCTTATCTTTCAATGAAAATCCTTTATTAGCAAAATCATTACCTTCTTTAAAATATATATCATAAGTTTCCATTGTATCACCTTTTTAAATTTGAGTGGCAAAGATAAAACCTACAATTATTATGCACAAGAGATTTCTTAATTATTTTTCGAATATTGTCAAGAAACAATTTAACTAAAAAAATTCCCGACTTATCACAAGCCGGGAATTCATGTAAAAGCACTATTATAAATATACTAACTATTGCAAAATTTTACCATCTTCACCTAAGAACAATGTCTGTTCATGAGCATCACTTGTCAACACATTAATTTTATAAATACGGCTTCCATCAATGCCATAGGCCATAAAAGCCTGCTTTATCATAGCACCTTCCAGTGCAAGCCTGTCCATCACAGCTTCCGGCACATCATTCATATAGATTTCCGAGAAAACCAACTTCTTAGATTGTTGAGGCTTTTCCACTACCGGAACCTCTACCGGAGCCGCTTGAGCAAAAGAAACAGACACGCCTAAAGTCATCACTAATACCAATGTTACTAATACCTTTTTCATAATTACTTTATTTTTTATTCATTTTTACCGACAACAATAAAACAAGAAGCGTGCCACAAATCTGCTCATTTTAATATCTGACTAAAAATCAGCCACATACATATACGCTTTTTCATTTCAGGAGTGTAGATTCCTGTTGACAACGCCACAAAAGTGTGGAAAAAATCCACAAAATCAGGTTTTATACCGGCGAACAAAAAGTATAGCCAAGTGTTTTATCAACCTCATCAAAACATTTAAATACCATGAAGAAGAGATGTTATTCTATATGTATAATATTATGGGTACTGATCACCACCTTGTCTGCTACCTCTCCCACTACATTTCATATAGCACTGAAAAAGATATATCCACATGCCACGAACGTAAGCTGGAGCCAACAAGGGAATTATTATGTGGCCTCTTTTACCCAAAATGGTTTTGAAAAAGAAGTATGGATGAACGGTAATGCCCAATGGGTAATGACTAATACCGATTTACAAACTACAGATCAACTGACACCTAACGTATATAATGATTTTACATTGAGTCCATACGCCATGTGGACTGCCACCAATGTAAATCTCATAGAATTTCCTAAACGAACCACTCTGTACGTAATTACTGTTAACCTAAACAATTCGTCGGCCACCAAACAATTATTCTACACACTGAATGGCAGGCTATTGCAAACACGTGACGTCAGTTATATCAACCCTACATTATCCCCCGGAATCTTTGAATTCTAATACTATTATGACTGAACAAATAACATTTCCGGAAAAGGGACACATCAACAATTGGCAAACGATTATAAACTAGCATTTTAAAGTAAAATAATAAAAGAATCTACATTTTCATGGCGTTAAATTAATGTAAAAAACTGTTTCATTTCCCATCCCCCTTACCTCATTTTACTACTTTTGCGCACACTCAGCCTATAAATGTGCAAAAGTTATCATGGAACTAGAACAGAGTTTTATTGCTCTTATCGAGCAAAGTATAAAAACAAATTGGTATTTAAACGCTCTTACAGACTATAAAGGCATCACATTACAATACAGAGATGTGGCCCGTAAAATAGAGAAAATACATATCTTGCTGGAAAATGCCGGCATTGAGAAGGGAGATAAAATAGCCATCTGCGGGCGTAATAGCGCTCATTGGACAGTAACTTACCTTGCCGTCATCACCTATGGTGCCGTAGTAGTACCTATCCTACATGAATTCAAAGCCGATCAGGTACACAATATTGTAAACCACTCTGAAGCCCGCCTGTTGTTCGTAGGCGATCAGATATGGGAGAACTTGAATGAAGCAGCCATGCCTCATTTGGAAGGTATCATAGAATTGAAAGATTTCGGTGTACCCGTATCCCGTTCGGAAAAACTGGCTTATGCCCGCGACCATCTGAATGAGATATTCGGGCACAAATTCCCTTGCAGATTTCGTCCCGATGATATTTCTTATGAAAAAGAAAAATCAGAAGACCTGGCCATCATTAATTACACTTCAGGTACTACCGGATATTCCAAAGGCGTAATGCTGCCTTATCGTAGCATACTCTCCAACGTGCTCTACTGTAAAGAAAAAATAGGTCTGAAAGCAGGTGACAGCGTCGTATCCATGTTACCTTTGGGACACGTATTCGGCATGACTTTCGATTTTCTTTACGGTTTCACAGCAGGCGCCCATCTATGGTTTCTTACCCGCATGCCATCGCCCAAAATCATAGCCGAATCATTTGCGGAAATCCGCCCGCGCGTCATAGCCTGCGTGCCACTGATTGTGGAAAAAATATTCAAGAAAAATATTCTTCCCAAGGTAGACAACAAATTAGGTAAACTGCTATTACATGTTCCCATCATCAGCGATAAGATAAAAGAACTTATCAAGCAGAAGGCGATGGAAGTTTTCGGCGGAAATTTCATCGAAATCATCATCGGAGGGGCTCCTTTCAATGCCGAAGTGGAAGCCTTTCTAAAAATGATAGATTTCCCATACACCATTGCATACGGAATGACTGAATGTGGTCCCATCATCTGCCATAGTCATTGGACAGAACTGAAACTGGCATCTTGCGGAAAAGTTGCCGCACGTATGGAAGCCAAGGTACTGTCTCCTAACCCATCAGCCATTGCAGGTGAACTGGTATGCCGTGGAGCCAACCTGATGTTGGGCTATTATAAGAACGAGGAAGCGACACGGCAAGTCATTGATACTGAAGGATGGTTGCATACAGGCGATATGGCGACAATAGACGAAGACGGAAATGTTTTTATCAAAGGACGTTGCAAAAACCTGTTACTCACTTCTTCCGGACAAAACATTTATCCGGAAGAAATAGAGTCCAAGCTAAACAATATGCCATACGTGTCAGAGTCACTGATTATTCTGCAACAAGACAAACTGGTGGGCCTAATCTATCCGGATTCCGATGATGCTTTTGCTCACGGCTTGAGCCAATCAGACCTTGTACGGGTAATGGAAGAAAACCGCCTTGAACTGAACAAACAATTACCGGCATTTTCCCAAATAGCCCGCTTCAAACTATATCCTGAGGAATTTGAAAAAACAGCCAAGAAAAGTATCAAGCGCTTCTTGTACCAAGATATAAAAGAATAAATCAAAAAAAGCTCTCTTCATAATATGAAGATGTATCAAAAGTAAAATGGCGTATCATTTTGCCAGTAGGGGCAAGGTTCGCTCGCCCAAAAATGGTTTGCTTATGCATTTGGGCAGGCAAACCCTGCCCCTACAGTTGACAACATGATAACACAATCGGACTTTTAATCCCTCCGCCCCGTATGTATAAATCCACACATACGGTATAACTACAAAAGTTCAGATAATTCGTTCTGCAAACGTCCTGCCACTTCTTCCATAGGCACTTCGCACCCCAATTCTTTCTGTAATGAAGTAACCCCTTTATCCATGAATCCGCAAGGATGGATATAACTGAAATAGCGCAAATCCGTATTTACATTCAGCGCCAATCCATGCATTGTCACAAAATGACTGCTTCTCACTCCTATTGCACAAATTTTCCGTTCCTGCGGAGTTCCCGCGGCCATCCATACTCCGGTCGCTCCCTTCACTCGCCCGGTCTCAATGCCATAAGATGCGCAGACCCTGATCACCGCTTCTTCCAACACATGAATATATTCCTTCAACCCCAAATGATAATCCTCCAAATTCAAGATAGGATAACAAACCAATTGTCCGGGACCATGATAAGTAATATCCCCTCCTCGATCAATATGATAAAGGGTGGCACCAATCATCTTCAATTGTGCCTCCCCCAGCAGCATATTCGTTTCCTTTCCACTCTTGCCTAATGTATAGACATGCGGATGTTCTACAAAAATAATTCTATTCTCATACGTTTTTCCCACTTGTTTAGCTTCCACCACGGCATTAAACAACTCCGTCTGCCGTTTCCAAGCCTCAGAATAGGGAACTAATCCCCAATTTTCAATTTTCATGATATAATAAGTACATAAAGTTGAAAGAAGGAAATCCAAAAATGGAAAGCAAAAAATTACAGGAACTTAGAATCAAATGCAAAAAGGCATCGGAAAGATTGAAAAAAACGTGCTACGAGTGCAGTCCATTGCGTCGCAAGTCAGAATTCGTGACTTGCCACAACTGCGGTAGCAGATATCCTAAAAAGTATCTTTTTGGAAGTGATGACGATTTCGCTTATTGCCTTATTTGCGGAGACATCCATTCGTTTTACTCCGCAACGTCAATCAAGCGAATCGAAAATTGTAAACGCAAGGTCGAAGACATCCAAAAACTCATCGAAGAAGAGCAACGGCGTGAACGAGAAGCTCATCCGAACTGGTTGTCGGACGCCGCTAGACAATCCATCAGTGAAGCATATAGCAATTTCGACTTCGTGGATGACGAGTACGATTTGGGCGATGCAATCGAAGTTTGTGGAGAAATTGACGGGCAATCCGTGCATTACGTTATTATGAAAGAAGACGGAAGAATTTACGATTAGCAAGTACAGAGTCCCGCTTCTTAATGAAACGGGGCTTTTTTGCGCAGAAAAGCATTGAAGCAATCGTCAAAATATGATAGCATTCAGTTGTAGCGGGTAGGGTCATCATAGAC
>ERZ772860.1873-NODE-1873-length-13259-cov-4.995835_pt1 | contig 13259 bp, 10 predicted proteins | sample MGYA00511342_ERZ772860 | MGnify/ENA primary metagenome ERZ772860 (study PRJEB29015, sample SAMEA2737665) | human gut metagenome | biome: human gut; feature: human-associated habitat; material: faeces | place: China | collected 2012 ... | reverse complement strand
CCGCCGGATCGACCGGTCCGGTTCTGCAAAGGCGTCCGGCGAACGCGGCGTTGAGATAGGAAAACATCATATAGAATATAGCTTTGCTGCACTTATCTAAATCAAACATAGGTATTTTTTATAATAACGCCGTCATTATCGGCGCTTTTTTCTTATCTGTTCTACTGTCATTACCTGCCCTTAGCAGGTATCAATACTTTCTCGGACCGCCGCTGATTCTTTTGCACATAACATTTCTTACAAACAGGCCAAGCGCTGTGTTCTGTTCCTCCAAGTGCAAGAATCGGTATCATGTGTACAAGCCAACGTCGAAGGACAAGAAAAAGAGTCAATAAAAAGCCATTCATATCCGACAAAACGGTCATCCGAATCGTTATAACTATGTAAGGAGGATGTAGCTATGCAAGAATCTTTGTTGCGTACGGATAGAGATTTCGAAGCGTTCTACACTCGCAATTATAAGTCGGTTTATAGAATTTGCTTTACATATATGAAGGATTCTTATGAAGCAGAAGATTGCACAGAAGATACGTTCGTTAAGGTACTAACGGGCAACTATATGTTTAACGATGAGAATCACGAAAAGGCGTGGTTATCTGTTACGGCAATGAATTTGTGTAAAGACCGGCTGAAACATTGGTGGCGTAGAAACACACTTTCCATAGAACAATGCCCTGAAACGGTAGATACTGCTATGGAAAACAACTTTGAAATCGATGAAACCCTTGACGCTGTTATGAAACTACCCACAAAATATAAAGATGTCGTCTATCTGTATTATTATATGGGCTATCAGACCGATGAAATATCGTCAATGCTGAAGAAAAATGCTTCAACAGTGAGAAATCATTTACGAGAGGCTCGGTTGATACTAAAAGAACAATTGGGAGGTGAATTCAATTGAAAAACAATACAATTGTCAATTCAATCGAAAAAATCGAACCGAAAAAAGATGCAGAAAAGAAAATGTACAATAATATTATAGCGAAATCCAAACGAAAGCCGCACAAAGCCGCTCCGATAAAAATGATTCGGATGGCTTTGCCCATTGCAGCCTGCATTTGTATTACCGTGATCGGTATCATTCATTTTCACCCTTCTAACGACCCCATTACAAATCTGGGTGATTCAGCGCCAACAGATTTTTCGGTTCAGGTCGGCGCGCCGGGGTATGGCGAAGCTACGCTTAATGATATCGAACGCCTCGGATATACCGTAAATATCCCGCAGAATGCGGAATCCATCTATTATTCCCTATACGACGGAAAGCTTGCATCGGTCGATTTTCTTCTTGATAATCATGCATACACCTTATGGGCATCCAGTCAATCCGGTGATTTTTCCGGACTTGACGGAACAATCAGTAAGGAAATCAGCATTCATGCCAAAACAGACGCAAAACTGTATCAACTTGATTCGTATACAAATCTGTACTGGAAAGCGAGCTGGACCGATGGAAAAAACACGTATTATCTTACCAATACGGATTGTGCGGAAGAAAGTACAATGATTGAGTTATGTCGGTTTATGGCGCAATAAAAACAGAAAAATGTCGGGGAGTGAAAAACTCCCCGACATTTTCTTTTTGTCAATCGTTGTATGAGTAGAAGCGGATAAAACGGCTGCGCTGCGTACGAGCAAAGCCGCCCGATTCAAATCCATTACACAATTTCAAAGGAGATTTTTTCAAATGAAGAAACTGATCGCATTGATTTTGGCTGTACTGATGGTAGTGAGTTTTGCCGCATGTGGGCAGAACAACAAGCCTACCGACCCCAATGACCCCGAGCAAAACAATTCACAAACCAACGACGACAACCATCAGACTGTCATTCCTACACCCGAAGAAATCGAGGAGAAAATCAAGAAGGCTCTCGGTGATGATTATTCCTGCAATGTTGATAAGGAAAAGGATTTCCTGACCGGTTATTGGGGGCTTGATCTCTCTCAAATTGAATCCTATGTTGCAAAAGAGAACGCTATTGCGTCTGTCAATCCGGATCAGATTATCATTCTCAAAGTAAAGGATGGTTATGCCGACAAAGCGGTTGAAGCGTTAAATGCCGGATTTGCACAGAATGTCAGTTATATTCGCCAGTATCCTTTCGGAACTGAAAAAGTTTTGAACGGGCGTATTTTTAAAAACGGCAACTATGTAGCGCTGATTATCGCAGGTCAGACGGCAGAAGAAGGTACAACCGCTGAGCAGGAAGCAAAAATGGCAGAAGAAGATTATGAAAAAATTGACGGCGTTTGGGAAGAGCTTTTCGGCGAAGCGAAGAATCTTGCAGTTGTTCCTGAAGATGACGGCAGTAACGGCGCTTTGCTTCCGGATGACGGCAACGCTCCGCTCGTCGGAGGAAACTAAAATATGGTGTTTTCCAGCCTGACGTTTCTGTTATTGTTTCTTCCAATGTTTTTGGGGGCGTACTTTCTCGCCCCCGGAAACAAGACGAAAAATGTGATACTGTTTGCGTTCAGTCTGCTTTTCTACTCTTGGGGCGAGCCGATTTATGTTGCACTGATGCTGTTTTCAACGGCGCTGGATTATACCTGTGGAATCATGGTTGACCGGCATCGCGGAACGCGTGGTGCGAAAATCGCTTTGCTCATCTCAGTAATCGTAAATATCGGGTTATTGGGCGTGTTCAAATACAGCGATTTCCTTATTCACAATTTGAATGCGCTGACCGGGCTGACTGTTCCGCAGCCGAATCTGCTGCTCCCCATCGGTATCTCCTTTTACACCTTTCAAACCATGAGCTATACCATTGATGTGTATCGCGGAGATGCGAAGGTGCAGAAAAACATTCTGTCTTTCGGCGCGTATGTTTCGCTGTTCCCACAGTTGATTGCGGGCCCCATCGTTCGCTATCAGACAATTGCAGACCAAATAGACGACCGTGTACATAGCGTTGATCTGTTTGGTAACGGCGTAAAACGCTTTGTGTGCGGTTTGGGTAAAAAAGTCCTCCTTGCAAACAACATAGGACTCATCTGGAAAACTGTCTCTGAGCTGCCGGGAAATCAGCTCACCGTTGTAGGCGCGTGGCTTGGCATTATCGCCTTCGGATTGCAGCTGTATTTTGATTTTTCGGGATACTCGGATATGGCAATCGGCCTCGGAAAAATGCTCGGATTCAGTTTCCTCGAAAACTTTGATTATCCGTATATCTCGAAAAGCATTACGGAATTCTGGCGGCGCTGGCACATTTCCCTCGGTACATGGTTCCGAGATTATGTGTATATCCCGCTTGGCGGCAACCGTCGGGGACTTGGAGCCCAGTTTCGCAATATTGCAATCGTGTGGCTGCTCACCGGTTTTTGGCATGGAGCAAGCTGGAATTATGTGCTGTGGGGCGTGTTCTACGGGGTACTGTTGATCATGGAAAAGTTTTTCCTGCTCCGGTATCTGAATAAAGCGCCTGCCATTGTGGGTCACATCTATACGCTGTTCTTCGTTTTGATGGGCTGGGTATTGTTTGCCATTGAGGACATGGGACAGCTCGGAAGTTATTTCAGCACCATGTTCGGAGGTGCGGCTTTCTGTGACCGGAGCACAATGTATCTGCTGACGACGTCGCTTCCGCTTTTACTGGCCGGCTTCTTTGCCTCAACGCAGATCGCTTCAAGGCTGTATCAGCGAATCAACCAACGGTGTAAGGCTCTGCCAATGGCCTTGACCGATTGCGCCGGCGTAGCTGCCATTCTGCTGTTCAGTACAGCCTATTTGATAAGCAGTTCCTATAATCCGTTTTTGTATTTCCGGTTTTAGAAAAGGAGGACAGTATGCGAAATAAATTGATCACCGTATTTTTCTGCCTTTTGCTGGCAGGCGCACCCGTTTTATCGGCTGTGCTCCCCGATAACTATTATTCGGAGGGCGAAAAGCGTAAGCTCACGCAAAAAGCTGAGGTTAAAATCACAGAATACGGGAACGGTAAATTTCAAAGCAATGTTGATAAATATCTAACCGACCAATTCCCCGGCAGGAACGGCTGGATTGCGATTAAAACCGTTACAGACATAGCAAGCGGCAAGCGGGATTCCGGCGGCGTGTATTTCGGCAAGGACGGTTTTTTGATTCAAAAATTTTCAAGCGTCAACTTCGATAATTTTAAGGCGAACACTGCCGCCGTTCTGACCTTACAGGAGCAGGCAAAGGCGCAAGGCGTCAGCTTCACGGTTCTTCCCGTTCCGACTGCCATAGAAATTCTGTCGGATAAGCTGCCCGCCTTTGCACCCCACGCCGATCAATCTCAGTTAATTGCGTATATGAAAGAACAAGGATTACATGTTGTCGACGTAATCGACACCTTGGAAAAACACAGCGGCGAGTATATATTCTATCGGAACGATCACCACTATACCAGCCTCGGCGCTTATTACTGTTACGCGGCCTACCGGAAAAGTCTGGGGCTTTCGGTTTCTTCTCTGGCGGAATACAAAAGCGAAATTCTCTGCGACAACTTCTTCGGAACCTCGTATGCCAAGGTCAATTATCCATTTGCTAAGCCGGACACCATCACGGCATATTACCAAAACTCCACCCGTACAGTATCCTACAACAGCGGAGATTATGTGACCGAGAGCATTTACGAACGCAAATACCTTGACGGTAAGGATCAGTATGCTGTATTTTTGAATTCCAATCAGGCACAGACTGTCATTCAGGGCAGTGGCAAAAGCGGAAAACTTCTGATGATTAAGGATTCTTATGGAAATACCTTTGCTCAGTTTCCGTCAGAGGACTATGCTGAGGTGCATATGTTGGATCTTCGCTTTTACCGCGGCAGCGTGGAGGAATATATTCAGGCAAACGGGATAACCGATGTGCTTGTGCTGTATGGCGTTCCCAATTTTGCAAACGATGTAACGATTCATGCATAAAAATGACCGACGCCGTTAAAATCGTGCCAGTCATTCTGTATTCGCAGAATAGCTTGCCGTATTCAATCCCACATCCATTTAGCATTTTGCCGTGTTGGTATTGATAAAGGTTTGTGTGATTGAGAATACCGGTGTAATGAATATCACAGGATCGCAAGCATTCCGAGGAGAGCGCCGGCCGCATAGCGGCTGCGGTCTTTTGAAACGGCATAAAGCGCCGCGGCGGAACGATTCCCGCCGCGGCGCCGCAGTTCGGATCGGTTTGCCGGCCTGCTCCCTGATTTTATAACCGCGCTTCAAGCCGGCTGTCTTCGCGCAGCAATGCGTACAGCTTCATGTCGAGAATCCGGCCGTTTTTGACCGCGTTGCTTCGCATAAGCCCCTCGCAGACAAAGCCCGCCTTCTCCAAGAGGCGGCAGGAGGCGGCGTTCGAGGCGAACGGCTCGGCATAGATGCGCAGGATGTCCGTATGGGCGAAAATCCACGCGCAGGCCTGCCGGACGGCGCTTGTGCCCAAGCCTTTGCCCCAATAGGGCTCCGCAAGATAATATCCGATTTCCGCGGTCCGCGAATGAATGTTGGTCTGCCGGAACACACCGATGCTTCCGACCGCCCGGTCTTCGACGGCGATCGCAAAGGCGTAGGTCTTGTCAGGAGCGGCCGACAGCACGGCGGCGATATACGCCTCGGCGTCCGCCACGGTATACGGGTACGGCAGACCGTCGCGCAGGTTGCGGAGGATATTCGGGTTGTTGACCGCCGCAGCCAGATCGGCGGCGTCCGATGTTCTCCATGCTCGAATCGTACAGTTCATCGTTTGTATTCCCCTTTGGTGAGGTAGTTGTGCGGAGCTTTGCCGAAACGGGTCTGCCCGCGTGGAGTCGCCGGAAAAGAAGCGGAGCGGAAGGGCATTAAAACCGGAACTGTCAGGCTTTGCTCTCCGCCCGCCGTGCGGGCGCGCGGCCAAAGCCGGCAGCGGGGCGTTTTCGCCTCTTGGAAACGCGATTTTCGAAAAATCGCTCTCAGCCAAGCAGGCGAAAACGCCATATATCCGCCTGATCTACCGTCCGCGAAAAATCCTGCGCAGCAGAGAGCCGTCGCGTTTGGCGGCCAGAAGCTCCTGTAATTCTTTTTCAGCTTCGCTGACGCCGCGTCTGGCCGCAAAGGCAAACCAGCGCTCCGCCTCTGCAACGTCCTTTTCAACGCCAAGCCCGTCGCGGCAGCAGCGAGCCGCCTCCAAAGCCGCTTCGAGATCCTTGCGGTCAAAGATCCGTTGTTTCCAGAGCTTGAACGCGCGTTGAAAAAGCTCCTGCGCCTCGGCCCGGTTTCGGCTCACGCCGCGCCCGCTCTGATAACAGCGCGCCAGCTCAAAAACCGCGCCGGCGTCGTTCTGCTCCGCCGCCTGTCTGAGCAGCGCTACGGCGCGAACCGGGTCTTTTTCCACGCCGAGCCCTCTGAAATAGCAGAGCGCCAGATGGCGGCGGGCGGAAGCGCAGCCCTTTTTGGCCGCCTGCGCATAGTAATCCGCCGCCTGTTCCGCGTTCGCTTCCATGCCGCGCCCGGTTTCGCAGCAAACGCCGAGCTGATCGAGCGCCTCCGCGACACCTTCTTCCGCGGCGCGCTGAAACCAGCCGATACTGCTCTTTTCATTCTGCTCCCTGTCCAATGACTCCATGCCGCGTCCGTGAAAGAGGCACAGCCCTAAGCGGTACTGCGCCAGTCCATACCCCTGCCCCGACGCCTTTGCATACAGCGACATGGCACGGCGCAGATCGATCTCCACGCCCCAGCCCCACTCGAAGCATTCGGCCAGCGCAACGAGCGCTTTCGGATTTTTCTTCTGCGCCGCCAGCGACAGCCATTCGACGCCTTCATCGACGCCCCAGCCCCGTATCCGAATCAAACAGCGCCCCAGATGAAACTGCGCCCAGGTATGCCCCGCCTCAGCCGCCTGCCGGTACAGGCGAAGGGCGCGCGCTTCGTCCGCTTCAACGCCGAGCCCCTTTTCATAGCACTGGCCGAGAAGATCCACGGCGCGGGGCAGATTTTCTTTTGCCGCGCGGCGCAGCCACGCGACGGCCTCCGCCTCGTTCTTTTCCGCGCCGTGCCCTTCGAGGAGACAGACCGCCAGGCTGCACTGCGCCGGAGCATAGCCTTTTTCGGCGGCGCGTCGGTACAGCTCCACGGCGCGGGTGCCGTCGGCCGCCGTCCCTCTGCCCTGCTCACAGCATTCGCCGAGCATCGCCTGCGCCCACGGAAACTCCTGCTCCGCGGCGCGTTCCAGCCATTTTACGGCCGCGGCCTCGTCTTTTTCCACGCCGCACGCGTTCAGCAGGCAGCGCGCCAGCCGGGTCTGCGCCGGAGCATAGCCCTCTTCCGCAGCGCGCCGGTACTGCTCTACGGCGCGCTGCCGGTCCTCCGCGACGCCGTAACCGAACTCATAACAAATCCCGAGCGTTTCAACCGCGCAAAGGCTGTTCTGCTCCGCCGCCTGCGTCAGCCGTTCGACGGCTCCGGCTTCATCCTCCGCGACGCCGCGCCCATACAGCAGGCACAGCCCCAAGTTGCACAGCGCGCCTGCATGGCCCTGTTCGGCCGCGCGCCGGTACTGCTCCACGGCGCGTTCCTCGTCCCGCTCGGTGCCACGGCCTTGTTCGCAGCACTCTCCGAGCAGGTTCTGCGCGCGCGGATACCCCTGCTCGGCGGCGCGTTCCAGCCATTCCACAGCCGCCGCAGCGTTTTTTTTGAGGCCGCGGCCGTTCAGCAGGCAGACCGCTAAATTGCACTGCGCCGCGGCAAAGCCCTGCTCCGCCGCCTGCCGGTACAGCTCCGCGGCGCGCGCGATGTCCGGCTCGACTCCGTAGCCGTTTTCATAGCAGAGGCCGAGAATATCCTGTGCGCGCGGCAGCCCCTGCTCTGCCGCCGCGGTTGCCCAGCGGACGGCGGCCTCGTTGTCCTCGTCCACGCCGCTGCCGTTGAGCAGGCAGATCGCCAGACAGCATTGCGCGTCGGCGAACCCCGCCTCCGCCGCCTGCCGGTACAGCTCCACAGCGCGCGCCAGTTCCGGTTCGCCGTTGATGCCGCCCTCGCAGCACAGGCCCAAGATGCTCTGCGCGCGCGGATAGCCCTGTGCGACAGCGCGTTCCAGCCACGCTTCGGCGGCCTCTTCGTCCTTTTTCACGCCGTTTCCGTTGAGCAGGCAGACCGCCAAATCGCACTGCGCCGGAGCATAGCCATCCTCCGCCGCCTGCCGGTACAGCTCTGCCGCGCGCGCCGGATCCGGCTCTGTTCCGACGCCGTTTTCACAGCATTCGCCCAGCAGGTGCTGGGCGCGCCGGTCCTCCTGCTCCGCGGCCTGTTCGAGCCATTTTACGGCAGCCGCCTCGTCTTTTTCCACGCCGATACCGCCCAGCAGACAGACCGCTAAATTGCACTGCGCCGCGGCGTAACCGAAATGTGCCGCGGCTTGGTAAAGCGCAGCGGCCTTTGCCGCGTCTTTCGGCAGACCGTCGCCGTTTTCATAGCATACGCCCAGACCGCTCATGGCCGGCGGGTAGCCCCGCTCCGCCGACGCCGTCAGCAGCCGAATCCCCCGCGGCTTATCCGTTTCCACGGCGATCCCGTGAAAATACCACATGGCCAGATGATACTGCGCCTGCGGCAGCGCCTGTTCCGCGGCAAGCCGCATCCATTTGACGCTCTCCGCTTCGTTCTTTTCCACGCCGGCGCCGTTGAGCAGACACAGCGCCAAGCCGCACTGCGCAGGGGCATAACCCTCCTCCGCGGCGGCGCGGTACAGCTCTGCCGCGCGCGTTTCATCCTTTTCTGTCCCCATGCCGAATTGATAGCAGCGCCCAAGCGCCTCCGTCCCCCGCAGATCGCCGGATTCCGACGCCGCGGTGAACCAGCGCACAGCCGACGTCATATCCCGCGCCACGCCGTATCCGTGTACAAAACGCATCCCCAATTCGTACTGTGCGGATGCGTCGCCCTGGTTCGCCTGCTCCCGCAGCGCCGCAACGGTTTCGCGCGTCTTCCGAACGCTCTCGGCCAGCTTGACAAGAGGCTGCGGATGGACAAAAATCACGTCGTCCGTTTTTTCAAACGCGTCGTTTGTTTCATCGCGCTCCTGTGCGCTTTCCAGCGGCTCCTGTTCTCTCTCCATCGCAGTTCCCTCCCCGCGCCGTTTTTTCTCGGCTCATCCTTCCGGCCGCGTCAGATAAAAATGCTCCGGCCGCGGCCTTCGCCGCCGCAGCCGGAGATCGGTTTGTTTTCATACGGCGGATGAGCCGGATTTTTCTATATTCATTATATCACACCCCGCCGCCCGCGTCAAGCCTGTGCCAACGTGGCCAAGATCGCCGTATAAAGATGGGGTTGGCATAGCTCTGCCGCTCCGTCATATAGCCGCAAAACGAAAAAAATCCAGCGGAACGGGATCCGACCTCTGTATCCGGGGCATTCTCTTCCTCACGGAGCAGATGAAAGCGTATGCTTGACAGAGCTGCACGCTTTTCCTTCTCTATATCACACCTCGAATCGCCAGAACCGCCAGCACACATCCGGCGATGACCGCCGCCGCAATCGCCGCGATGACGCCGTATGTGCGCGCGCCGCCGTGCGTCGAGCTTTCGGATTTCGGAATCAGATTCGCCCGCCGCAGCGCAGTGACGACCGGCTTATAGAGGAGCATCACCAGCGCCGCGTTCAGCGCGCCCTTGATGAGATTAAACGGCAGAAACGCCGGCACCAGGAGCTTCGCCACGTCGGCGCGGGGCATGCCCATATACAGCGGCGCAATCAGATAATTCCACACTATCATCAGCGCCGTCGAGGCCGCAATCCCGCTGATCAAACCGATCGCCGCGCCGCCGAGCGTGCGTTTTTTCTGATAAATCAGCGCCGCGATCCCCGCAAACGAACCGCTCGCCAGAATATTCATCAGCAGCCCCCATCCGCCGTCCTTGCTGACCGTTACCAGCTCCACCAACGCAACGACCACGGTCACAAGCAGCGAAACCACAGGGCCGAAAATAAAGCCGCCGATAGTTAAAATCACGTTCTTTGGCTCATATTCCAAAAAGAGCACCAGCGGAATCCGGCAAACCAACACCGCAAGAAACGCCAGCACCGCGAGCATAGCGATGACCGTCATGGTCTTCACATTCATTTTCATATGCGACCCCTCCATATACACATCCACTGAACCGTGTTTTTTCCCGAATACAAACAGCGCCCGCAAGACGCAAGCAGTCTTTCGGGCGCTGAAAAAATCCGAACGTTTCCGTTTCGGTTCATCTTCTTTCATCCAGACTGTACTGTCGGTTTTGGAATCTCACCAAATCATGCGCCGAAGGCGCTCGCGGACTTTACCGCCGGTCGGGAATCACACCCTGCCCTGAAGACTTTCTCGTATTCACTTGTCGTGCATATCATAGCACAACGGTTGCAAAAAATCAAGAGCCTCTCTCAAAAAGATCTGTTGATCTTCCTCCCTCGCTCCTGCGGCTTTTTCCGTCGGAACGGCGGCCTTCCGTGTCGCCGTCCTCACGGCCAACAGTTGCTTTTCAGCGAGCGCGCGGCCGGACTCTCCGGCGTAGCAGGCTTGCGTCTGCCTTGAAAAACACTCGGTCAGTTATACTTGCTCAGAGCGAAGGAAATGTCCTGAACCACCGTTTCCATATTCACAAATGGGATATCCTCTTCATACATGAAAGTCACCTCGTAATACGCCGACTTAACCGGCGCCATAAAGCCCGTGGCGTGGAAGCGATACGAGCCGACCTTACCATCCAGCTCATAGCCCGCCGAAGTATAGCTTTGCTCCGAAACCTCGCTCATGTACGAGCTCCACTGCTCCATCGACTTTTTCGCCTGCGCCTCGGCCAGTTGCTCCGGCGTTCTGCCGGCGCCCGTCGTGTCCTCTGTCTCTAACGCATAGGAGCGGTAAACCAGAAATACCCTGTCCTCCGCGGAAACGCGGAACTCCGTATCCGTCTCGCCGTCGATGTTAAAGCCGTTCGGATAGAGCAGCGTCATGCCGCCCGCCAGTTGGACCATCGGATAGCCGTTGGCGTTGCTATATGGATCGTCCTGCAAAAGGGCGCGGTAATAGGCGCTGCTGCGGTAGATCGTATCGGCCGGAAACAGCTCGACCGTTGTGAATAGCTGGTCCAGTTGCAGCGGTTCGCCCCCGTTTTGCGTAAAAATCACGCCGGTCAAACCGAGGTTTTGAGTCAGGGTTTGATTCACGCTGTCCAGAAACAAAAAGACCGTGTCCACATAAGTGGATAAGAAAAAGGGATCGTTGCGCTGTTGGTCATCGTACGCAAACGGCAGTGACGTCGGGGCCAGATCAATGCGCGCCGTGCCGCTGAGGATTTCCACCCGGTTGACATCACAGTTCCATCCGGTCAGGCTGGACAAGCCCTGCAAAAGCGCCGCCGCGTCCAAAGTGCCCGTATACGGCAGATCATAAGTATCCGGCTGTTCAAGATCAAAAGCGACATACAGCTTTGCCGCCGCTTCCGGCGCCGTCGAATCCGACGTCTGTGTCGAGGTGGAAGGCGCCGCCGAGGTGGTTTCTTGGGAATCCGGCGGCGTCGTCGGTTCAGAGTAAGTCGTCGATCCATCCGAGGTTTCCAACGGCGGCGTGTTTCCGCCGCAGGCTGTCAGAAAACAACAAATTAAAATCGTCAAAACAAATAAAATTCGTCTTTGTTTCATAATCGTCTCCTTATTTCTTTGCTGATTTCTCGTCAGCGCAGGTACACGGCGCTTTGGCGTTTCAGCTCTGATTCATCCGCCGCCGCCCGTCCTATCTATCTGCATATCCATTCGGGGGCCGCTCGTCTCTCCCAAGTACACCTGTCTTTCTGGTATATCTTACCACATGTCGTGCAGAAAAACAAGCAAAGGATGTAGCGAATCCGTAAATTCACAACGGCCTTTCAAATGAATCTCATTCGGCGCTTGACCAAACCGCAAAAACCACTGCGCAACCGCTCGGTCACGTTCCTCGAAAAATCCCCCTCTTTCTCCGTCCCAGACCTTTATCCGTTCCCTTGATCTTCGTAAAAACAAAAGACCAGACAAAATGTCTGGTCTTTTGTGTAGGCATCGACCTATTTTCCCGGACCGTCTCCAGTCAAGTATCGTCGGCACAGCTGAGCTTAACTTCCGTGTTCGGGATGGGAACGGGTGTACCCTCAGTGTAATCAACACCTACTATCGGTTCAGGGGCAGTCAAAAACATATACCCTGAGAACTGAATACGAGAAAGAGGAAAGAGAAAAGAGGTAAAGATCAGGAAGAAGAGACCTGACAATCGTCAGATACACTCTCAGAAGTTAAGAACAAAGGAAACCTTCATTCAGCAGGACTCTAACCTGTTAAGGTCAAGCCCTCGGTCTATTAGTACCGGTCAGCTGCATACATTACTGCACTTCCACCTCCGGCCTATCTACCACATAGTCTACGTGGGACCTTACTTCTTTCGAATGGGAGATCTAATCTTAGGGGGTGTTTCACGCTTAGATGCTTTCAGCGTTTATCACGTCCGTACATAGCTACCCAGCTGTGCTCCTGGCGGAACAACTGGTGCACCAGAGGTTCGTCCATCCCGGTCCTCTCGTACTAGGGACAGCTCCCTGCAAATCTCCTACGCCCACAACAGATAGGGACCGAACTGTCTCACGACGTTCTGAACCCAGCTCGCGTGCCACTTTAATCGGCGAACAGCCGAACCCTTGGGACCGAATTCAGCCCCAGGATGTGACGAGCCGACATCGAGGTGCCAAACTTCCCCGTCGCTGTGAACGCTTGGGGGAAATCAGCCTGTTATCCCCAGGGTAGCTTTTATCCGTTAAGCGATGGCATTTCCACTCACATACCACCGGACCACTAACTCCAACTTTCGTTCCTGCTCGAAATGTCTCTCTCGCAGTCAGGCCGGCTTATGCGTTTGCACTCTTTGCACGATTTCCGTCCGTGCTTAGCCGACCTTTGAGCGCCTCCGTTACTCTTTCGGAGGCGACCGCCCCAGTCAAACTGCCCACCTGACATTGTCCCCCGACGTGTTTCAACGCCGTTGGTTAGAATTCCAGTACCAAAAGAGTGGTATCCCAACGTCGACTCCGCAGAGGCTGACGCCCCTGTTTCTCAGTCTCCCACATATCCTGTACATTCAGTACCAAAATCCAGTGTCAAGCTACAGTGAAGCTCCATGGGGTCTTTCCGTCTTGTTGCGGGTAGCTGGCATCTTCACCAGCACTACAATTTCGCCGGGTAGGTTGTCGAGACAGTGCCCAAATCGTTACGCCATTCGTGCGGGTCAGAACTTACCTGACAAGGAATTTCGCTACCTTAGG
>ERZ772860.1871-NODE-1871-length-13264-cov-3.095465_pt1 | contig 13264 bp, 8 predicted proteins | sample MGYA00511342_ERZ772860 | MGnify/ENA primary metagenome ERZ772860 (study PRJEB29015, sample SAMEA2737665) | human gut metagenome | biome: human gut; feature: human-associated habitat; material: faeces | place: China | collected 2012 ... | reverse complement strand
TGGTGACGGCACAAACGTACGCGACTGGTTATATGTAGAGGATCATTGCAAGGCGATCGACGCCGTAATCCACCACGGGCGTGTGGGAGAGGTTTACAACGTAGGCGGTCATAACGAGAAGCAGAACATCGAGATCGTGAAACTCACGATCCGGACGATCCATCAACTAATGACCGAACAACCGGAATATCGCCAAGTATTAAAGAAAAAAGAGATCGGTGCCGATGGACAAATCTCTATCGACTGGATCAACGACAGCTTGATTACATTCGTAAAAGACCGTCTGGGCCATGATCAACGATACGCCATCGACCCGACGAAGATTACCAACGAATTAGGCTGGACACCAGAGACCTGCTTCGAGGTCGGTATCGTAAAAACCATCCGTTGGTATCTTGAGAACCAAAAATGGGTAGAGGATATCACCGGTGGAGATTACATGAAATATTACGAGCAAATGTATGGATCACGTTGATTCCTCAACGTGACCGTGTGTATGTGGATGAATCTCAGAGAGGCTGTTTCCTAATTCGGGAGCGGCCTCTCTTATTTGTTTCCGGATCGTCTCGCGTATCTCCTCACGCACATTCCTGCGGGTACTATCCAGTTCCGCTTGCTTGGCAGGTTTCAAGAAATCTTTATATTTACATTTCACTATCTTGAACTTGAAATCATCCAAATTCCCTTTTATATCGATACCCAGCTTAAACGGTACCGGCGATTTTAAAACCGAGAGGTGGTAATCGAACGTCATATCCAAATTATGCGTTCCTCCTACGGCTACTTTATATCGGTCCATCTCCACCAAGAATGGGAATACCTCGATCTTGTTATCATGGATCGCTAAATCTACCGCTATGCTATCGATCATATTCCGCTTCTTATTCTTAAACATCAGCGTCTTCGATATCTCGGTAAATGTCTCACCATCCAGCAGCACCATATTCTTTCCGCTCAGGTAGCAAGAGGCATTTACAGACGGCAGCAACACGGACATCGTAGAATCCGCCTTGCAAGTCGCCGTCATCTGGCAATCTACCATGCCTTCGAAGGAACGAAGCATAGGGACCAATGTGTCGATATCCGGGAATAGACTGATTAACCGTTCCACTAAAATATCATCTAAAGACAACTCAAATCCCATCGTAGCCTCTTGATCCGTCTTAGTCGTATAAACCATCGTCAAATCTCCGGAGCCGATATTCGAACTCATACATAAATCGCTCAGATTGATACTTTGATCCCGGATTACAACCTCACCTTTCACATCCTCCAACTTCAGATCCTTAAAATCTATTTTTTTAGCATTTGTATGAAGCGTCAGATCCAAGAATTTCGGAACGACAAATAGTTGAGAGATCGAATCCGTAGCGACACTATCCACGGTATTCGCTAATAGATGATCTGTCTCCAGTACGGAGATACTATCTTCCGAGAAGGCCCCAACCGAATTGGATGCCAATTGATCAGAAAACTGCAAACCTTTACCTATAGCTAGCATCAACTGGTTACAATCGATCAGATCGGATTCCAACTCGAAATTCGCTTTCAGCTTTCCTCCCCGTAGCATGGCCCACCGGATGTCGCTAAGCTCTCCGCTCAAAGTAAGATCGCTCTTTCCTAAATGCAGGCGGGCACCACTCAACGTCATATTGTTAGTATTGAATTTCACGCTTGTCTCATCAATATACATCGGAATGGGGAATAAGCGGCTAAAGCCCCTCAATTGCTTAAACCTCACTTGTCCCCGAGCCTCCCATTGGCGTAAGACACTGTTTGAGGAAGCGACCGAATCCACTTGCGACCGCTGTCTATTCGCCCTTCGGGTGGTCTGCGTGCGCCTGCGCAAGGTATCACCGGCGGCAATACGGCGTTCACGTTGTTGACGGATCGCTTGCCGATAAGGTAATGCTTCCAAAGAGAACTGGCTTTCCGTCAGAACCATACCCGTCCGTAAAGGGATAAGAATATATTTTAAGGTGTCCACCGAGATCGTAGCTCCCGCCATAGGGATCCGCTTATCTGTAGAAGAAGCCTTGATGCCCCCTTTCAACACGGTCTTACCGGCCACCATCCAGGTAGAATCCGGCAACTTGGTGCGTAAATGATCAAATTCCAACCCTGCGGTCATAGGGATAACAGCCGTTGTATCAATAACCGGCGTCGTATTGGCTACCATCTTCAATCCACCGATATTCGTACTGATCTCATCCTTATACTTTATATTCAAGGTATCCACCGATAGATTAGCGCTCAACAATCCTTTCGCATTCAGATATTTACTTTCATTTTCCGTAGATCCTACAAACAGATTCGCCCCAGCGATATACATATCCACGCCTAACGGCTTACTAAACGCCTTGAAGCGATCAACCGTCAAATTGCCGGATGATTTGACCTTGGCGAAGCGGCTATTCACGATATCATCCACCTTAAACACCGTAGATAAATCAGCCATCATGGTACCCTCCAGCAGCAGTGTGTCGGGATTCAAGAACTCTTTAGCCAAACGGGTAAAATCGACCTGCCCTTTCATCTCCGCCCGAATCGCGGGATTCCTCCAGATATCCCTAACCTCGCCACTCATGGTCAACGAGGTATTCAACCCGATCAATGTCAACTCCTCCAAAGAGACATAAGAAGAATCCGGGTAAGCGCCATTCAAATGTAAATCCACGTCCATGCGCAATGTATCGATCCCCTGTTCAAGACCTTTTACATGATAAGAACCATCCTCTATCTTGCAGCATAAGTTCACGGTCGGAACAATACTATCCCCTAATTCTCCACGGATATCCCCTTCCAAAATAATACGTCCCTCAGCAAGTGTTTTATCCCGATCCTTAAAATATTCATCCGGAATAAAATGTAAGAGATCATTCATATCGGAAACCTTCAACCCGAAAGTCATATCGATCCGTGACGGATTATCCTCGGTAGCCGGTACCATAAAGCCATCCGCCGTAAAAGGCAGGTTATTCACCAGCAACTCCGCGTCCCTCAACCCAATCCGGCGAAGTCCGTCAGCCAACAACAAACGTCCCTTGAAGCGTAACGCTAACTTATTCGCCAAAGAATAAGACGGGCTACGGAATACGATCGAGGAAGAACCGGTCTCCACATCCAACTTATTTCCTCGTTGGGTCAAAAGGCCGTCTATATGTAAAAAGAAACCATCGATCGCCGTATATAAATCCTGCTGGCGGTCATCATAGACAAAGTGTCCATTCGTAATATGCACTTGCTGCAAATCTATTTTAGGCAATGGAGATGACGATGATTCATCTACCGAATCCATCTCACTTTGATAAATCTCCCAATTCGCCTTTCCCTCCTCATTCACATAACCATAAAAACGGATACTATCCATGATAACCCGAGGAATCGTCACCTTCCCGCTAAACAGATAATCCGTAGGGTTAAATACGACGATCGCTTTTTTGAAAGACAACAAGGAATCCGAAGGAATCATCAAATCCTCCTGATAGCCTATAGAATCCTCAGCCAGATTTGAGATCAAACGCCCATTCGTCAACTTCACTCCCAGATAAGGATACGTCTCAAAATAAGTCAACTCCACCCGCTCACATTCCAAGTGCGCCTCTATGAATTCGTTTGTTTTTTCTACGACCAGCGGTGTCAGCTTCTCCGGAGGTAAGACCGCCCATTTCAGTATACCAACCCCGATCAAGGGAAGTATGAAAAAGATCCCGACCAACACAGACACAACAACCAGCAATATCTTTCTTATTCGTACCATACTCATTCCTTCATCTTATCACAAACAACACTAATTAAATTGTATGAGCAAAAATACGAAATACTATCCCAAAGACAACGCTTATCTCATAAAAAAAGGCCCCCCGCAATGAGAGACCTTCTTTTTACATCTTATTTATTTTTCTACAATTCATTTATCCAGAACCTCATATTTAGAATGCTGGCTCTTGAACTCGGGAACGATCTCCTTCATCCGCTTCACGATCTGCATATCCCCCTCCACGGCACAAGCATGTACCAAGGCATCAATCCGCAGATTGGCGTCCGCATAATCATACGCACGGACTTGGGCGATCTTGATCTTCGGATGAAAAGTAGGCTTGGAGGTCTCCTCCTCATTGAGTACCTCCTCATACAACTTCTCCCCGTCTCGCAATCCCGTGAACCGGATCTCGATTCCCTTCACCCCGCTCAGACGGATCATCCGCTCAGCCAGATCCACGATCCGTACAGGTTTACCCATATCGAACACGAAGATCTCTCCCCCATTACCCATCGTACCGGCCTCTAGGACCAGCTTACAAGCCTCCGGTATCAGCATGAAGAAACGAATGATATCCTTGTGCGTCACCGTCACCGGACCGCCCCGCTTGATCTGCTCCTTGAATAACGGGATCACGGAACCGTTCGATCCCAGCACATTGCCGAAACGAGTCGTCACGAATTGCGTGCGACCGCTCACCTTCCCATCCTTGATGGCTTGATCCAAGCTCTGCACGTAGATCTCGCAAATACGTTTCGAGCAGCCCATCACATTCGTGGGATTCACCGCTTTGTCGGTCGATACCATAACGAACTTCCTCGTGCCGTATTTCACCGCCAAGTCTGCGATCACCCGGGTACCGTCCACGTTGTTGCGGACACTCTCCTCCGGATTATCCTCCATCATAGGCACATGCTTGTAAGCCGCGGCATGAAACACGTAATCCGGACGATGCTCCTCGAATAGCTCCTCCATGCGTTCACGCACACAAATATCGCTCACAACCGTATAGGATTCTATATCCGGCCACCCACGAGCCATCATCAAGCGGACATCGTGTAAGGGAGTCTCCGCCTGATCTATCAAGACCATACGTTCCGGGGCGAACTGGGCTACCTGCCGCACGATCTCGCTGCCGATACTCCCGGCGGCTCCTGTTATCAGAATCCGCTTACCGGTAAGCTGCTTCCTCACAGCCTCCAAGTCTATCTCGATCTTATCACGGGGCAGCAAGTCCTCTATATTCACCTCCCGCAGCTGGGTATGGTTCAAGTCGCTCTTCCCGTCCCACTCTTGGGCGGCAGGAGTCATATAGATCTTTATATTCGCCTTGATCAGCCTGTCCACCATCTCCTGATTATTCCGGATCGCCTCAACTTTCAATGGAGACACCAGCAAGACATTAGACCGTTTTTTCCTCATCACAGAAACCAATTCCTCATCATTCGGATAAACCTTGACTCCCATTAAATATCGATACTCTATCTCCGCTATGTCCGAGATAAAACCCGCCAGCACAAACCGGGCCGGATCCTGATTCTGGATACTCTTCGCCAAACTCACCCCACCTTGCTTCACGCCATAGATAAACGCACGCTCCGCCTTAGCCACCCGGAAAGTACTCACATAAAAGAATTTAACGAACACACGCATCATCCACATCAAGCTCATAGCCAACAACGCGGAGAGGATCAGATCCCGTTTACGGATATACATCAAATAAGGAGAGAAATCGGTCAGTGCCTGAAACACGACCACACAAATCAAGCCAAACAAGACGGCGAACCCCACCTTTTGCAAGTCCACGAAAGAGGAATAACGTATAATCCCCGAATAGGTATGGAACAGGCGAAAGCCTACCAGATAAGGAATCAGGCATACCAACAGCGTGACCAATAGATGCCCTAAGATATCCAAGGTTGATAATACCCCGTTATTCAAGGTATACACCAATAAGCCGGAAAATAGGATCAAGCAGCAATCCAGCAAGATAATACCCCAATAGGGTAAGGATTTCTTGGAAAAGTACCAGGTAGATAGTCGAGAAAAAGGATCCCTCATATCAATTCTTGTTTATGTAGTTACACGAATAATCTATAGAATAAAAGCTCTTTTGGGCTATTCCGATACAATAGCTCTAAATGTTTGAAATATCAATCTTATATCGAAAGTAAAGGAATGTCTGGCAACATATTCCAGATTAATACGCAATTTATCTGGCATTATTACTTCAACATAATACTTATCAGGATCATTAACCCGCTCAAGAAGTTCATTCTCATTTCGATACCGAATAGAAGCCAAATCTGTAATGCCCGGCCTAACATCCAACACATGCATTTGTTCTTCCGTATACATATCAACATACTTACGAACTTCCGGACGAGGACCAACCAAACTCATATCCCCTTTAAACACATTAATCAATTGAGGAAATTCATCCAATTTGTATTTACGGATATAATAGCCGGACCGAGTAATCCGAGGATCATGTCCACCCACTGTAATAAGCCCTTTCTTATCTGAACCCACACGCATGCTACGGAATTTAAATAGCTGAAAATCCATATTATTACGCCCTACACGAACTTGCTTATAAAAGACAGGACCGATAGAATCACACTTAATCCAAATTGCCAAAATGACAAATAGAGGACTAAGCAAGATAAGCCCTATCCCGCTCGCTACAATATCAAATATACGTTTCAAATCGTTTGGATTATTTTATTGGGAAATAATATCAACAAAATTAGAAATCACATACTCCACATCCTCATCCGTAAGACTGGTGTGTAAGGGTAAAGTAATCTCATTATGGTATTGGTTGTAAGCATTCGGATAATCTGCGATATCAAAGCCTAACGCCTTATAAGCAGTCATCATGGGTAACGGTTTATAATGTACATTACAAGCGATTCCCCGTTCTGCCATTTTGATGATAATCTCATTCCTTTGTTCGATACTCTTATCCAATAACCGCACCAAATACAAATGTCCGCTGGAAATATGGTCCCCATTCAAATGATTCAGTGTTTGCGTACGATAAGTAGCTAACGCCTCATTATAACGGCGGATGATCTCCTGTCGTCTGGAAAGCATTCCCGCATAACGCTCGAATTGAGCCATACCGATAGCGGCCATGATATCCGTCATATTACATTTATAATAAGGAGCCACGATATCATATTCCCAAGCACCCAGCCGAGTCTTCGCTAAAGCGTCCTTATTTTGACCATGCAATGACAATAGCTGAAATTGCTTATACAAAGTCTCATCATCCACACCTAAAACCGTACGCCAAGTCAAAGCCCCCCCTTCCGCCGTTGTTAAATTCTTTACTGCATGAAAGGAAAAAGAGGTAAAATCTGCCACCCCACCACACATCTTTCCATGCCATTGAGCACCAAAGGCATGTGCCGAATCCGCTAATACAATGACCCTACCAAACGCTTTCTGGATCTCATTCGCAGATTTGAATAAATGCCGTTTACTCTCTACTGCCTCATAAATCCGGTCATAATCACACATAACCCCGCCAAGATCCACAGGGATCACTACTTTTGTATTAGGGGTTATAGCCTTCGCCAATTTATCATAATCCATCTCAAAAGAATCCGGAGCTGTATCCACCATCACCACCTTCGCCCCGACATGGCAAGTCACGCTAGCAGTGGCCGTATAGGTATAAGCACTAGTGATCACCTCATCGCCCGCCCCAACTCCTAATACCCGCAATATTGATTCCATGCAAGCCGTAGCCGAATTCAAGCATACAGCTCTATTCGTATGGCAATAAGTGGCTATCTTACGCTCAAACTCTTTAGTACGAGGTCCTGTCGTGATCCAACCGGAATTCAAGGCATCGCACACTCCATTAATTTCAGCCTCCGACATATCTGGAGGCGAGAAAAGTATCTTTTTCATAAAATGAATGATTAATAAATACAATCTCAATAAGACCCAATCATTGTCGTTGCGCATTAATGCGCCTCACATACGACTTAGCAGTAAATAAAGAAACAAGCATTCCACAGCCATTCGATAGATGCAACGTAGCAAACCCCAACAATAAATATAATATATTAAGATGTTTCCGTATTGCTATACAGAAACTTACCCCACCTATCATTAGCAAATAGGCCAATAAAGACAAACCTCCAATACCCATAAAAGGCCCCCAAAGTAAAGAAGCAAACAGAGGAACTATCAATGACAACACAAAAATCATAGGAATATAATGCCGTAACGCTAAAGAGTTGCTATTCCCTGTAAACAGAACCGTACGAATACCCCATAAGCCATTCTTATAATTTTGAATCCACAATTTTTTGAATGATTCGCGAGCATAATACGTACAATTACTATCAGGAACGATAAATATACGTCCACTACCTTTTCTTATACGATAATTTAGCTCAAAGTCTTGATTACGAATTAATCGTTCATCATACATTCCAAATCGCTCAAATGTATCTCGTCGATAGCAACCAAATGGAACAGTATCCACCTTCATCACTTTATCAACACCTGTACGGAACACAGAATTTCCCACACCAAACTTGTTGCTTAAGACTTCACGTATAGCCAATGTCTTTGGGGTTTTATTCAACACGTCTGTTTTGCAAACCACCCCTACATTATCAGCGTCTAATTCTACAATTCGCCCAATCAACGCCGAGAAATAATTTGTCGGATAACTAGCGTGGGCATCCAAACGGATAATAATATCCCCCTTCGATGCCTTTATGCCTATATTCATGGCGCAAGGTACTATCCGCTTCGGGTTGTCAAACAATTTGATGAATGGATATTCATTGGAATAGTTAACTACAATACAACGAGTATCATCTGTACTCATTCCATCCACAAACAATATCTCCAAATCATCCTTTGGATAATCCTGTGCAAGAATCGACTCAACACACTGGCCGATATACTTCTCTTCGTTGTATATAGGACAAATTACTGATAACATATCTTACAATCTCCCGTCAATAAACTCTTTCGGCAAAATACCTTTCACATCATAAAGCACGCTGTTCGCTTTACCCAAAGAAGTCATATCCATCTCCAAAAACTCATTGTGAGCAACAGCGAGGATAACAGCGTCATAACTATCTGAAGGTAACATATTTACCACTGTCACACCATATTCGTGTTTCACAGCTTCCACGTTGGCGTGCGGATCAAACACAGTGATATTGTCCGTGTACTCATGCAATGTCGTGTAAATATCCACTACCTTTGTGTTACGGATATCAGGGCAGTTTTCCTTAAAAGTAATACCTAGGATCAAAATCTTCGCATCCTTCACCATCACCCCCTTCAAGTTCATATGCTTGATAACTTGATGCGCCACATATTCTCCCATACCATCGTTTAAACGGCGAGCGGATGACATCACACGTGGTAATACTCCGTAAACTTGTGCTTTCTGTATCAAATAATAAGGATCCACACTGATGCAATGACCACCCACTAAACCAGGTTTCAATTTAATAAAGTTCCACTTAGACGCAGCAGCCTCAATCACCTCGTTAGTATCAATACCCATAGCATTAAAAATCTTCGCCAATTCATTCATGAAAGCTATATTCACGTCTCGTTGTGAATTCTCAATGATCTTAGAGGCTTCTGCCACTTTGATAGAGGAAGCTTTATGAGTACCATTCACCAGCACTGCATTATAAACTCCATCTACAATATCAGCTATTTCAGGAGTAGATCCTGATGTAACCTTTTTAATTTTCTCAACCGTATGAAGCTTATCGCCCGGGTTAATTCGCTCCGGCGAGTATCCCGCGAAAAAATCCTTATTAAACTTTAAACCACTCACTTTCTCCACAACAGGCAAGCACTCCTCCTCGGTCACACCCGGATAAACCGTAGACTCATAGACCACAATGTCACCTTTCGAAATCACTTTACCAACCGTCTCGCTAGCGCCCCAAAGCGGTTTCAAGTCCGGACGATTATTCTCATCCACCGGTGTAGGCACAGCCACCACATAAAAATTGCAGTCTTCAACTTTCTTCAGATCGGTAGTACAAATAAAATCATGATTCCGGATAGCGTCTTGAAGCAGTTCGTCACTCACCTCAAATGTGGCATCATGTCCTGCCATGAGCGCATCTACACGGGCTTGGTTCATGTCAAAACCAACAGTCTCAAACTTAGTGGAAAACAAGCGTGCCAACGGCAAGCCAACATAACCGAGTCCGATTACGCAAATCTTTCTTTTCATTATTCTATGAAACTTTATATGGATTAGAGAATACGACAAAAGCCAGACACCAAGCCCACATAGCCAGTGCCTACAATCGCAATATTCATAAAATTAGAAGATTATAAAATTTATTGAGAGACAATCCCATAAATAAAATTGCCATCTATTCGAAAAAAACTTCCGCAGATAGACAATGAGGAAGAATTAAAAACTACTTTTTAATCAACTCGGACAATAAAGGCAATTTTTTGTGTATCATGATATACTTAAACTCCTCCAGTTTTTTCACCTCGCTAGGATAGGTCACATCATCAATGATTACATTTTTCCCACAATGATAAGCTTGATTAAGGACTGTTGTATATAAACCAATAGCCGTATCCATATTGGAAATGGAATCAAGGATTGATACCTTCTCTGGATATTCCACATTTTCCTTACCTACTATCTGTTTTACCAATTCCCTATCACTATAGCGAGGATGAAGACGATACTTCACCTTTCGCCCATGCATTAGTAAGGATTGCAAGCTATTCGAAATACTGACTAATTGTTCTTTTGTCTGAGAGGTAAGAAAATACTTGTAATATGCATAACAGCCTTCATTCACATGTTTCGCACAATTAATTTTCATAGAAGGAGGAAGAGCAATGATGAATTGGGAGGGAGCAGCGTTCATTGAGATAAAAAGATCTCTATAATACGCATCCCACACATAACAACGATCATAGCGAAAATAAGAATCTCTTATATAATACATCTTTTCACCATGCATAACATTAATATGCAATACATTTCTCGTCTCACAATAGGCTGTCAGAATGGAACTAGTGAAAGAATACTCGTTATGGACAACAATTGCTTTCGATTGATACTTAGTAATCATAAAGCTGTAACCAGCCACCTTTATAGTTACTTTCAATAAAAAATAGCAGTATAACGGATATCGAAGAAAAACATGTAGCAGAAAACAAATATCCGCAAAAGATAGGCACGAACCTAACAACCATACATCATTAGAGATTCTAAATTCGGAGTTTAGTTCATCAGGCACTATTTCCTCAAATCTCTTAAAATCCCCCAATGCTTCTAAGTTTGAAGAACAAGAAGTATAAAAAAAAGATTTCAACCACAAATAAAAAACACTAAAAGGGATCAGAAAAGCCGCAACGATATTTAATAATACCGTTTTCCAGCATGGCGAAAAGAATGATTGACAACGATATTGTAAATAAGAACGATCGATATCATCGTTGGGGATTGGTAACGACGATAAATAACGATTTTGATTTTCAACAGACAAATCAAATAGGACTTTATCTAGTTTAGAAAATTCGCCCAACAAAAAAATAAGTATTTTATTCATTATTATGTCACATAAATTGTCAAACCACTAACTATTTGTTTAGGCTAGATCCTTTTAATACATATTTGATTAACATATATGTACCAAACAAATAGACTAAAGAGGTAAATCCAAAAAAATATGATAAGAAACAACCAGAAGTACTATTCAACCAACCCAAACACAAGGATGTAAAAAAAACAGAAACTATAACATTTTTAAGAAGATAGTCTTTTTTTCTTGTTTTAAAAACCCAAATCGATATTTTGTATAACACAAATGCGAATATCAAAGATGCTATAAAATAAAATTTACGACCAAACCAATAGACAGCCTCTCCAAAAGAGGTAATAGTCAAATTCACTACTCCATCAATTGCACCTTGCGCATTTCCATAATATAAATAAGTAATATAACGAGGTAAAGAGAACTTCAAAAATTCTACACTATGCCTATCTACATCAAATAAGAAAGAGATAATTCTTTCGCCTAATCCAATTAAAAGGGACATATAGGCTTGAGGATCTCCAGTTGGAAATTTATCCCATACACAAAGAGTCCCCATATTCGACAAAGAAGTAGCCCTATAGATATTATAACTAACTGATTGCGCAAACGACATATTCATCTGAAACATTCCCACAATAACTATAGACAAAGCCCCGAAAAGAACAAAAGTAACTAAATACCTTTTTTTCAAGAATCCGCCACATTGTAAAATTACAGGCAGAAACATCATTACAATATTTGCTTTTCCTCCCGCCATAATTGCGACCAAAATACCACAAATAACAACTATAACATATTGTCTGTTTATTTTTTTAGAATGATCATAAATATAGAAATACAAAACTGTAGAAAGAGACAAGAGAGCTGGCATCCCAAATCTACCTACATAAGTAGTTAATGGCCCCCAAACTCCTATAGAAGACCGTACAATACCTCTATCCACACCGCTAAGAATCATATGACCTTGAAAACTAAACTGAAAAAGCACAAATAAAACAGCTACACAAGCAACTTTTTCGAACAACTTTTCAGGAATATACAAATCACCGTTATTAACTTTTTCCCAAAAATATCCTTTTTGCTTAATTTTCATGTAAGCAAGTAAAAGACCTACATACATAATACAAATATGAATAAGATTTGCATTTTTCAGATGCTCTAAACCATATATCGAATTTTGATCTTCAACCAATATGCCTACAACAGGAAGGAATGTAAACATAAAAATCATTAGAAAGTATATCAAGAATTGCATAATATATTATATAATTTAGTCAAACCGAATTCCATTTTTTATCCAGATTATAAACAAACACACTAACAATCAGCTGAATAAAATACTGTAACCCCTGTGCATAAAAAAAGGAGTTGAGCATATCAAACGAAAAATACAAAAAGGCATAAAATGAAATCAGGAAGAAGAAAGAACTTAAAATCGTCATATAGAACATTACGGTTTGATATTCCCTAATCATCATATGCAACTTGAATAAAACCGAATATAGGCTGAACAACAAAACAAATAAAGAGATGACATATGACTGATAATATGATATATAAACCTCATTAAATATTCCTAATATAAACTTTCCGGTTAGTACTAAGACAACAAATAAGACTACAAACACTAAAGCTAAAGCAATGGACACTTTTTTAAATTTATTAAAATACTCCCTATACTCACCTTTCATATTCAACAAAGTCACAATAGGCGTAAACGCTTGGTAAAAATAAGTAGGAAGTACCTGAATTGCATATCTGATAGTCAAAATCACAGATAGTCCTCCAACCAAAGCATAAGAACCACGCTTAGCAATTTCCGCTTGTGCAAACCAGAGAAGAGGAGCCTCTACAAACGACATCAAGAAAACAGGAATAATTATTTTCTTTAAGCAGGCTTTCTGACTCGTTAGTTCCTCTA
>ERZ772860.1868-NODE-1868-length-13280-cov-4.501626_pt1 | contig 13280 bp, 10 predicted proteins | sample MGYA00511342_ERZ772860 | MGnify/ENA primary metagenome ERZ772860 (study PRJEB29015, sample SAMEA2737665) | human gut metagenome | biome: human gut; feature: human-associated habitat; material: faeces | place: China | collected 2012 ... | reverse complement strand
GATAAAACAAGACACATTTCTATCGAAATTCATTTTAATCTCAAACCCATCCCGGAGGTGGAACAGGTCACTGCCTGACCTGTCCCGCCGGGACGGTTCTCTTAAAAACACCATATAGATTTTTGTACGCCGCCGCCCGCCATCGAGCAAAGTTTTACACCTATTTGGGGATAAAACAGTTCGTAGCCGGGGGCGGGCGTCAGTGTCAGCGTCACCTCGTGACCGGCGGGAAAACGATAGGTTCCAGCCGGGGCAACAGCACCGTGAACGCCGTCGTAGACAGAAAGGCGGTACTGCCGGGCGGCCGTTGCCGCTTCGAGTGTGGAGGTGAGAGCCGTTTCCGTCGTCACAGCCGACGAAGACGCAGAAACAGGCGGATCACTTTGCTGCGGTTCGTCCGGCCCATGACAGGCAGACAGCAGAAGCGCTGCGGTCAGCGCCGCGCCCGCAATGCTGAATCGTTGCTTCTTCATAAAAAAACCTCGCTTTCGCGGATTTTGCAGAAAAGGAACGGATTGGACGCGGAGGTTCGACCAGAATGTCTGGGTCATGGAAAAACGGTCGCTTGGATGACAGTCGTGACCTCGACCTTGATTTTGATCTTTACGACAGCGTTTCGGGCGGGCTGAAATGAATCGAAAGAACGGCGGAAAACGGAGTTTTGATAGAGGAACGATCGATATGAAAAAAATATCGTAACCCTTCGCCATCCATTAAATTTATTATATAAATAGCGGAGGAAAAAGTCAATATTTAAAAACGAAAAACAGCAAACCAAACGCCGTCCAGACAGAACCGGCAAAAGCAAGGGTTGATCGTTTTGCTTCCGGCGACAATTTATCTCCGCCGGAAGCTGTTTGCATATTTACGGAAAAAATTCTTTGGAAAAATCGGATTTGCGTGTTGAATTAGGCGGTCGATTCTTGTATAATGATGGTATCGGCTCTCAGCCGAATGATGGATCCGGGCGAACGCCGGAACGTTCGCCGGATGGATTTCCGATCGGAGGAAAGACTTATGATTCAGCTTGGCGTAAACACTGTTCTGTACAAGGCGTTTCCGCTGCGCGACGCGGTGGAAAATCTGAAAAAAATCGGCTATGACGGATTTGAGATCTCGGCCATCGAGGGCATGTGCGAGCACCTCAAACTCAGCGACTGGCGCAACCAGAAAAACGAGATTTCCGAGCTGTGCGAGGAGTTCGGCATGAAGCTGCTCGCCACGGAGGTCGCGAGCACCGACCCGGCGCGCCTGACGCTGGCGCTCGAAGCGGCGAAGGAGCTGGGAATCCCCGTCGTCAACATCGGCCCCAAGGGAAAATCGGACGTTGAGGAAGATCTTGTCGACTGTATCGAACATATGCAGATGCTCGCGAAGCTCGCCGAGAGCTATCAGGTGACGCTGTGCATGAAGGCGCACGTCGGCGCCAGCGTGTACAGCACGCCGACGACGCTGCGGATGATCGAAAGCGTCAAAAATCCGTACTTCGGCATCGATATGGACCCGAGCCACATCTTCCGCTGCGGCGAGGAGCCGGAAAACGCGCTGTCGGCCGTGCTGCCCGCTATGCGCCACATCCACATCCGCGACTGTCACGGCAGAGAGACCTCGCCGGGGACGCCGTTCCAGCAGATCTGCGGCACGGGCAATATCAATCTGCGCGGCTATGTCGCCGAAATGGTGAAGCAGGGCTATGACGGCCCGGTCGATCTCGAAGTGATCGGGCCGGAGCTCACGCTCGCGGAGGCCAATATCGTCGCCGCGGAGAGCTACGGCTATCTGAACGCCTGCCTCAAAGATCTCGGCGCGCGGTAACGCCGGGTGGAAACCGCTGTCAAACACAAACCATAATGAACCATACACCGGCGCAAAGCTCACGCAGTTCGTTGTCCGGCCCGTTTGCCGGACAACGGGCGCCGGCGAAGAGTCTTTTGCCGCGCTCCGCCCGCCCGCGCTTCCGGCGCGGAGCGGGAGAACGGCAATCGGCTGAATCCTCTACATAAAGGAGATTTTTTCATGAAGAAAAAACCGAACGTCCTGTTTTTCGGGATCGATTCCTGCCGTGCGCTCAACCTGAGCCTGTGCGGGTATCATCGCCAGACGACGCCGCACATCGAGCGCATGGCGGAGGATGGCGTCAACTTTGTCAACTGCTTCTCGCCGAGCATTCCCACGCCGCCGGGCTATTCGGCTCTGCTGACCGGCCGCGACTGCTTCGGCACGGGGATTGTCACGCTCAGAAACGTCCCGAATCTCCCCGAGGGCATTACCTTGCAGGAAGAGCTCACGAAAAACGGCTATAACTGCACCTGTATCGGCTTCGGCGACGGGCAGTATACGCACGGCTTCCAGAAATACATCAACTATTCCGGCTGGGGCGCCGACCGCGAGGACGGCAAATCCCACAAGGCGGAGAACATGAACGACGTGGCGATCCCCGAGCTCAAACGGCTCGCCGCCGAGGATCAGCCGTTCTTCCTCTTCCTGCGCCATATGGACCCGCACTCCCCGTATCTGCCGCCGGCGCCGTTCGACCGGATGTTCCATTCGGGCGACGAGTGCGACCCCGACAACCACTCGCTCGACGAGCTCTATGCGTTTGAGCCGTTCCGCGATTATTTCAGAGAATGGTTCCCGGCCGGCTGTACCGACAAGGAGTACATTAACGCCCAGTACGACGGCGCGATCGCCTATATGGACAGCTGCATTCAGCGCATCTTCACAACGGTGCGCGAGCTCGGCATCGAAAACGATACGCTGATCGTTCTCACCAGCGATCACGGCGAGACGCTCGACGAGCACAGCTGCTACTACGATCATCACGGCCTCTACGAGGGGACGCTGCACGTTCCGCTCGTCTTCAAGCTGCCCGGCGTCGTGCCCGACGGCTATGTGTTCGACGACTATGTCCAGCAGAAAGACGTTATGCCGACGATTTTGGAGATCCTCGGAATCAAGACAAAGCTCAAATTCGACGGCCGCAGCCTGGTTCCGCTCTGGACGGACGGTGAGCGCGAGGCCGAGCCGGAGATGTATCTGACCGAGGCGACCTGGATGCGCAAGCACGGCTGGCGCACGCCGGAGTGGAAGCTCATCGTCTCTTTGGAGCCGGATTTCCACTTCAAGCCGAAGGTCGAGCTTTACAATCTCATTAAAGACCCGCTTGAACTCGACAACGTCGCCGACAAAGAGCCGGCCGTCGTCAAAATGCTGACGCAGCGCATGGAAAAGCACATCGCCAAGCGCAAAAAAGCCTATAAGACGGAGAACCCCATCGACGTCGCCGCGACGATCTGGAATCCGCTCAACCGCCCGTTTGAATCGAGCGAGGAGGCGTACACGACGCTGCATATCGGCGACCCGAAGGCGGCTCAGAAGCTGCAATCGCAGGAGAGAAAATAACGGAAACGAGATGAGATCATGCAGAGAGTTTGCGTAATCGGCCTCGGCCATATCGGCAACCTGCATTCAAGAATCTATAAAGGTTGCAAAAATGCGGAGCTGGTCGGCGTCTGCGACCTGATCGAGGAGCGCGCCGCCGCCGCGGGCAAAGCCTACGGCGTGCCGTATTACCTTGACGCGCAGAAGATGCTCGACGAATTAAAGCCCGACCTGTGCAGCGTTGCCACGGGCGGCTATGAGTACAGTTCCGACCACTATAAGCCGTCGATGCAGGTGCTCGCCTCCGGCGCGCATCTGCTGTGCGAAAAGCCGATTTCCAACGACATCGGCCATGCGCGCGAGATGGTGGCGCTGGCGGAGAAGAACAACCGCTGCTTCGGCATCGATTTTAATCACCGCTTTACGCCCGCGTCGTTTGAGGCGGAGAAATGGCAGCGCGAGGGCCGCCTCGGCGACCTGCTGTTCTGCAACATGGCGCTCTGGATCGGCAAGCCCGGCGAATTCGAGTCGCCGTACTACCATTTAAAAGCGCTCAACCCGCACAGCGTCGACATGATGCGCCACTTTTGCGGCGATATCGAAAAGGTGCAGTGCTTTGCGATGAAGGCGCCGGGGCGCAACATCTGGTCGAGCGCCTCGATCAATATGTACTTCAAATGCGGCGCAATCGGCCACCTGACGTCGAGCTACGATCTGGCGCGCGGCCATCCGATGGAGCGCTGCGAGGTCGCCGGCACGAAGGGGCGCATGGTCGTCGAAGACATGTGGCGCGAGGCGACGCTGTACCCCGCCGACGACATGACGAAGCTCTGCTACACCAACCCGGTGTTCGGCGGTTATTCCAATTTCGACGACACCTTCCGCTGCCGCATCGAGACGTTTGTCAAACAGGTCGACGAGGGCGTCGCGCCCGCGCAGATTAACGGCAGCGGCAAAGACGGGCTGGAAGCGCAGCGCGTCATTCACGCGGCGATCAAGAGCCTTGACGAAGGCAGAATCGTCGAAGTCGCCGAGATTTAGTAGCGAGGCGTATTTCCGGAAACACAGAGATGATTTGAATGATTTTTATAAAAAGGAGCTGACGCAAAATGGCGATTAAAGTAGGCGTCGTCGGTATGGGCGGCATCGGCAATACCCACGCGCGCGCGTATGTGAGCGACCCGCTGGCAGAGCTGATCGCGGTCTGCGATATCAACCGCGAAAAGGCCGACAAGGCGGCGGAGGAATACGGCGTCAAGGCGTATTATTCGCTCAAAGAGATGATCGAGTCCGAGCCGGACCTCGAAGCGGTTTCGATCTGCACCAGCGGCTATGAAAACGGCTCGTTCCACTTTGAACCGGCGATGGAGGCGCTGTCCTACGGCAAAAAGGTGCTCTGTGAAAAGCCGCTCTGCGCCGATATCCGCGACGCGCGCGAGCTGGTCAAGTACGCGGCCGACAACAAGCTGTACCTCGGCTGCAACCTCAACCACTATTTTACCGAGCTGGCCGCCAAGGCGAAGAAATTGCAGGAGGACGGCGAGATCGGCGAACTGGCGTACTGCCTGCATAAGGTCGGCTTCGACGGCAGCGACGCGGGCTACGGCGGTGTCGGCGATCCGAAATCGCGCTGGCTCAAACCGTATTCGCACTGCAAGGCGTTCCTGACGCACCCGTTCTCGGTCATGCGTTACTTCTGCGGCGACATCACGCATGTGCAGGCGTTCCTCGACCGTCCCGGCGTCCGCAAGACCGCGGGCGACCCGATGCTGTCGATCAACAGCGTCAACTGCAAGTTTGAGAAGGGCGGCGTCGGCGTTCTGATCAGCCAGCGCGGCGACGCGCGCTTCGGTCTCGGCGGCTGGTGGAGCTATGAGCACGCCGGTACAAAGGGCACGTTCTGCATCGAGAACTGCGTTGAAAAGCTGACCTATTGGCCGGGCCACCGCCCGGGCGAGGACGGAAAGCTTGTTATGCCCGAACCGGAAGTCACCGACACGGGTATCAAGAACTTTGACGCCACTTTCCCGGTGCGTATCCACGCGTGGCTGGAAGATCTGACCAACAAGGTTCACTACGAGTTCATCCGCTCCTCCGGCCGCGACGCCCTGGCGACGCTGGAATACATCGAAGCGGTGATCCAGTCCTACGAGTCGGGCGGCGAAATGGTTCGCCCGCATCCGCTGCCGGCCATCCACGGCACGCCGGAGTATATTCACTGACAAACCCGCGCACAACCTGCACGGAACGCATACCGCGCCCTGCGTCCGGATATTACTCCGGACGCAGGGCGTCTGCTTTTCCCGTTTTTGTGGAAAAAATAAAAAGAAAAAACGAAAATTATATTGATCATCGAGCCGGAGAATGGTAAAATGGAAACTGAGAGATCGGAAAAAGAACGGCGGCCGACAGGGGGATGACAGGGGGCGGAACAGCCCTCTGAAAGATGTGCTGTTATCCCGGCAGCCGGCGTTTTCCGCCGAGAAAACCTGTGGACTGTTTGAAGGCGTATACCTGAAATGCACTGGACGGGGAGGAAATGACGATGGCGAACAGCGAGGAAAAAAAGCTCTTGCGGGAGCTTGCAAAGCGGTATCTGGATCTGGCTCGGATGCCTGTCAATGAGGAACGGAAGGAGCGGATGAAACGGACAAACGATCTCACGCCGGGACTGCGTCCGGCCGTGTGGATTGATGAGATTCCGTGGCATGAGATGGATATTGACGGACAGCTGAGCCTTGTCTGTGAAGATCCCTTCGCCCGCAGAATGGAATGGTTTTTCAAAAGCCAGCTGTACCGATGGAAGTATATTCAGGCGGATATGGTGCTTCTGCCGTATTATGCCGTTCACAAAAAGTATTCGTCCACGGGAAACGGTCTGGATACGGATGAACGGATCATCAAGACGGACAGCAGAAATCATATTGTCTCCCACGCCTATCACGACATGCTGGCGACGGAGGAACAGCTGGCAAAGATGAAGATGCCCGTGCTGACCGCATGCCCCGAAAATGACCGGAAAAATGTCGAAATGGCCGAAGATATTTTAAACGGGATTCTGCCTGCGAAGCTGACGGGCCATCAGTTCTATTATTCTCCGTGGGATACCATCGCCACGCTGCGCGGCGTGGAGCCGATCCTGATCGATATGATCGACCGGCCCGAATTTCTGCACAAAATTGTCAGCCGCTTTGCGGAGCATCAGGCGGCGGTGATGGATCAGATGGAAGCGCTCGATCTGCTGGATGCTGAGCCGGTATCCCTGCACTGCACGCCGGCCTTTACAGACGATCTGCCGAAGCCTGCGCCGGACGGAAAAGTGAGGCAGAAGAATGTGTGGTTCCGGGCGATGGCGCAGATGTTCAATGTGGTTTCGCCGGCGATGCATGAAGAGTTTGAGCTTCAATACATGCGGCCGCTGATGCAGCGCTGCGGGCTGGTGTATTACGGATGCTGCGAGCCGCTGGACAACAAGATTGATTTGCTGAAAACTGTGCCGAACATGCGGAAAATCGGCGTGAGCCCGTGGTCGAATCAGGCGCGCTCGGCGGAACAGATGGAGAGCCGCTATGTCTTTGCCCGAAAACCGAATCCGGCTTTTGTGGCGGGAACGTTTGACGCTGAAACAGTGCGCCGCGAAATCCGGGAAACCGTTGAGCTCTGTATCCGCTACAAATGCCCGTATGAATTTGTGCTGAAAGATATCAGCACCGTGTCCTATAAGCCGCAGAACCTGATTCAATGGAATCAGGTGGTTCAGGAAGTTCTGGATCACTATTATCGATGAATATGCGATTGGAGTTGGAGGCGTAGAATCATGTGTAAAAGGCTTTGCCTTTCCCTGATGCTCGCGACACTGGTTTTTCTGTCTGCGGCGTGTGATCGAAAGCTGCCTGACAATTTCAGCGGGGCGGCGGACAAAACCGACATCGGCAGGCCGGAAAGCACGCCCGTATCGGAGAATGCATCCGTATCGGATATACTTCCTGTATCGACCGCGCCGGCTCTTCCAAAAACAACCGCAGCCGCCGCTCCGTCTCCCAATTCGGAACCCTCACAAACCGCCGGGCTGAATCACCTGTTTCACGGCGAGCAGGCGGAGGTTTATCAGGCCGTGTGGGATTTTCTCTCTGACGAATACCGCGAGAAGGAGTTCGACGAGGTTGCTTATCTTGAAGAAACAGTAGGGATTCATGACGCCCGTCCGGCTCCGGTACCGCCGGAAGCGTGACAAAAGCTGCGGCCGTCCGACTCGTCCCCTTTCCGAGGGCGGCTCGGGCGGTCGCTTTTCATGGAGGGTTTCATGATGAACACAAAAAAATTCGCCGCGCTGTTGCTGACAGCGGCGGTCTGTCTGACGACGCTGGCCGCCTGCGGCAAGAAAACAACTTTTTCATGGCCATGCCGGAAAGCGTGATTCCTGCGGCGGCTCGGACAAGAGAAAAACGCCGAGACTCTTACACTCGGGAGAAGACCGCCGGCGCACAGATTTTCTTGAAAGAAAAAGCGGCGTAAGACTTGACAAACGGAGCTCGCTCTGCTATAATATAAAAAACTTGATTTGCGGATTTAGCTCATCTGGTAGAGCGCCACCTTGCCAAGGTGGAGGTAGCGAGTTCGAGCCTCGTAATCCGCTCCAAAAGAGCGTATCATTCAGATACGTTCTTTTTTTATATTTTTACCGCACGGAGCGCCGAACCGTCCTGCTGCTTCACACAAACTCAGCTTCTCCACAAGCAGCGGTTCTATTGCCGTTGTCTTGAATTCCGCAGCGGATCTCTTGCTTGCCATCCCTGTTGGCGTCATCAAACACCCCGCTTGTTATTTAGGATACCATGCTGTCTAACAAAAACAAATGGGGTGCAGTTCACTTGTGCTCGGCGCTTTTTTGTTGTATAATATTGCAGTTGGAAAACGCCGCGGCTTTGTTATTTCCGGCGGGAAACCTGCCGATGAAAAATGAGCGGGGAGAGAGTGAAATGAATATCAAAATCACTGAGGAATCCGACAAAAAGGTCGTCGTCTTTAAAACGGTTGGGGAGCGCGAACTGGTCGCCGATCTTTATCCGCCGCTTTCGTCGGCGGGTAAATCGCCGGTGTTTTTCTATTTTCATGGCGGCGGCTGGAAAAACGGCTCCAAAAGCGAACCGCTGATTTTCGCAAGCCTGATCGACAGACTGCGCGCCGACGGAGTTACGCTGATCTCGGTGGGATACCGCCGCACACGCGACGGCCTGCTCTTTCCCGTACCGGTGGACGACTGCATCGACGCGGTGCGTTTTTTCGTCAAAAACGCCGCTTTCTTCGGCTTTGATACTGAAAAATTGTTTGCCGGCGGCTCATCGGCCGGCGGCCATCTCGCGCTGATGACCGCCTTCGCACAAAACTGCTTTGGCGAGGACGCGGCGCTGAAAGGGCTTGGCTATCGGATTCAAGCCGTCGTCGATCTGTGCGGTCCGGTCGATCTCAACGACGCGCATGTCGTGCGCGGACAAAAGGAAACCGAACAGATTCTGACGGATTTCCTCGGAGACGACAGAACGGCCCGTCCCGAGCTGTTGCGCCGCGCCAGCCCGATTACCTACATCCGGAACTGCGGCCGGGAGGCGCTGATGCCGATCATCGCGGTGCATGGGACCGAGGACGAGCTGGTGCACCATACGCAGCCGCTGATTCTCAAAGAGATCTATGAACAGGCCGAGGTTCCCTTTGAGCTGGTCTATGTGGAAAACGGCGCGCATGCGTTCACGCAGGTCGAGGGCTGCCCGCCGCCGTCGATCGGCTATCAGGAAATTCAGGACAGAATCTACGCGTTTCTCAAAAAACACGTTCTCGACGCCTGAGGCGCGGCGGAGCGGCTGGAAAAACGCTGTATACACAAAATCAGTCAGGAGGGCCACATGATGGAAACTTACAAAATCAACGTCGCCGGAATTGAGCGCGACTTGCCGATCGTCCCGATCAGCGAGCGGCTTTCGATCGCCGCTTTCGTCATTTTCGGGGATACGGAGGTCGTCGAGCCCTGCGCCCGCGCACTGGCCGCGAAGCTGCCGCCGGTCGACTATCTCATTACGGCCGAGGCCAAGAGCATTCCGCTGATCTATGAGATGGCGAAGGTCATGGGGATGCCGCGCTATGTCATCGCGCGCAAATCCGTCAAGGGCTATATGGCGCATCCGATCGTCACCCATGTCAACTCGATTACGACCAAGGACGAACAGATTCTCTGCCTCGACGAAGAAGACGTCGAGCGGATCCGCGGCAAGCGCGTCGCCATTGTCGACGACGTCATCTCTACCGGCGCGTCGCTCGCGGCGCTTGAAAAGCTGATCGCCGAGGCCGGCGGCGAGGTGGCCGCGCGCGCGGCGATCCTGTCGGAGGGCGACGCGAACGACCGCGAGGACCTGATCGTCCTCGGCAGGATCCCGCTCTTTTTTAAGGATTAGCTCTTTTTAAGGATGAGATGAAAGGAAGCCCTGTTCTTTGACAGGAGCTGAGACATGCGCGTCGGAAAAAGAACGTTTTTCAGGGTATCTTATGGATTTCCTGAAAACGGAGGAGTTGAACGGCGCGCATGTTCCGTTTGTCCGGCGGTTCCCGCCGCATCCCGACGGAAAACGCCTGTGAAGGCGGCGTCGGCACAGCGGAACGCACGAAAAAGACAGATTCAGGAGGATGGATACAGATATGATTCGGCGCTTTATCGCGTACTACGCTCCCCACAAATGGATGTTCGCGGCGGATATGGCGTGCGCGCTTGTTCTCGCCGCCTGCAACCTGCTGTTTCCGATCATGACGCGGGCGATGATGAACGACTATATCCCGAACAGAAACATGAAAATGCTGCTCATCGTCGCCGGCGTGCTCGTCTGCGCCTATATTTTCAAGAAATTTCTGAACTACTTTATCCAATATTACGGCCATGTCATCGGCGTCAAAATGCAGGGACAGATGCGCCGCGAGATGTTTGTCAAGCTGCAAAACCTGCCCTTTTCTTTTTATGACAACCACAAAACCGGCTCGATCATGTCGCGGATGATTACCGACCTTTTCGACATCTCGGAGCTTGCGCACCACGGTCCGGAGGATCTGTTTATTTCCGCCGTGCTGCTGATCGGCTCCTTTATCGGGATGTCGATGATGAGCTTTTGGCTGACGGTCATCATTTTCGCGTTTGTCCCGCTGCTGATCTGGTTTTCAGCCGTCAAGCGCGTCAAGATGTCCGACGCGTTCAAAAAGTCGCGCGAGGAGGTCGCTGAGGTCAACGCGACGCTGGAAAACAGCATTTCCGGCATCCGCGTCTCCAAGGCGTTCTGCAACTGCGACTATGAGACCGAAAAGTTTTCGAAAAACAACCGCGCCTTTATCAAGTCGCGCGAGCAGGCGTACCGCGCGATGGCGGAGTTCCATTCCGGCAACACCATGATCATCGACTTTCTGAACGTCGTCGTCCTGGTCGCCGGCGGGCTGTTCACGTTTTATGGGCAGATCTCCGAGGGGGATTTCGTCGCTTTTCTCCTCTATGTCAACGTCTTTCTCGACCCCATCCGCCGTCTGATCGGCTTTATCGAGCAGTATCAGAACGCGATGAGCGGCTTTGAGCGCTTTCTCGAAGTCATGGACACGCCGACCGAGGCGGAAGCGCCGGACGCCGTACCGCTTGAAAACGTACAGGGACATATCGAGTTTTCCGACGTCAGCTTCACCTACGGCGACGATAAAAAGGTGCTCGACCATATCTCGCTCGACATTCAGCCGGGACGCAAGGTCGCGCTCGTCGGCCCGTCCGGCGGCGGTAAGACGACGCTCTGTCATCTGCTGCCGCGCTTTTACGAGGTCACCGGCGGCAGCGTTTGCCTTGACGGCCGCGATATCCGCAAGGTGACGTTCGAATCGCTGCGCAAATCCATCGGTCTTGTGCAGCAGGACGTGTTTCTGTTCACCGGCACGGTTTACGACAACATCCTTTGCGGCCGCACGGACGCAACCGCAGACGAGGTCTACGAGGCGGCAAAGCGCGCCAATATCCACGACTTTATCCTCGGCCTGCCCGACGGATACGACACTTTTATCGGCGAGCGCGGCGTCAAGCTGTCGGGCGGTCAGAAGCAGCGCCTCTCCATCGCGCGGGTGTTTCTGAAAAATCCGCCGGTGCTGATCCTTGACGAGGCGACGAGCGCGCTCGACAACGTGACCGAGCTCGCCGTGCAGCAGTCTCTGGACAGCCTCTGCAAGGGGCGGACGACGCTCGTCGTCGCGCACCGGCTGTCGACGGTCCGCAACGCCGACGAGATCATCGTCCTCACCGACGCGGGCGTCAAGGAACGCGGAACGCACAGCGAGCTGATAAAGAGAGACGGAATCTATGCAATGCTGTATAATACGCAGTTTGCGCAACTATAAACAGCATTTGCTTTACTCTGATAAAATGCGATAAGTCAGGGCAAACGTCGGTATGCCAATTCTGTGAAATCTGCCAAAATTGACGATATAGACAAATTTATTGTTGAATCGGCGGCAAAATCGTTGTATAATACAATACAGGAAACTGAGCTTTCGAGCTTTATGAAAGGGAGAATATCAATCCATGGCGATCACGAATCAATATTTGAAGGGCGTATACGAGACTGTCGCGGCGCGCAACGCGGGCGAAAAGGAATTTTTGCAGGCGGTCTACGAGGTGCTGGAATCGCTGCAACCCATCGCCGAGAAGCGGCAGGATCTGGTCGACGCGGGCGTTTTTGAGCGCATCGTCGAGCCGGAGCGCTTGATCACCTTCCGCGTCAGCTGGGTAGACGACAGCGGCAAGGTGCAGGTCAACCGCGGCTTCCGCGTCCAGTTCAACTCGGCGATCGGCCCCTACAAGGGCGGTCTGCGCCTGCACCCGAGCGTCTGCGCGTCGGTTATCAAATTCTTAGGCTTTGAGCAGATCTTTAAAAACAGCCTGACCGGCCTGCCCATGGGCGGCGGCAAGGGCGGCTCCGATTTCGATCCCAAGGGCAAGAGCGACGGCGAGATCATGCGCTTCTGCCAGTCCTTTATGACTGAGCTTGCCAAGCACATCGGCGCGGACACCGACGTTCCGGCCGGCGATATCGGCGTCGGCGCGCGGGAGATCGGCTATATGTTCGGCCAGTACAAGCGCCTGCGCAACGAGTTCACGGGCGTTCTGACCGGGAAGTCGCTCTATTCGGGCGGTTCTCTGGCCAGAACGGAGGCGACCGGTTACGGCCTCTGCTATTTTACCAACGAGATGCTCGCCGCGGCCGGCGACAGCTTTGCGGGCAAGCGCGTTGTCATCTCCGGTTCCGGCAACGTCGCCATCTACGCCAATCAGAAGGCGACGCAGCTCGGCGCCAAGGTCATCGCGATGAGCGATTCGGGCGGTTATATCGTCGACGAAAACGGCATCAACCTCGACGTCATCAAGCAGATCAAGGAGGTTGAGCGCGCCCGCATTTCCGAGTACGCGAAACGTGTGCCGGGCGCGACCTATACCGAGGGCTGCAAGGGAATCTGGACGGTTCCGTGCGATATCGCGCTCCCGTGTGCGACGCAGAACGAGCTCGATCTCGACGGCGCCAAGGCGCTCGTCGCCAACGGCTGCAAGCTCGTCGCCGAAGGCGCGAACATGCCCTCGACGCCGGAAGCGGTCGAATATTTCCAGGCCAACGGGATCGCGTTCGGGCCGGCCAAGGCGGCCAACGCCGGCGGCGTCGCCACCTCGGGCCTCGAAATGAGCCAGAACAGCCAGCGCCTCTCGTGGAGCTTTGAAGAGGTTGACGAGAAACTGCACGGCATTATGAAAAATATCTACAAGAACGCCTACGCCGCGAGCGTCGAGTGCGGCTGCGAGGGCAACCTCGTCGTCGGCGCCAACGTCGCGGGCTTCCTCAAAG
>ERZ772860.1865-NODE-1865-length-13304-cov-3.620802_pt1 | contig 13304 bp, 9 predicted proteins | sample MGYA00511342_ERZ772860 | MGnify/ENA primary metagenome ERZ772860 (study PRJEB29015, sample SAMEA2737665) | human gut metagenome | biome: human gut; feature: human-associated habitat; material: faeces | place: China | collected 2012 ... | reverse complement strand
AGGGCATGGTGTTCCGGGATTTTGTGCAGAGCTGCTCGCCCATGGAGATTCTTGCGGTAGAACACCTTTATAATATGCTGCTGGAAGCCGCTGCGGGGCGCAGCGACCCGGAGAACTTTGATTTCAACCACTTCCTCAGCTGCGACCTTGCCATGCACGAGTACTGGTTCCACAAGACCAGCAAGGAGTACCTTTGGGAGCAGATGACCCGCCCGCAGGCAGACTACTCCCGCTTTATCCGTCTGGACATCGTGGGTGCACGCAACGTGTCCAGCGTCGTCAGCGAGCACGCCGAGATGCTGCGCATCCTGCGTGAGAAGGATCTGGACGCCATCGAGCCGCTGATGCGCACCCACCTGTACGGCGGTGTGAGCCGTATGGGCAGCAAGATCTACTCGGACGAATACCGCGGCTACTTCAAGCTGCCGGAGAACAAAGTCAAAACCACCGGCTGAGCCGGTGGCTTGAGTAAGCCCTAGAAGGGCATAATACTAGCAAAGCCCCTTAAGGGGCCACGAATGGGTCTGCCAACTGCATTCCTGTCTCGTGGCAGGCCCCTCAAGGGGCCCTTTTATTTACGCCTTAGTTTCCTTGCTACCCGTAAACGGGTCCACGAACTCCTTAAGGCTCAACTGATCGGCAATCTGGTCCTGTTGCAGTTGATTTTTAATGTACTCTTGGATTTTCTTTTTGTTCTTTCCTACCGTATCCACGAAGTATCCCCTGGCCCAGAAATGCCGATTGCCATACTTGTACTTCAGATTTGCATGTCTGTCGAAAATCATGAGACTGCTCTTTCCCTTGAGATATCCCATGACATAGGAAATGCTGTACTTCGGCGAAAAACTTATCAGCATATGGATATGGTCAGGGCAGGCCTCCGCTTCAATGATTTCAATACCTTTTTGTTCGCACAACTGGCGCAGTATCTGCCCTATATCCTTTTTGATCTGACCGTAAATTACCATTCTCCGATATTTCGGTGCAAACACTACATGGTATTGACATCTCCACGTGGTATGGCTTAAACTATCTACGTCTTTGTTATCTTTCATTTCAAAGATAAACCTCCCTGTTCCTAGAATGTGGTTGGCAAACCCACACTCTATTCTACGGGGAGGTTTCTCTTTGTCTAGGGCTAAAGCCGTTTTTATTCCACCAGCAAAGCTGGTGGTTGTCGCTCGCTCAAGCTACCCAAAATAAAGAAGGCCGCCGCACAGGAAACTGTGCAGCGGCCTTCTTCTGGTTGCGCCAGCAGGAGTCGAACCTACGATGGGGGAGTCAAAGTCCCCTGCCTTACCGCTTGGCGATGGCGCATCATGCAAAACAGTATAGCATATTTTCCGCTGTTCCACAAGAGGTGCGCCGCATTTTTGCAGCTTTTTCTGTGCGCTGTCTGCCGCATTTGCGGCGGTTTGGGTCGGTTTTTGGGCTTTGCGGCCGGGGCCCTGCGTTTTCCATATCCTTCCATGTTTTTACGAAAGGCAAGTTTTGCGGGATGCTTTTTTCAAAAAACACAGTCCGCAGGGGGCACAAGATTCATATTGCAAAGGTGAGATTTATTTTTTCCTGATTTTTCTTATTATTTTCTCAAAAGACTGTATTTTTTGTTGCGGTTCTGGTACACTGGATGTGATAAAAATAAGTTGAAGAAACTACGCCGATGTCCGGGCTGTCCCCGGGCGGGGCAGTGTCTCCATCTTTGTGAAGGAAAGCGAGGGATCTCATGAAAAAATTCCTGAAAACGCTGGTGGTCGGGCTTTGCCTGTTCACGCTGCTGTGCTGCGCACTGCCGGCTGCATTTGCTGCCGACAAAACTTCAGGGAGCAAAAAGGAAGAGAACGTGTACGCCATTGGTATGGATGCCCAGGGCGGCATCTGCTCCACCGTGGTAACCTACACGAACCTGTCCGGCAAACTGGAGAGCACGCCCGAGCAGCCTACCATGACGGGCTACACCTTTGACGGCTGGTACACCGAGCCGGTGGGCGGCAGCAAGGTGACCACCTCCACCGTGTTCACCTCCGACGCCACCATCTACGCCCACTGGACTGCCAAGGTCGGTACTTCTACCGTGCCGCAGCCCACCACCCAGCCTGCCGTCCAGTGGCAGAAGTATGTAGGCCCTGCCCTTGTGGCCGGTGCCCTGCTTACCACCCTGCTGGTCGCCACCATGCTCTGAACACTGCTGTAAACACAATGACACTATTGAAGAAAGGGATCTTACCATGACTACTTCTACCATGAAAATGCCCGCCAGCTATTCCGCTATCGAAGCCGAGGAGATGACCTATCTGGACGGCGGCACCAGCAACGCTTATCAGGCCTTCCTGGACGTTGGCAAGGTGTTCAACTACATTGCCCGCATCTTCTCCGGTGCAAGCTCCATCATCAACAATGTTAACGTCATCTACCAGTCCTTTGTATCGCTGAACAGCCTGCTGGGCAGCTTCGGCAAGTAAAAGCATCACCCCAAAGTTTGGATACGGGAGCCGCGCTTTTTTCGAAAAAGTGCGGCTCCCGTTTTTTCGTAGGCGCAGTGATTCAGTGCATTACTGCGCAGCACTTCACGTTCCAGAATTGTGAACAACTTTTTAAGTTTTTGGGGGGTCAGTGGCCGTTTTTTGGACATTTTTAATATATAAAGCAAAAAAATGCGATATTTTTTCAGCTTTATCTCTTGATTTTGTATCTGATTTGTTATATTACTGTTACAGTGGGTGTGCTAGAATAAGGTTGTTTATAAAATGCCCTTCAGACCGCGTAAAAAATCGTGGCGGCAAGCGTTTTTTCAGGTATTTTTGTTAAGTAATTTCGTAATCTTCGAAAACCTTTTCGTTCTTTATGATTTGGGAGTATGTACACAAATGGCAGATCGTGAACTGCGGCGGATGCACCGCGCTGAACTAATAGAGATCATCTATGCGCTGAAACAGAGCGAGGACCAGCTCAAGGCGCAGAACGCCGCGCTTACCGCGCAGCTGCAGGACCGGCAGCTCCGGCTGGAAAGCGCCGGTTCCATCGCGCAGGCCGCGCTGGAGCTGAACAACGTGTTCGCCGCCGCGCAGGCCGCCGCCGATGACTATCTGCACTCGGTGCAGGCCAGTCTTGCGGACACCAACGCCACCGCCGCCAATACCCTTTCGCAGGCGCGCAGCGAGGCCAAGCGCATTCTGGAGCAGGCACAGGCAGACGCCGACAGCCTGAAAGCGCAGGCGCAGCAGGAATGCGACGCCATGACCGCCGCCGCCGCGCAAAAACGCACCCAGACCGAGGCCGACTGCAAGGCCATGGTAGAGCGCGCCGAGCAGGAGGTGCAGCAGCGCTGGCAGGCATTTGACCACAAGGCCAACGAGCTGCTGGACCAGTATCGCAGCACAGACGGCCTGCCTTCGGAGGAAACATGAAAAAACGCGATATCCGGTTCGCTTCCATCCCTTCCACCGAGGAAGTGGCCGCAGAACGTGAGCGTCTTGCGTACCAGAGCCGCTACCAGCGGGTGCTGCGCAGTACGATCTATATTCTGGTGGTGGTGGCCGCAGCAGCCGTGCTGCTGGCTACGCTGTTTCTGCCGGTGCTTCAGGTCTCCGGCGACAGCATGTACCCTACATTAAATGATAAAGACATTATCCTGCTGGTAAAATCCAACCACATTGAAAACGGCGAGCTGTGCGGGTTTTACTGGCAGAACAAGCTGCTGCTCAAGCGCATCATCGGGCAGCCCGGTGATGTGATCGATATGGACGTGAACGGCGTAGTCTCGGTAAACGGCGTGGCGCTGGACGAACCCTATGTGGACGCGCTGACCGTGGGCGAATGCGACATCCGGTTCCCCTATCAGGTGCCGGAAAACCGTTACTTCGTGCTGGGCGACCACCGTGCCACCTCCATCGACAGCCGCAGCAGCGTGATAGGTTGCGTTGAAAAAAGCCAGATCGTGGGCAGGGTTTTCCTGCGGATATGGCCCTTGTCCAGTTTCTCGTTGATCCATTGACCCCGGGAGGAGGTATTTCGTTATGAACGACATTCTTAAAACGTACATGGAGCGGTTCCGTGAGAACCGGCACACCCTGCGGCGCTACACCGCATTTGTGCTGGCACTTGCCATGATCACCACCCTGTTCGTCAACTGGCAGCTGCATGGCGTGGGCATCTCGATGACCGCGCAGTACCAGTGCGGCGAGGAGGAGCACACCCACACCGCGGATTGCTACACCAAGGTGCTCACCTGCGGTTACGAGGAAGGCGAGCTTGAAAATGCGGACGAGGTGGCCGCCGCTGCTGCCACCAGCCAGCCCACCGTTGAGGCTGAGCCCATGCCGCTGTCGCTGGAGCCGCAGATCGAGTTTGTGCCCCACGAGCACACCGAGGACTGCTACACCGAGGTGCAGACTCTGACCTGCATGGAGGAAGAGCACGTCCACGGTGACGACTGCTTCGACCCTGAGGATGGCAGCCTGATCTGCGACAAATTTGAGCATACCCACGACGAAAGTTGCTATACCACCGAGTACGAGCTGACCTGTGGACTGGAAGAGGGCGAGCTTGTGGAGCAGGTGGTGGAGCCCACCCAGAGCGCCGAGCTGGCGGCTATGGCTGTGGCCGAGCCTGTGGCACTGGAGCCGACGGTGGACACCGTGGAGCCCATCTACCACCACCACACTGACGCCTGCTACGAGGAAGTGCTTACCTGCCCCCTGCCGGAGCATCACCACACTGTAGCCTGCCTGAGCGACACCTCCGCCGACGTTGAGACCCCCGAGGAGTGGCAGGCCGCCAACGCCGAGGCCGTGATGACCGGCAACTGGGACGAGGACCTGCTCAGCGTGGCAAAGACCCAGCTGGGCTACGAGCAGAGCGAGAAAAACTTCGAGATCGACCCCGCAGACGGCGTGACCCTGCACTACTACTCCCGCTACGGCCAGTCTTACGGCAACCCCTACGGCGAGTGGGACGTGATGTTCCTCTCCTACTGCCTGAAGTACGCCGGTATCCCCCAGAGCGCCATCCCGCAGGAGGCCAGCGTGCTTTCCCTGCGCAGCTCCATGAGCGACATGGATTGGCTGCTGGACGGCGAGGACGGCAGCGCCGCCAATGTGGGCGACATCGTTATTTATAATAAGTACGTCACCCGCACCGTGGCTGTGGACAGCAGCGCCGATGGTGCAGCGGACGGTCTGGACGACCAGTTCAGCATGGACGCTGAGGGTGAGAACGGCGCAGAGCTTGAAACTTCCGGCGCTGCTGCGCTGGATACCGCCCCCGCCGCCGAGGACGCCCCCGCTGCCGACAGCGTGATCACCCCCGATCTCCCCGACACCGCCAACCCGGAGCAGCCCGCCGCAAAGCCGGTGGACAGCACCGGCACCTCTGCATCCGGCGCGGACACCCTTATCCCCAGCGTGGATTCCCCCGCTGCCGAGCCGCAGACCACTACCGTGACTGACGCTCAGCCCGTGGAGACCGTGGGCATCGTGAGCGAGGCGGACGATGACACCCTGACCGTCATCTCCGGCGACGTGGACGGCAAGGTGGCTGAGGTCACCCTTTCCAACGCCGAGGTTCTGGCCGTGGTGGATGTTGCCGCCGCCCAGTACGCAGACGAGATGCTCTCCTCTGCCGTTGACGGCGCACTGCGAGCACCCGATATGCTTATGCTGACGGGTGAGGGCTCCGGCACCCTTACATCCGTTCAATATGTGGCCTACTTTGATGAAACGCCTGAGGGTTCGAATAAAGGCGGCATTACCGGAACTACTGTTACTGTAAACAACAAAATTGTTACCGGTGAATATAACTTGCAAAACAACGATAAGATCAAGCTGGACTATGACTTCTATATTCCCGCTGATGTGCTGGATCTTACAACCGGAAAAGACACTTTGACCTATCACCTTCCTGACGGAGTAGTGCCTGAAGACAGTGCCACTTATGATCTTGATGATGGTGTGGGCACGATGACCGTTGCGAAAGACGGCACGATCACCTTGAAGTTCAATAATAACTTTGCGCCGCACCAGCCTTTTACCGGTCATTTCACCCTGAGCGCCAAGGTAAAAACCGACAAAATCGGAGATGGCGGCACGATCACCTTCCCCGGCAGCTCTGCCTCTATTACCGTTAAAAATCCTACTAACATCAGCATTGATAAAAAAGGCACCTATGATGAAAAAGACGGTAAACGCATCCTTCATTATACGGTCACGGTAAGTTCCACTGACGGTTGGAACCAAAAGGTCGACATTAACGACAAACTGGACAACACCGGTAAGGTCACCGGTACGTATGTGCGTAGCTCCATTAAGCTTACCGACAAAAACAAGAAAGAAATCTCTCTTGATGGGCATCTGACATGGAGCGAAACCGAGCAGAGTTTTTCCATCAAAAACCTTCCCGAAATGAATAAAAAGGACAAATACATCCTGACCTATGATGTTGAGTTGTCCGGTTCGTATGGTGGCTCTGGTTCCGGCAGTTTCCATAACTATGCAGAGACAAACAACGAACAAAAGACCGACCCGTGGACATGGCACAGTAACTACATTGAAAAACACGGCAGCTATAATAACGAGGACGGTTATATGTACTGGACCGTCACCCTGTCTAACTACTATGGCGGCAACCTGAAAAACTATAAGGTCGAGGACGCTCTCCAAACCAATGGCGCAACCATTGTGGGAGACGTTACCATTACCGAAAAGAGCAAAGACGGCACTGTTTCTCCGTTTGGTACCATTAATGGTGTTGATGGCAAGGATAAATTCGACTATACGTTTACCAAGGATGCCACTGGCACTGAATACACCTTCTACTATAAGACCACTGTTCCGGATGGCGTTAAAACGGTTAAAAACAAATCCACCGTTGATACCGGCAAAGAAAAGTATGAGGCAACCGCAGAGCCCGGCATTACAGACCGCAGTTGGAGTACTTCTAAATCCACCGCCGGTTCTCTGACCGAAACCTCCACTCCTAATCTGCTTAAAGCACCGTGGAAGATCGAAGTTGTTGTGCCGAACAAGTGGGAAAGCTACGGTATTCTGGACAAAATCTACTCTCCTAAAGACCTTGATGGCATCCACTACGGCATAGCATCCGAGCTTCAGTCTGATCTTGAGAATCATCTCACCTTCACACTGGTAGATAATACCACAATGACCTATGCTCAAGCTATTGCGGCAGGCATTCAGATTGAGATCAAGTACGCCGACATTCAGGACGGTTTTGATAAAAAAAACGGCGAAATGTTAAGTAAAGCAAAAGAGATCTCGTCCACCGACAGTACTACTCCTGTTCGTTCGTTCTACATCAAGCTGACCAAAACAGACAGTTACAAGGGACAAAACATCAAAAAGCTGACCATTGACAGCTACTCTACCTATGTAGATGTGAGCAAGGTCGAGCCCGGAAACGAGATCACTATTAGAAATAAGGCCAATAATGCAGAGGCGAAATACACCTATACCAAGCCCAAGGAACATACCAACTTTGAAAAGGGCGTGTCTAAGCGTGAAGCTTATCAATGGGATGCTGGTAATTTCACAGACAAACTTGAGGATGTTGACTATAAGGAGAGCGGACGGACTCTCTACTATCAGCTCACCCTTGATACCTCTGACCTGACTGAATTTACAGAGAATGAATACACTGTTACCGATAAGCTGCCTGCCGGTCTGAAGTATGTGGAAGGCTCTGCACACGGCGCATTCCGTCGGCCGTCTGACGGTGCCGCTTACTATAATTTTTATCGTGACCACAAATGGGAAGCCATAGACGGCATACATCCATTTTCGTTCGATAATGCCACCCATCTTGATAAGTTCTTTGAGGTCAACGCGACCACCTACTCCAGTACCGAGGGACAGACCCTTACGTTCAAAATCAAAAATCTGCAGTCCCTGAACAATAATACGCAGCATGATTACTTTAAGGAGAGCAGCGGTTTCTATATCCGGTACGCGGTAGAGGTCGACACCGAGCTGTGGAAAAACTGGAATGGTACCGGTATAGAAAACGACTCTAAGGACGAGCGCACCTACATCAACACCGCCCACTGGGGAAAACTTGACGCCAAAGCCGAGGTGACCCTAAAGCGCAGGACTGAAAACCTGAAAAAAGATGTTGATCAGTTGACAGACAGCAATGGCCACAAGATCGGCAGCGCCGCATACACCATTAAGATCAACCCCGGCGCAAAAGACCTTGTCCCGAACAGTGACACCGTTACCCTGACGGATATCCTTACCGTTCAGCAGGGCTATACCGCTGAATTGGATTTAAATTCTGTTCAGCTCTATGATGCCGCAGACACTACCTTTAGCAATCCCCTGTCCCGCAACGAATACACCTTCCATTATACCAGCCATGTGGATGCAGCCAGCGTCAACACCTACACCATGGAGCTTACTGTTCCCGACCAGCGCGCACTGGTGTTGAAGTACACCTACAAAACCAACGCCGGTGTTGGAAACGAAGTAAAGCTGGATAACAAGGCACTTTTGAACGGAAAATGGGATGCAAACGAAAACCAGACCTTGCGAGATATAGAGGCCGGTGGCTATGTCTCGCAGACCAAGCTGGTTGTGCACAAGGTAGACAGCTCTAATCAGGCCAACGGTCTGGAGGGTGCAAAGTTCAGCTTGTATTGGCTTGACAAAACAACCGGAGAATGGGAAACTACCGAGAAGCAAAACTATACAAGTGACGAAAACGGTCAGTTTACCATTTGGCTCGGTCATAAAGAACTTAATGCGGATGTCGACACCCTTTACAAGCTTGTAGAGGAAGCGGCTCCCGATGGCTATCGCAAGACCAGCAAGACGTATTACTTCATCTTCACTGCTAAAGATGAACCGGATGCTGACGCCTACAACAAGGCGGTGAACGGTAGAACCACTGATGCTAGCGGAAATACACTGCCTCTACTGAAAGACAACAACCTGATGATCTGCATTTTCAATGAGCAGAGCGACCTTTATATCTCCAACGAGCGCAGCAAGCTGATCATTCAGAAGTTCTGGACGAACCAGTACAACGAAGCAACTGCACCCAAGGAAGAATCTGTTACTGTTGATCTGTACAAGTACAAAAAGGATACTGATCGTGCAACTGGTATAAAGGTAACGTCCATCACCTTGAACAACAGCAACCACTGGACAGCCACTTACAGTAACTTGACGGAAGGCTACCTCTATTACATTAAGGAAGCTTCTACCGGCAACAAGTACGAGGTGACTTACAGCAGCAGCAACGAAACCGGCGTAGAAAACGGTGGTGTGCTTACCCTTACCAATAAGGAGAAGCCAGACATCCCCGGCTACGAGCTCCCCTCTACCGGCGGCACCAGCACACTCCCGTACACAGCCGTGGGCGGCACAATGATGCTGTCTGCGCTGGCATATAGTTTTATCCACCGCAAGCGCAGACACGAAGGGAGGGCAGATGACTAAACTGCACTTCCCTGCCGGACGCCCGAGGCTGAGCCCCCGCCCGCCCAGCGCAAAGTTTACGCGATAGACCAAACAAAAACGACACCCCTACCCCCCCCCTGTGCAAAACGCAGGGGGCGGCAAGGGGCAGAAAAGAAAGGGGCTTTTTCCATGAAAAAAGCAATGAAGAAACTCATGGCTGCACTGCTGGCAGTTGCTATGGTTTGCGCCATGGCGATTCCGGCGTTTGCAGCTGGTGGTGCTGGTGCTACCACTGGCGAGGGTAAGATCACCATTGATAACGCTGTTATAGGTCATACCTATAAGATCTACCGTATTCTGAATCTTCAGTACAATGATACTGCTAAGTCCTTCCGCTATGAAAAAAATGATAAGTGGGGAGCTTTTGTTGAGGAGCAGACGGCCTATTTATCTGTTGATTCCAAGACCGGTGTTGTTACTTGGGCAAACTCTGATAACGCAGATAATGGCACTGCTATCAAGGCACTTGCAGTAGCTGCCGGTCAGTATGTTAAGGATAAGGAGGATGCTGGCCTCACTGCTGACCGCTCTGAAAAAGCAAGCTTGAACACTGTAACCTTCGATAACCTGCCCCTCGGCTGGTATCTGGTGGTTTCTGACCTGACCAACGATGCGATCTGCTCCATTGATACCACTGCAAAAGAAGTGACCATCAAGGAAAAGAACGGTGTCCCCACTGTGACAAAGGAAGTTGAGTACGCTTCCGGCTCTTGGGGTCAGGGCAACGACGGCAACGTTGGCGATACCGTAAACTTCCAGACCACCATCTACGTGACCGATGGTAACCCCACCAACTACGTTCTGCACGATAAGATGTCCAATGGTTTGACCTTTAAGGAGGATTCCATTGCCGTAAAGGTAAATGACACCACTCCCATTACTAACTACTCGGTAAAGTACACCAATACCGATAAGTGCACTTTTGAGATTTCTTTCCCCAATGGTACTCTGCATACCAACGATAAGGTGGTTGTAACCTACTCCGCTACCATTAACAGCAATGCTGTGGTTGGTACTGCCGGCAACGAGAACGAGACTTGGCTGAAGTATGGCAACAATGGCGAGACAACCCACGGAAAAACCAAGACCTATACTTGGAGCTTCAATATCCTCAAGTTCTTCACCGATAGTAACGGTGAAAAGAAGTATCTGCCTGATGTTGAGTTCGTGCTGTACCGTAAGGATAACTCTGCTAATAAGACCGAGTACGCACAGTTCGATTCCAACAACAAGCTGACCGGCTGGACTGCAACTGAGAGTGAAGCCGGTAAGCTTAGGACTAACGCAACCTCTAATGTTACCGTTGAAGGTCTGGACGCAGGCACCTACTTCCTGAAGGAAATCACAACTCCCGGCGGCTTCAACGGCCTGACCACTGATGTGGAAGTTTGGATCACCAGCAACTGCAACACCCTCACTGGCGCTAATTACGCTGTCGAGTATAAGATGGACAATGAGGAAGATTTTGAGGATACCGATGAGCAAGAAAAGGTTGTTCCCATTGAGAACAAACGCGGCACTACCCTGCCCGGCACCGGCGGCATCGGCACCACCATCTTCTACGTTGTCGGCGGCGGCCTGATGGTTGCAGCAGCTATCCTGCTCATTACCAAAAAGCGCATGGAGAACCGCTAAGCTCTCCTTTCCCCCGGCACAGAGCGGGGCCGCAAGGCCCCCTGCTCTGATCCTGAAACTATAACGTTAGGGAGTAGCCCATGAAAAAGAACAAAAGCACCATTATATTGATCCTCGTCTTTTTCGTGGGTCTATCCGTGATGTTATACCCCACCATCAGCGATTACGTCAACCAGCGCAACCAGTCCCGCGCGGTGGCAAGCTACGCGCAGGACGTGGACAACATGACCGATGCGGATTACAGCGCCTACTTTGACGCCGCCGATGCCTTTAACGCACAGGTGGCCGCCAACGAAAACGCCCTTTACCGCCCGGATCAGCTTACCGGCTACAACGAAACGCTGGATATTACCGGCACCGGCATTATGGGTTACATCACCATCTCCAAAATCGGCGTGGAGCTGCCCATCTACCACGGCACCGACGACAGCGTGCTGCAGATCGCCGCAGGCCACTTGGAGGGCACCAGCCTGCCGGTGGGCGGCGCGTCCACCCACGCGGTCATCTCGGCGCACCGCGGCCTGCCCAGCGCAAAGCTGTTTACCAACCTCGACCAGCTGGAAGTGGGCGATACCTTTACCATCACCGTGCTGGATCGGGTGCTCACCTACGAGGTGGACAAAATTTCCATCGTGCTGCCCACCGAGACCGATGAGCTGAAGATCGCCGAAGGCAAGGACTACGTCACCCTGATGACCTGCACCCCCTACGGCATCAACACCCACCGCCTGCTGGTGCGCGGCCGCCGCGTAGAGACCCCGGATCAGTACAAGCACCTCCGCGTTACCGCCGAAGCGCTTAAAATTGAACCCATTATTGTTGCGCCCATTATGGCGCTGCCCATGCTGCTGATCTTGCTGATCGGTATGCTGCTTTCCACACGCAAACCCAAGAAAACGAGAGGTGAAGAACATGAAAAGCATTGATCTGCGTCATCGTCTGGCGGCTGTGCTGCTGGCTATGTGCCTTGTGGTATGCTGCGCCCTGCCGGCGTTTGCCACCAGTGCCAACATTGTGCTGGGGCGTCTGGGCTCGCTCCACGTCCGTCTGTACGACACCCACAACGATGTGCCCCTGCGCGGCGGCGAGCTTACCCTGTATCAGGTGGCCTCCGTCAAGCGCACCAATGGCAACCTGTACTTTGACTATACCGGCGATTTTACGGGCTGCGGTGTCGTGCTGGGCGATCTTTCCGACAGCACGCTGGCAGACCGGCTGGTAAAGTATCTGCCCGCTGTGCCCGCCATTGCTGCCCAGCAGGACGTGAACGAAGAGGGCTATGCCGACATTACCAAGCTGCCGCAGGGGCTGTACTTGGTCGTGCAGACCGAGGCATCCCACGGCTACGAGGCCATCAAACCCTTCCTTGTGTCCATTCCGCTGCCCGATGGCGACAACTGGATCTACGATGTGGACGCCACCCCCAAGGTAGGCGCTACCATCCCGGAAACGCCGGACACCCCCGACACCCCGGATGTGCCTGACACGCCGCCGGATACGCCCGACACACCGGACACCCCCGATCTCCCGGAGCAGCCGGATAACCCGGATACGCCGGTGAGCCCCGGCACACCGGATAACCCGGTAAGTCCCGGCACACCGGACAACCCGGTAAGCCCCGAGAATCCGGATAACCCGGTCTCCCCTTCCAACCCCGATAAGCCTGTTCTGCCCCAGACCGGCCAGTTGAACTGGCCCGTGCCGGTGCTGGCAGGAGGGGGCATCGCCCTCGTGGCGGCTGGCCTCTGGCTGAGCTGGAAGCGCAGACACGATGCGTAGGCTGGTGATGGAGCGGCTCTGCCTGATGCTGGGCAGTGCTCTGGTGCTGGCAGCGGTCTGCCTCTACGTCTACGACCGGCTCGAGGATGCAAGGGCAGGCACTCAGGCTGCTTCGGCGGTGAGCCAGCTGCGCCAGAGCCAGAGCATTGCGGCAGTGTCGGAGGCAGAACAGCCCGCAGACAGTGCGGAAAGCCTGTCCACGGAAGATGCAGAGTCCAAGCCGGAATCGGCTTCGGAAACCCCGGCGTCAAGCATTGAGCGGGAGTATCTGGGGGTGCTGACCATCCCCGCTCTGGGCTTGGAACTGCCGGTGCAGACCGAGTGGAGCAAGGCGAACCTCAAGGTCTCGCCCTGCCGTCAATGCGGCAGTACGGCGGGCGGAGACCTTGTCATCGCGGCTCACAATTACAAATCGCACTT
>ERZ772860.1861-NODE-1861-length-13322-cov-23.076430_pt1 | contig 13322 bp, 6 predicted proteins | sample MGYA00511342_ERZ772860 | MGnify/ENA primary metagenome ERZ772860 (study PRJEB29015, sample SAMEA2737665) | human gut metagenome | biome: human gut; feature: human-associated habitat; material: faeces | place: China | collected 2012 ... | reverse complement strand
GAAATTGCTCCAAAAGCATCATGTTTTTGAGGTTTGTATGGAGAGTACCAGTATCTATTGGATACCAATATGGCGTGTGCTTTCTCCTCATTTTACTCTGCGTCTGGTAAATCCTTATTTCATCAAGCAACTTCCAGGTCATAAGAGTGATGTCAAGGATGCCCAGTGGATAGCAGAATGTACAATGAAGGAATTGGTTAGGGGAAGTTTCGTTCCTCCAGAGATTATTCAACAGCTTCGTCAGTACGACCGCCGAATCTTTGACCTCAATGCGGAGATTGTCCGTAAGGTTTCCAAGGTGGACGGCGTACTCCAACGTTGCAATATCCGCTTGAGCAATTATGTATCCAACATCGAGTGTAAGAGTTACCGCGATGTCGTGCGCAGGCTCTCGGAAGGTGTCACAAATCCAAACGAGCTGATGAAGCTTGTTCATGGTCGTATTGTCAATCGTCATGGTGTGGAGACGATATTAGCCTCATTGACAGGCGTTGTCTCCCAGGCAGAAATAGATGTACTGCGCCAACTCCATGAGGAAATTGACATCGCCGAGAGCCACAGAAACGAATGTCAGCAGAGAATGTTGGAGATATGCGAGAAGCATTTTCCAGAGGAACTTGAACGCTTGCAGAAAATTCCAGGAATCAAGGAACGTGCCGCAACATCATTGATTGCAGAGATCGGAACGGATATGAGTAAGTTCGAAACGGCAAACCACCTTGCTTCCTGGAGTGGACTGAGACCAAGAAATGACGAGTCCAACAAGAAAATCAAGTCTCGTAAAATTACCCATGGCAATGTCTACCTCCGCAACACCATCATTCAATGTGCCTGGGCTGCCAGTCGTCAGAAAGACAGTTTCTTCAGTAGGTTCTCGTATCACCAAACAATTGTGAGAAGAAAGAACAAAATGAAGGTGATTGTTGCTGTGGCGAGAAAGTTACTTATCGCTGTATGGCATGTCTTACATGACAAGACAGACTATGTCGACTTCAAACCAGATCGTGAAGAATCCGCCAACAACGGATGACCATGATATACCTTCCATGATAAAGCTATTATCTTTGTGATGGGTTTAGACCTCGTTTGCAAATTAACTTAATGTCATGGGAGGCTATGGAAGTCAGTATGAGTAAAACTCGAAGAGGAAAGTATACTGATAATCGCATTTGCTATATAAGCAAGTGCAAGGGAGACATGCGCCTTTATTTACGAAGAAAAGGCAAACTCCCTTGTTTTAGTTACCTTGTGCGAGGGAAATCATTTTCGTTTTATAGAGGAAAGATACGCTTTTCTTCTGAAAGAAGCAAGGAATTATTGAAAAATGCTTGAGGGTGAGAGAGATAAAAAGAATAAAGGTGTATCCTGAATGCTCGATGAGGAGCAATAAGGATACACCTTTTATTATATTGTCAAAAATGGGTTAGCGGTTACCACCAGCCCACCAAACATTTTCTGTGAAGATATACTTACCTGCATCATTTCCCGAACCGAAAGCTTCCTTCACGTTAGGGTTTGAAGTAACATCGCTTGAACCATAAGGCAAACGAAGTGGAAAACGGTTCTGACCAGCCTGAGTATTGTTAGGATTGGTCATTGCTACAGGATAGCTGCCATCAAGATAGTTGCAACGGCGGATATCGTTGAAGGTCTCCAACTGCTCGTCACGAGTCTGGGCAATATACTTCTGAACCAGAATCTCGCTCAATGGATTTGCTGCAAACTTAGCAGCAGTCTCGCCAGCAAGATAAGCAGCAACATCCTCAGCACTGAACTCTGTAGCACCTACAGTAGCATAGTCATCAAGAGAAGCCTTGACTGCAGTCTCGAAATCAGCCTTGGCATCCTGACCCAAGCGAGCCTTTACCTCTGCGATGATGAAGTAAAGCTCTGACTTGCTCATCAAATGGCTAGGAATCTTGACTTCGCTGATACCATTCAAGAACCAGAGAGGGAAATTGGTTGCACTGGTTGAACCGGCTGCTTCCTTGTCACCAGGAGTCATCAAGCCCAACTGGCTAGGAGCATGATACCAGTCTGCACCATTATAATTATAGATAGCCTCACGTGGGTCCTGACGAGCTACCATCAAGTCATCAACTGTCTTGGATGAAGCACTATACTCACGGCTATACCAGTAAGCAGACCATGCATCAATCTGGTTATTGCCATCGAAGATATTCAGGTTAGCGCCATCGAAGCCATCAGCTACAGCAGCATTAGCCTCTTCCAGAATCTGAGCATACTGTGCATTCTTGTCGGCAGCACGACCAGCCTCATGCAAGAGATAGCGAGCCTTCAAGGCATGAGCAAGTCCACGCCACTGAGTCAAGTTGCCATTGAACAAGACATCGTAGGCACCTGCATTCTTCATATTGCCGGCAATAGCCTGATCCAGGTTACTCTTGGCAGCATCCAGTAATTCCAGGATGTGCTTGTAGATATCTTCCTGAGTATCGAGTTTAGGAGCAGATACCTTGAAAGCCTCAGAGCAAGGAATGTTACCAAACAAGTCGGTCATGATTCCCCAATCGTAAGCAGCCAGAATCTGACCCATAGCCTTGATATCAAGCTGTCCTGCACTATTGCCACCCTCTTCACACTTAGCAATCATCTGCTGAATGTTGTTGAGGTTAAGGTAAGTACCATTCCACTCATTATCGAAAGTAGAAGCTGCAGCAATCTCGTTGAAGCTGCGAAGTTCTGCATTCTTAAGCTGGTTGTTACCTGTACCCAGGATTTGCTCAGTATAAGAAGCAACATACCAGGCGAAGTTACCCGTGTTGGTAGTGAAAACACTAGAAACGATGGCATCTGTGAGCTGGAACTTGGCAGAAACGACGCTTGCACCTGGGTGAGCCTCGTCTTTGTTGATTCTGTCCATGGTATCCTCTGAGCAAGATACAGTCATCATAGAAACTGCAGAGATAGCCAAGATGCCAAATATATTCTTAAAATTCATCATTGTTTTATCCTTTATTAATATTGATACTTTAAATGATTCCGAGGTGGGTCAGCCGATTAGAATGTAATCTTGAAACCACCACCGAAACTTGAAGTATTTGGCACTGAGAAACGCTCGAAAGTACCACTCATGTTACCATTACCCTGAGATGACTCAGGATCCAGATCCTTCATCTTTGACCAGAGGAGCACATTGCGTGCGAAACCATATACAGAGATGTCGATGCCAGCAAACTTAGGAAGCTGATAGCTCAAGGTTACGTCGCGGAGCTTCAGGAAACTACGGTCGTAGATACCTGCTTCCGTTATATTATTGTAAGCCATCCAGTATTCCTGCTTGCTTACCTCAACCTTGTTTGGTTCACCTGTTGCAACATCAATACCCTCAGCTACCATAGTACCCTCGTGGTATTGGATAGACTCCTTGGTTGCACCGAAGTAGTTCAATGTCAAGAGTGTACCGTTATACATCTTGCCACCCTTCTGCCAATCCATGGTTGCACTCAAAGACAAGCGCTTCCAGCGAGCCTTCAGGTTGAAGCCCATATTGAAATCAGGTGTACACTCACCCAGGTTCTGGCTACCGGCTGTACCGACAGGAAGACCATTCTGAAGCAAGAGGCGTCCCTGCTCATCGCGCTGGAATGCAACACCATAGATGTTTGGATAGGTATAACCAGCCTGAGCACGTACCTGTGGCTCTACGAAACCACCCAGCATGATACTCTCTACGCCATCTGCCAATGACTTAACCTTATTGGTCAGCTTGGTGAAGTTTACACCAAGATCCAAATCCCAATCCTTAGTCTGAATGATGCTTGCGTTGATGGCAAACTCATGAGACCATGTGGTCATCTCACCGGCATTGGTACGGAGGTACTGATAACCTGTAGAACCGCCTGTAGGAACATCGAAGATCTGATCCTTGATATCCTGATAGCTGGCTGTATATTCCAGACGAACACGATTGTCGAAGAAGTTCAAGTCAGCGCCAAACTCCCAGTTCACGGTGTTCTGTGGCTTCAGGTTAGGGTCATACTTCACGTAGAAAGGCACATAAGAACTTACTCCATTCATTGGATAGCTAATTGGTGTAAGACCATACATACCGCTACCATAGCTTGGCACATAATAGTAGTTGCTATAATAGTGACCTGCCTGACCTACCTGAGCGAATGAAGCACGGAGCTTACCATAAGAGAGGATGTGATTATCCTTCAAAGCTGGAAGCTCTGTGAAAATCCAACCGAGTGATACAGATGGATAGAAGAAACTGCGGTTGTTGCGTGGCATGGTAGAAACGATATCGTTACGACCAGTCACTGTCAGATAAACCTGATTAGCATAGCTCAAAGATAATTGACCGAAGAAACCTACGGTACGCTCTTGAGCCTGATATTCCTCTGTTACTGGCTTAACTGTGGTATTGGTCATAGTAGGCTGACCATAGAAAAGGAAATTGGTTCCATCATAATCCCAGTGACGCTGATAGTCGTGGTTGAACTCAGAACCGAGCAACGCACCGAAGTCCCACTCGTTGTTTGCCCCCAACTTAGCAGTGAAGTTAGCTGTAAAAAGGTTGTTGAAGATATTGTGCTGAACACCATAGTTTTCAATCTCACCACCAGCATTCTGTGCAGATCCCATTTCATATACATCACTATTGTTAGTGGTGTAAACATCAAGACCAGCCTGCTCGCGGATTACCAGGTTGTAACGCTCTGTATCCCAGCCGAAGTTAGGGCGATACTCAAGATAAGCATTACCGAATACACGGTTGGTATGCTGCTTGAATTCATTGTTGTCCTTCCACCAATATGGGTTATTGAATGAGGTAGAACGGAACAAGATCTGACTTGTAGGGTTGTTTGGCGCATGAGTAGGAGTGCCCTTCAGATTGTACTCAGAAGGAGCAGAATAGACCACATTCATAATACCGCCGTTGGCACCTGGAGCAGATGTAATCTTGGTAGAACTGTAGTTGGCAGAGAAACCTGTCTTCCACTGTTTGTTGATTTCGAAATCAACAGCACCACGTGCGGTAGTACGCATCATACCAGTAGAAGGGATGATACCTTTCTGATATGTATCACCAATACCGAAAGAATAAGCCATATTGCCATTCTTCTGGGAAATACTCAAGTTAGAATTCTGGGTGAAACCTGTATCGAAGAAATCACCAACATTGTCATAAATCTGTGGAGTAGCCCAACCGTCAAGACCTGCATCTGCATACTTAGGGTTGTAGTACATACCCTCGTGCTTGCCATACTTCTGAGTATAAGCATTGTCGGTATTGCCACCATAAGTAGCATCGTTTGCCAGATCAGCAATCTTAGGACCCCAAGTCATAGAAGATGATGGGTTGTAAGCATTTATGCCATTACCCTGGGCATAAATATTCTGACGATCAAACTTCTTGCTGACAGTCTGAGCACTCAAGTCGGTAGAGAATGTAATCTGAGGGCGGCCACCATTTGCCTTACCACGCTTGGTGGTAATGATGATGACACCATTAGAAGCACGGATACCATAGAGAGCTGAAGCTGCCTGACCCTTCAATACGTCGATGCTCTCGATGTCGTCTGGGTTGATATCGATAGAGCGGTTAGCTTTGTCTGCACCTGTTACTGACTGACCAGTACTGAAGTCCGCAGAAGAAGCGATAGGCATACCATCTACAACATAAAGAGGAGTGTTGTCGCCAGAGAATGAACGGGCACCACGAATTACAATCTGAGCAGATGCACCAGGAGCACCAGAAGACTGACGAATGTCAACACCAGTCAACTTACCCTGCATAGCGCTAGCCAAAGAGCTAGTACCAGCAATGTTCAGATCTTCAGAACCTAATTTCTGTGATGCATAACCGAGGGCTTTCTTGTCTCGGGAGATACCCATTGCGGTAACCACAACCTCGTCAAGAGTCTTGTTATCCGCTTCCAATACAATCTTCATCTTCTGTCCAGCCTTTACAGTCTGAGGCAACATGCCGAGGTATGTTACTTCCAACTTTGCACCAGCTGGAACATTCAATGAGAAGTTACCATCAATGTCGGTAATTGTACCAGTATTGGTACCTGCTACTTTGATGGATGCGCCAACAACAGGTTGACCATCATCAGAAGAGGTAACCTTACCAGAGATTTGACTTTGCGCAAATGCCATGCTCGTACTAACGGCTATGGCTGCGGCTACTGTCATGAGTCTTTTTTCCATAAATCTCTCTCTCTTTTAAAAAATTAATATATAATGTTATTTCTTTCTCTACATGTCACGAGGTGCTCCCCATTGAGGGAGATACCTAAGAATGCTTTCTCTACCTCTTGTCCCGAGGTGGAAGAGTTATACCTTATTATATATAAGCCTGTCTCAAATCCCTTTATCCAAGAGTTTAAAACTCTCTTTATGGTAAGAGAACTTAGCAAAATTTTAAAAATATTTTTAATCGGTTGCAAAATTACATAATATTTAGCTTTTCTCCAAATATTTTTTGTAAAAAGTTGCATTTTACTTGCATTTTGTTACAAAAAGACTATTTTTGTGTCTTATTTTCTTGCTTTTATAAGTAAAAGATTACTTTTTAAAGGAAATTGCTGTTTGTTCAACCAATCCCTTTATGAGATTCACATTTATCAAATTTGCCTTAGGATGCCGTTTTTTATCTTAAAAGGGCAGTTTATTGCCTTTACTGACGCACTTCTTTCCATAATCCATTCTTTTTTTTCTTAAAAAGTAATAATCAGCGGATTATAAAAATAAAATCACATTTTCCTAAGGAGTTTCTCCCTTCTTGTAGCAGCTCCCCAAAGTGGAACACGAAAAATCCAGAGTATGGTGCACTTGGTGAAGGGAGAAATCGAGTATAGGCTCTGCTTTTTATATTCCTATATCTTGCATCAATGATTGGTTGGCAGAAGCCAGATTGGAATCAAAAAGACTTTTTATATAAACGAAGGTGGTGGAAGTCTTGGTATGTCCTAATGCCTTTCCGATTAATCCAATATCCATGTTATGCTGATAGGCGATACTCGCCCACGAGTGTCGAACCACATAAGAGGAAAGAGGGATAGATGAAGAAATCTTTTTGGAAAGAACATGCAACGAGTAGTTGTATTGGCGCAACCGACGAAGATATTCACGATGAAGCAAGTCAGGGGATTGAGTCGTTAACAACGGGAAAACATAGATGGAGTCAGAAGAACTATATCGTGAGATAATAGCTTGCATAGCTGGGACGAGGGCAATACTGATAGGCTGACCAGTCTTATGTCGAGCATATCGGATGACGTTATCTTTCATTTGGCTTTTCTTTAAGTAAGCAATATCAACAAAAGGCATCCCCATTGCATAAAAACTAAAAATAAAGATATCTCGAGACATCGCCAAGGTAGAACCCTCTTCCAAGTCCAAATCATGGAGTTTGCGGATTTCACTTTCGGTAATACTTCGTTTGGCAGTCTTCGTTCTTCCTGTGAAAGCTTTTGTAAAAGGACACACATCATCATTCGAAGAATATTCCTCTGCCCACCGATTGTACATTGCTCGTAAGGATCGAAGATAAGCTGAAATCGTATTGAGGCAAATACCCTTGTCACTTAGCCATCGCTGATAAAGCTCTACCTCTTGACTATCCATCTCAGAGAAAGTCCAGTCTTCACGTTGCAAGAACTTTGTCCAAGAGCGAGCCGCAGTCAAATAATTACTCGCAGTCTTGAACTTCTCCTCTTTCTTCAGCATTTCCACTTGGGAATGTACTATTTTCCATCCTAATACTTTTTTCTCCTTTTTCGTTGCAGCTTGTTTCTTGCCCTTACCAAGACTAAATTCAAATTTGAAATACATCATAATCTTTTATTTTTTATTATTAGACATACGGGGTTATACCCGATTAGTACATAAATACTATAAATATTTGGGACGTTATAGACGGAATCATCCAAAAACGCTCCATTTTCACCACCTCGGGACAAGAGGTAGAGAAAGCATTCTTAGGTATCTCCCTCAATGGGGAGCACCTCGTGACATATAGAGAAAGAAATACATTATATATTAATTTTTTTTAAAGAGAGAGAGATTTATGGAAAAAAGACTCATGACAGTAGCCGCAGCCATTGCCGTTAGTACGAGCATGGCATTTGCGCAAAGTCAAGTTTCCGGTACTGTTGTCTCGGCTGAAGATGGAGAGCCAATCATTGGCGCATCTATCAAGGTGGCAGGCACCAATACTGGTACAGTTACTGATGTGGATGGTAAATTCTCTTTAAATGTAGCTAAAAATGCTATCTTGGAGATTACTTACATTGGTATGAACAAGAAGGAAGTCAAGGCGACTCCTAACATGAAAATTTCTATGGAATCAGATGCTCACAATCTTGATGAAGTCATGGTTGTAGCATACGGTAAGGCAAAGAAATCTTCATTTACAGGTTCTGCTGCCGTCTTGAAGAATGAGAAGATTGCAGACCGTCAAGTAACCAACATCACTCAGGCTTTGAGTGGTGAAATCGCTGGTGTTCAGGTTACTCAGCCTAGTGGTAAGCCTGGTGAAGCATCAACAATCCGTGTACGTGGTATTGGTTCTTGGTCTTCTAGCAACTCACCTCTTTATGTTATCGATGGTGTTCCTTACGATGGTAATATATCTGCATTGAATACAGCGGATATTGAAAGCACAACCGTGTTGAAGGATGCAGCATCTAATGCTCTTTATGGTGCTCGTGGTGCCAATGGCGTTGTTTTGATTACAACTAAAAAGGGTCGTTCACGTGAAGCAGAAATCAATGTTGATGTCCGTTTAGGAAGTTCTTCTCGTGCATTGCCAAACTATGATGTCATCAAGAATCCTGGTACATATTACGAGAAGGCATATACTGCTATCTACAATAGTGTATATGGCACAGCTAATTATCCTACAAATGAAGCTGCTAATGCTTATGCCAATGCAGTCTTGCCAACAACTGGAAATGGTGGTGTTGGCTATAATATTTTCACTGTACCAAGTGGTGAGAATCTTATTGGATTGGATGGAAAGTTGAACCCTAATGCGACACTTGGCTATAGCGATGGTAACTATACGTATAGACCAGATAACTGGTTTGACGAAGTGTTCAATGGAGGCAATCTCCGTCAAGAGTACAATGCTAACATCTCTGGTGCGACAGATAAGATCAACTATTTTGTATCTGGCGGCTACCTGAAGGATGAAGGTATTGTGAAGAATACAGGCTTCGAGCGTTATAGTTCACGTGCTAAGGTTGATTATCAGGCAAAGTCTTGGCTCAAATTGTCAACCAATCTTGCTTACACTCACTATGATAGCAATTATTCTGTAACTAACAAGGATGATTACAATGCTTCTTCAAGTGCAAATATTTTCTATGTTGCCAACTTCATGGCTCCTATCTATCCACTTTACATCCGTGATGCTCAAGGTAATATCATGACAGATAGTCGTGGCTTTACTATGTATGATTATGGAGATGCTAAGGGATTGAGTGGCTATAAGTATAAGCGTAATTTTATGGGTGGTAGCAACCCTGCTTCATCAGGTCAGTTGGACAAAAACTCATACGTAGCAGATGTATTCAGTGGACGTTGGTCTGCCGAGGTCAACTTGTATGATGGCTTGAAGTTTACCTACAATCTTGGTTTGGATATTGATAATACTGTCCAAAGTGTACTTTATAATGCTTTCTATGGTCAGTACTCTTCACAAGGTGGTGTGGTTCAGAAGCAAACAGAACGCACTTCTGCCATTAACAACCAGCAGTTGTTGACATACGTTCATGATTTTGGTAAGCACAACATCGACTTACTTCTTGGTCATGAGACTTACAAATGGAAAGATACAGGTTTGTGGGGTAGCAAAAATAAATTGTATAACCCAGGAATCATCGAAATCGACAATGCTATTCTGTCGCCACAAACAGGTTCTAGCTCTGACGAATATTCAACAGAAGGTTGGTTGGCACGTGCTCAGTATTCATACGATGACAAGTATATTGCTAGCGCCTCTTATCGTCGTGATGCTTCTTCTCGTTTTGCAAAAGATAGTAGATGGGGTAATTTTGGTAGCTTTGGTGCCGCATGGGTTCTTACCAAGGAAGACTTCATGGCAAATACCAAGAGTTGGCTTAACTTTTTGAAGTATAAGATTAGCTACGGTATTCAGGGTAATGATGCTTTGATGACCCAAGATGGCAAATATTTGAATCAGTATCCTTATCGCGACATTTATCAGGTATCTAATAATAGTGGAGACTTCGCTGTAAGTTTGTATCGCAAGGGAAACAAGGATATTACTTGGGAAACTTCATACTCATTTAATACTGGTTTTGATTTCAATCTTTGGAATGGAAAGTTGAGTGGTAGTGTTGAGTACTACAACCGCTTGACCAAGAACCTTCTTTACTATATGCCAGTGGCAGTATCTAATGGTTACTCTGTATATCCAACCAATATGGGTAAGGTTCGCAACAGTGGAATAGAGATTGACTTGAACTCTACAGTATATAAGACCAAGGATATTCAAATCGACTTGTACGCAAATGCCACCACATGGAAGAACAAGATCATCAAATTGGACGAGTCTTTGAAGGGTCAGATGATTGATGGTAGCCGCATCTATAAAGAAGGTGAGTCTATGTATCAATACTATATGAGAAGTTATGCAGGTGTATATAATGGTGACGAGACAGAATTGGCACCAGGTGCAAGTGCAGAACTTGGTGAGGCTCTTTACTACATTGATGTCAAGGATGAGAATGGCAATGTAACCCGTAAGAAGACTAGCAGTTGGAGTAGCGCAGACCGTTACGCACAAGGCGATTGCTTACCATCTGTATATGGTGGTTTCGGAGTTAGAGTAGCAGCTTATGGTGTTGACTTCTCTATTGCTGCCGCTTATCAGTTGGGTGGCAAGGCATGGGACTATGGTTATCAACTCTTGATGCATGGTGGTTCTGCAACAGACGCAGGTACAGGTTGGAGCAAGGATATTGATAAAGCCTGGACTCCAGAAAACACAAATACTAACGTTCCTCGCTTGAACTCTAATGATCAATATACAAATGCGACATCAGATCGTTGGTTGACAAGTTCAGACTATTTGAGTTTGACAAACCTTTCTTTGGGCTATTCTTTCCCTAAGAGTTTGTTGAATAAGATTAAGTTAAATGGTCTTCGTGTTTATTTCACTGCCGACAACGTAGCTTTGTTTGCAAAGCGTAAGGGATTTGACCCAAGACAGTCGTTCGGTCAATCTACCAATATGCAGTATTCTGCTGTTCGTACAATCTCTGGTGGTATCAGTGTTAAGTTCTAATATAATAGATTGAGACAATGAAAATGAATAATAGATATTTTGTGGCACTTCTCGGTAGTGCCATGTTGCTGACAACAAGTTGTTCTGATTTGGATACCAATCCTAGTGGAAGTACAATGAGCGATGGTCAATTGAATGAGGTGTTGGCGCAAGACTCAAGCAAACTGAAGTCTGAGGTTTCTGGTATGTATGCCAACATGATTGAGTATGGAGCTATCACACAATGGTATGGCACAGGTCAACCTCGTCACTATGACTTCGGTTATGCTTCTACAATGATGATGATGGATGCCTCAGGACAAGATGAACCTTCTCAGGTGTCTGGTAACAACTGGTATAACAAACCTTTGCGTTTCGTTGATAGAACTGCAAACAGTGAGACTACATATTTTATTTGGAACCAATGCTACAAGAACATCAAGGTTGCTAATGACGTATTGAAGTCTGTAGATTTGGAGAATCTTTCTGATGTGGCAAAATCTTACGTAGGTCAGGCTTATGCCATGCGTGCTTTTGAGTATTTCACATTGATTCAGCTTTACCAATTCTCATATAAGGGACATGAAGATGCAGCTGGTGTGCCTATCGTAACTGAGAAAACAGCAGAGGCAGAGGCAAACAACAATCCTCGTGCAGCAGTAAAGGATGTCTATAAGCAAATTATGGATGACTTGAATACTGCTATTGATTACTTGACTGACTCACGTTCTGCAAAATCTGAGATTAATCGTCAGGTAGCATATGGATTACGCGCTCGTGTTAATTTGGTTATGCAAAATTGGTCTGACGCAGCGGCAGATGCCAAAAAGGCAGCAGAAGGCTATACTCCTCTTTCAAAAGATGCAGCAGCTGCACCTGGTTTCAATGATGTAAGTGCATCCAACTGGATTTGGGGTAACATCGTTGATGAGTCTAATGATATCGTACAGTCTGGTATCTTGAATTTCCCTTCTATGATGTGCTCATTTACAGGCAATGGCTATTCACCAACATACGCTTGCCGAATGATAAACAGTAAGTTGTGGAAAGAGATTCCTTCTACAGACGTTCGCAAGGGATGGTGGATTGATGAGAACTTGAACTCACCAATTGTCAATCCAAAATATGTGGTTCATCAAGAAGATGAGGACGAGGACGGAAATGTCGTAAAATACCTCGCTGTATATAATCAGACAGGTGATGAGGTTGCTGACATCACAGAACCTTATACCAATGTAAAGTTTGGTGCATACAAGAATCAGTATGGTAATGAGCTGAATGCTTGTGATATTCCATTGATGCGTGTAGAGGAAATGATTCTCATCCAAGCTGAGGCTACTGCAATGGGTGGTAATGTAGAAGAAGGCAAACGAATTTTGGAGAACTTCGTCAGAACATATCGTGACCCTTCTTATACTTGCAATGCAACTACTGCAGAAGGTGTGCAAGATGCAGTTTGGTTCCAAAGAAGAGTTGAGTTGTGGGGTGAGGGATTCTCTTTCACAGATTTGCTCCGCTTAAAGAAACCTTTGGATCGTACAGGTGCTAATTATGAAGTTTCTGTAAGATTTAACTTGCCAGCAGAATCTCCTATATTCTTGTACTTGATTCCTGAAGATGAGGAAAATCATAATGAAGCATTGGTAGGCAACAACAATCCAGTTGTAGCAGTACCGAAGGCTCAATAAAGAGTATTTATTAAAGTGTGCTCACTTACTACTCGTATGAGTGTGTAGTGAGCACATTTTTTATTCATAGAAATAATCGATTATGCCACAAAAAAGATTTTATTTGCCTACGTGGCAAGGAAGACTCTGGTAAGACGGCCTCAATCAGAGAGTGCTACTAATTAATGACAGGAAAAAAACAACCTTTAAAGTCAAAGTTGCATCCTTGCCGCCCCATCACTGGTCAGACAAGGAAGCTACTTGCCTTTTATAATCCTCATTCTCAAACCCGTTGGCGGAATTAATTTAGCGCATACTTAACCCTGCCAACCGGTCTGTTGTTTACATAATTAATATATTGCAAGACTGTAAATGCGCTGATTTTC